>JAEEGL014243439.1_pt1 | contig 38321 bp, 28 predicted proteins | sample 9134231 | NCBI WGS metagenome assembly JAEEGL01 (sample SAMN16246548, study PRJNA631951) | gut metagenome | biome: gut microbiome; feature: rumen; material: fiber-attached | host: Bos | place: Iran: Karaj | collected 2018-10
AACGTTCCCCAGGCCCGTCACGCCAGGAAGCCCATCCTCATCAGCGAGATGTACCTGATCGCCGCCGAGGCCTACGCCCAGTCCGGCAACGCCGCCAAGGCCAAGGAGATGCTCAACGCCATCCAGACCGCGAGGCACGCCACGCTGACCGACGGATCGATGGCGAGCGTCAAGAACGAGTGGTTCAAGGAGACTGTCGGAGAGGGACTCCGCCTGAGCTGCATCAAGCGCTGGGGCGACGGCATCGGAGCCAGGACCCCTCAGGATGGATGCGCTAACCTGATCATGCAGGGTGCCGCCTTCGAGCAGAGGACTATGGCCGCGAACTCCTTCCAGTTCACATGGCCTGTGCCTACCTACGAGCTCCAGGTTAACCCGAACCTTGTCCAGAACGAGGGATTCTAGAAATACCCTATAAAAAGAATAAAGGAGGGAGGCCGATAAAGCCTCCCTCCTTTATTTATTATATGTGACTAATTTTATTTCCCTTCAAGGATCTTGTTCTGTTCAGCGACAGAAGCTTCATGGATGGCGTTGAAGACATCAGTTATGAACTTTGGGGAAAGTCCGTAAGCTTTACCCTTGCTGATCATGTCGGTAAGGATGTCATCCCAACGGGAAGCCTGGACGATGGCGATATTATGAGCTTTCTTGAACTCGCCAATCTTATGCGAGACCTCCATCCTGGAAGCCAGTGACATAAGCAGATTCTCATCGATCACATCAATCCGCGCGCGAAGCTGCTCGATATTCTCATTGTACTCCTTATCATTGGTCTGCTTCTGGCGCACAACAAGACTTTCAAGAAGCGTCTTCAAGTCCTGGGGCACTATCTGTTGGGCAGCGTCGCTCAGAGCGCAGGAAGGATCACAATGCGACTCGACCATCAGCCCATCAAGGCCAAGGTCCATAGCCCTCTGCGACAATTCTTTAAGATATTGCCTCGATCCGCCCATGTGACTGGGGTCCGCGAAGAATGGAATCTGGGGATATCGGGTTCTCAACTCAACCGCGATCTGCCATCCGGGGAGATTACGATAGGGTATCTTCTGTGTCGTGGAGAACCCGCGGTGGATAACACCCAGTTTCTTTATTCCGCAACGATTGAACCTTTCCAGTGCCCCTACCCAAAGATCAAGATCCGGATTGACTGGATTCTTAACCAGGACCGGAATATCGGTATCTTGCAGAGCCTCAGCTATTTCCTGAACAAGAAAAGGATTCGCCGTGGTCCTCGCTCCAATCCATACCATGTCCACGCCATACTTCATGCACTCATAAACATGCTTCTGGCTGGCCACCTCGGTGCAGATCTTCATTCCATATTCCTTCTTGACCTTCTGCATCCACTTAAGGCCCTGCACCCCGGCCCCCTCGAAAGAGCCCGGATGCGTGCGAGGCTTCCAGATTCCCGCGCGAAAGACATGTATCCCGAAATCGTAAAGGCCCTTGGCGGTCATCATCATCTGCAGTTCCGACTCGGCGCTGCATGGACCGGCAATAACTATCGGAGGGATGCTCTCATCAAAAAATCCCCATTCTGATACAGGTATAGTGTCAAGTGTTCGTTCCATTATAACTATCTTATAATCTTTTTAATCCGGTTCGCCTCATGGATTAGCTCCTCAATGCGGCCCTCGTCATAATCCGCGATGGCATCCCGAAACTCACGCATCTTCTCAAGATATGTGTCAATAACATGAAGGACATTGTCCCGATTCTGAGTCAGGATCGGCACCCACATTTCCGAAGAGCTCTTCGCCAGACGAACGGTGGAAGAGAATCCTCCGGAGGCCAGGTCAAAAATGTGCTTCTCGTCCTGCTCTTTGTCAAGGACGGTCAGAGCCAAGGCGAAAGAGGTGACATGGGAGATGTGGGACACGTAGGCCGTATGAACATCATGGTTGTCCGCGTTCATATAGATCGGCCTCATGTTCAGGACATTGTAAAGATCCTCAACGACTTTGACGGCTTGCGGATCAGACTCCTCGGAATTGGCGAATATGCAAGCCCGCCCGTCAAAAAGGTTGGGCATAGCTGCCCATGGGCCGGAATATTCCGTGCCTGCCATGGGATGCGTGGCCACGAAACGCCCTCTCATAGAATGATAATGGGCGACACGGACAATATGACTCTTCGTCGAACAAGTGTCAAGAACGATCTTGGAGCCGTTGCCCTCTTCCGAGAATATGTCCAGGACCTGAGGAAGCATCTTGACAGCCGCTCCGACCGGGACAGAAATCACCACTATGTCAGAGTTGCGGACGCAATCCTCAAAAGAGACGATCTCGTCGCAAAGCCCGATCCTCCGGGCAGCTTCAGCGTTGACCGGCTCAGACTCGACACCGAGGACCTTGCTGGCATAACCTCTCCTCTTGAGGTCAATCGCCATCGAGCCCCCAATCAAACCCAAACCTATAACTCCAACAATCATTTCTTATATATCTCAATATTAATAACTTACAGAGAATGCGTAGCCAAATAAGCTACGCGTTTTCCATAAAACGCTATCTATTAATCAGATGCTAAAAAGGCCTTGATGCGGGCAAGTCCCTCCTCGAGGGTCGGTACAGGGGCGCAGAGGGAAATACGGACATAATCCTCGCCGTTCTTCCCGAACACAAACCCCGGAGTGATGAACACGCCGGTCTTATGCAATATTTCCTCGGAAAGTTTCTCTCCCCTGGTCATGGAAGACGTGTTCGGACTGGAAGCATCCGCGACCTTGCCCCAGAGGAAAAGGCCGGTTGAATCCGGGTTGTACTTCACACCGAGGGCATCGAAAATGCGACCTGCGGCGACCCTGCGGGCCCTATATTCAGCATTAAGCCTCTCAAACCAATCAGGTCCCTCCGCAAGGGCGCCGATAGCGGCGATCTGCATTGCCTTGAACATTCCGGAATCCATCTGGCTCTTCACCTTAAGGATCTCATTCACCATCTGCGGATCCCCAGCCACCATACCGATTCGCCATCCGCTCATGTTATGGGCTTTGCTCAAGGAGTTGAGCTCCAGGCAGCAGTCCCACGCACCTTCGGCAGCAAGGATCGAAATGGGCTTCTTCGTCAATATGAATGAATATGGATTATCATTGACAATCAGGATATTATGCTTACGGGCAAAGTCCACGAAACGCTGGTACAGCTCTGGTGAGGCGGAAGCGCCTGTGGGCATATTCGGATAATTGACCCACATCAGTTTGACACCGGTGAGATCCATGCTCTCAAGCTCGTCGAAATCAGGGAACCAGCCATTCTCTTCCTTCAAGTTGTAGGTAACTATCTGGGCACCGGCAAGCTGGGCTGAGGAAGAATAGGTCGGGTAACCGGGGTCCGGAACAAGGACCTTGTCTCCGGGATTGACGAAAGCCAGGGAAATCAAAAGGATTCCCTCCTTCGACCCGACGAGGGGCTGGATGCCTCCGTTAGGGTTAAGAGTAACGCCATAGTAGCGCTTATACCAATCGGCGAAAGCTTGGCGAAGCTCCGGCAAACCCTTGTAATTCTGATATTTATGATTACCCGGAGCCTCTGCCGTCTTGACAAGGGCATCAATGGCTGCTTGGGGCGGCATGCCATCAGGAGCCCCTATTCCAAGATTAATAAGTGGGCCTAATCCTTTGGCGGCTCTCTCCTTGGAGACCGCGTCAAGGTCTTTTTGTTTGCGGGAGAAATAATACTCCTGGACACCTTTGGTCCTTTCTGCTGGTTGGATGATCATTACTAATATTTGTTAAATTCATTCAGTTATTTAGATTCTTCACTTCGTTCAGAATGACATCACTCGTCATCTTGGCTTTTCATCTTGAGGAGCGTCAGCGACGAAAGATCTATACTCCCCAAGTATGTAAAGGTCAGCGATCAACGGCCTCACCGCCTTCAAAGCCTGCCGATAACGATCATACGTGGAAAACTTGATGTCCGCATAGAAAAAGTACTGCCATTCTTTCCCGGGGATGGGAAGGGACTGTATCCTGGTGAGATTCATGTCATAGAATGACAGGACGGTCAGCACCTGGGCCAGCGAGCCGGGCTTGTGGGGAAGGGTAAAACAAAGGGAAGCCTTGTCAATCTTTTTCCGGGGAATAACGATGGAGTCATCCAGGATCAGGAACCGGGTGAAATTCTGCTTGTAGGTCTCGATTCCCATGGCGAGGATCTCAAGCCCGTTCTCCTGGGCAGCCAACTCCGACGCGACAGCTCCGACCCCCTTAAGACCGCCTTCCGCAATCTCAATAGCGCTCTTGGCCGTGTCCTCGGACTCTACCATCTTGATCCAAGGGCAATTATTCTCAAAAAACTTCCTCGTCTGGTTGATCGCCATGTAATGCGTCCTAACCTCCCGGATGTCCTCGAGACATTGCCCTGGAAGAGCCATAAGATTCTGGTGGATAGGAATATATACCTCTCCCTTTATCGCATGGGAATTGGAGCGAAGCAGTTCGAAATTCGGGAGCAACCCGCCGGAAATCGTGTTTTCGATAGCCATGGTAATGGCAGAGGCCCGGCCTTCTGAAAGCTCTTTGAAAAGGCTCTCGAAAGTCGGACATTCCACGATGGAGATTGTCTCACCCCTGGTCTTGTAGAATTCCTGGGCCGCCTGCTCGTGGAAGCAGCCCCTATAGCCCTGGATAGCGACCGCCGTCACACTGTAAGGATCTCTTTCTCCTTGGCGGAGACAAGCGCGTCAATGGCCTTGACCTTGGCGTCGGTCACTTTCTGGATCTCGTCCTCACCCTCTTTCTGGACATCCTCGGAGAAATCACCGGCCTTCTGAGCCTTCTTCATGGCATCGACACCCTCGCGGCGAATATTCCTGACAGCCACTTTTGAGCTCTCACCGGCGGCTTTCGCCTTTTTGATCAGATCCTTGCGCCTCTCCTCTGTAAGCGGAGGAATAGGGCAACGGATGATCTCACCGTTGTTCTGGGGTGTGAAACCAAGATTAGCGGCCATTATGGCTTTTTCGATAGCCGGGATAAGGCTCTTCTCCCAAGGCTGAATAGTGATGGTACGGGCATCCGGGACACTGACAGAAGCCACCTGGGATACAGGAGTGTCAGTGCCATAGTAATTGACGCTCACGCTGTTAAGGATGGAAGGATTGGCCTTGCCAACCCTGTAGGTCTTGAGATCTTCCTCAAGGAAATCAACGGTGTCCTGCATCTTGGTCTCGACACCTTTCAGAATCTCTTTGGCTTTCTCTGCTAACATCGCTATATCTGTTTATTTATGTACCAATGTACCGACCTTCTCTCCGTCCAAGAGCCTCTTCAGGGCACCAGGAGCGTCAATGTCGAAAACTATTATCGGCATATTCCCGTCATTGCAAAGGGCATAGGCTGTCTGGTCAAGGACCCTCAACTGCTTTGCCATCGCCTCGGAGAAGGTTATCTCATCGTATTTTACCGCCGTAGGATCTTTTTTGGGATCCGCGGTGTAAACGCCGTCAACTTTCGTGCCTTTAAGCATCACATCTGCCCGGATCTCAAGAGCGCGCAGGGCGGCGCCGGAGTCAGTCGTGAAGAAAGGATTGCCAGTCCCGCCCGCGATGAGGGCGACTCCCCCTTCCTCAAGCACTCTGACCGCGTTGTCCCTGTTGTAATAGCGGACAAAAGGCTCCATAGGGGTAGCCGTAAAAACCTCGGCATGGACTCCCTCATCTTCGATGAACTGGCTTAAGGCCAGAGAGTTGATCACTGTCGCAAGCATACCCATACGGTCTCCGCCAACCCGGTCGAAACCCTTGTCAAGCCCCTGAAGACCCCTGAATATGTTACCACCGCCATTGACCACACCGATCTGCAGCCCCGCCTTGGCGGCCTGGGCGATCTCACGGGCATATTTCCTGAGATACTCCGGCTCAAGCCCTTTTCCCTCGGGGCCGCCGAGAATCTCTCCACTAAGCTTTAACAGAACTCTCTTATACATTTTCGAAGCAATTTCGTCAAAAATAGTGATTTTTACTCTAAAGTCGAACAATCAATACGTGAAAGAGCAGTCAAACGCCTCTCCCCCTGCTCCAACCCTGAAGGTATGGACCTCGCGCTTGGCTGGCTTGATGGCAAGGACATCAATGCAAAGGTTAGTCGTGTAGTCAAAGAAAGCGTGGGTGGTGCCGGGCAGCATGAGATCCGGAACAACCCAGCCGTAACCTTGGGACACGAAGTAATTCACGCCGTCTTTTTTCTCATACATGTTGACATGGGAGTCGCCGGCGACCATCCCGATAAGGGTACCCTTGGCGGCAAAAGCGGAAAGGATATTCATGATCCTCTCGTTGCTCGCGAGGGCCTCGGCAGTGGCGGGAATAGTGGCCCAGCGGCCCTGAGGATGGGGCATGTAGTGGGCTGTCACAAGCACCGGCATGTCGGCCGGGGTACTGTCCAGAAGTCCCTGGAGCCAGCTCACCTGCTCATCATCGAAGATATAGTACGATCCATTCTGGGTTCCGGTCCCTTGACTGTTTAGGAATATCACCCTGATCCCCTTCCCAGGGACGTCGTACCATCCGTAAGTCTTTCCTGGAGTGAGGTGAAGATTCTCTCCCGCCTTCTCTTGCCAAGGCTTTTGGAAGAAACCGCTCAAGTCGTTGTCCGTGAAATATTTCCCTTCGCCGGCATCCCAGTCGTGGTTGCCGGGAGTATAAAGCCACACACCGTCATACTTCATCATCTGGGCCTGGACATTATCCACGATTTGCTTCGCGTAGGCCGAATTCTCGGTGGCCGGATAGGCATTCAGGCCGATGTCTCCGAAATTCTCGATGAAATCGCTCCCGAAAGCCTCGGCGACCTTGGCCGCGTGGCCTATGTGCTTGTAGGAGAATCTCCCAGCGGTGTGGACATCAGTCACGATCGGGAATGACATGACCTCATCGTCACCTTTCCAAGCCTTGAACCTCGAAAGAGCCTCGTTGATCTGCGGCTTCACGAAGTCATCCTTGTCCGTAGCCTTGTCTTCCTGCTCAAGGAGCCCGTCATTGAGTTCCCTCCAAGGAATCGTCGGAGTCATGTAGAGGAAATTGATAGACTGGCCCTTGTCGCAGTCGAAATATTCCAGACGAAGGTCATGCTTCCCCTTCGAGAGAGTCTTGGAGACAATCTTGGTGATCGGCCCATGAGCGCCGTCATTGTCGTACAGCAGTTCCCCATCGACATAGAACCTTGAACCATCGTCAGTTGAGGCCTTGAAAGTGTACTCCTCTTCGACCTTGACATCGAGGGTCGTCTCAAGAAGAAGAGCATAGTGGTTCAAGGTCTCGTCGATGCCGACGAGATCGAAGTTATTCTTGACTCCCACTTTGTCCGGCTCCCCAAGTTTGGAGAAGTCCGGAAGCTTTCTCTCCGGCCAGTCCAGCCAGAGCTTGTAATTCACCACCGGCTCCTTCTGAGCGGCGCAGGCGGCCAGGAGAAGAACCATCGAGGCCGACAGGAAAAATTTCTTGGACATATTGATAATCAATAGTTTCTAAAGTGACAGGACTGACAGGACATCGATGAGCTCCTTGTTGATGGGCTTGTCCATCTTGACAGCTCGCTGGATCGGGACATAGACGATCTCGTCGTTGGAGATTCCGACCATAATGTTGCGCTGGCCTTCCATCAGGGCCTCGATTGAGGCGTAGCCCAAGCGGGAGGCAAGGATGCGGTCATAGGCACTAGGAGTACCGCCCCTCTGCAAGTGGCCGAGGATAGTGACCTGGACATTGTACTGGGGATATTCCTTGCGTACCCTCTCAGCGTAGTACATCGCTCCACCGTGACCGCCGTGCTTGGACTCGGAGACGAGAACGATCGAGCTGTTCTTGCTCTTGCGCATACCCCTGCCGATGAACTCCGCGAGCTGGTCCACATCGGTCTTGTCCTCGGGGATGATCGCGGCCTCGGCTCCAGAAGCGATGGCACTGTTCTGAGCCAGGAAACCCGCGTCCCTACCCATAACCTCAACGAAGAATATCCGGTCGTGGGAGTTGGCCGTGTCGCGGATCTTGTCCACACACTCCACAATCGTGTTGAGAGCAGTGTCGTAGCCGATTGTGTGGTCCGTTCCGTAGAGGTCGTTGTCGATGGTTCCGGGAAGGCCGATGATCGGGATGTCATATTCCCTGGCAAACAGCTGGGCGCCTGTAAGTGAGCCGTTTCCACCAATCACGATCAGGGCGTCGATCTCATTTTTGACCATATTATCGTAAGCCTTCTTCCGGCCTTCGGGTGTCATGAACTCCTTGCTTCGGGCAGTCTTCAGGATGGTTCCTCCTCTCTGGATCGTGTTGGAAACTGAAGATGAGGTGAACTCCTCGAACTCGGCGTTGATGAGGCCATCGTAACCCCGATAGACGCCAATGACCTTCATTTTGTTGAATATAGCGGACCTGGTGACGGCCCTGATGCAAGCGTTCATCCCCGGAGCGTCTCCTCCGGAAGTCAAAACGGCAACTTTCTTGATCTCTCGCATATTGTCAATTGTTTACGCTTTATTATTCTACTATAACAGATTACAAATATACTATTTTTGACGATAATGTTTCCCTTCAAAAATGAGTTTGAGTATCTTCGCGTTCATGAGCGCTAAGAGAAAGAACAGGAAAAAGACCTTGCGGATCACGGAGGCGGATTTCATGCTGGCCAACCGCAGGGCAGCGAGGCTGGAGGAGATTGCGGAGCACGGGCGTCCGGTGACTTTCCGTAAGGCTCTGCACAGGTCAAAGAAGGTGTACGACAGGAAACGGCTGAAGGAGCAGTCGATAGAAGATTGACGATGGCCTCTGTCATCATCCGGGACGCCAGGCCCGAAGACGCGCCGTTCCTCGCCAAATGCGTGATGGCCGGGATGCACTATTACGATTTCGGGCAGTTAGATCCGGGTCATGAAGGAATATTCCGGAGCCTTACTGAATGCGAGCGGCGGACAGATCTTCTCTACACATTCGCCAATTCCCGGATCGCCGAGATAGACGGCAAGGCTGTCGGATCCCTCCTCTCCTACCCCGGAGACAACTATAAAGAGCTGAGGCACAAGACTTTCTCTGAACTTTGGCCGGAATATATCAGCATGGACACCGACTCCGAGCAGGAGACCGGACCGGGGGAATATTACCTCGACACCCTCGCCGTGGTCCCGGAATATCGCCATAGAGGCATTGGCAGGGCTCTCCTGGAGGATGGCATCAGGCTGGGGAAAAGCAAGGGTTTCGACCTGATCACCCTCGTGGTGGACAGTGATATGCCCGACCTTGTCAGGCTCTACGAGTCGGTCGGTTTCAAAAGCCATGACCACCGCCGGATATTCGGGGTGGACTTTCTCCGGATGGCGTACCGGAAATAATTGATATTCAGAAAATCAGAAGAACTTGGCGATCTCGTCGAGAGGCTTGCGGGTGGGCTTGACCGGGTCGCTGGCCCGGTGGCCAAGGGCGATTACGGCCATGACCTCCTCCCCATCAGGGATGCCGAAAAGGGTGCGCAGGGCATCCGAATCCCGCATGCCCATGATCAGGGTGTCGAAACCCATGGCTCTGGCCTTAAGCACAAGGTAAGCGTTGCCCAGGCCATTGTCGTAAGCTCCCCAACCGTCACCTATCTCATTGAATATCTTGCCTCTGGAAAAGCCGGAGAGACCTTTGACGAAAGTCGAGACGATAAAGACCGAAGCGCCTTTAGTACTTTGCTTGTTCCTCTCACCGATCAGTTCCCGCACCGCATCGGCCTTGTCTGGGCTGATGGCCACATAATACCTGCTTGGCTGGGAATTGGTCCATGACGGAGCGTCCTGGGCGGCCGTGAGGATTTCCCGGACCTGGGCTTCAGTGACTTCTTTTGACGCGTCAAAGTCCCGAATGCTGCGACGGGTTTCCAGAACCTCATCGAAGGAAACCGCTGAAGATGACTCACTTCCCTGTCGTCCGCACGACATGGCCGCCATGAATACTAACGCTATTAACACATATTTTTTCATACCGCTAATATAAGCGATTTCAATTATTAGAACAAAAGCATCTTTCCACTTTTTTCGTAACTTAGTGGCATGAAGAGATTCATGCCAGAAATTATCGCGACTGCCTGCGCGGCGCTCTGCGTGGCATTCTGCGCCACATCATGCGCCAACCGGCAGGCCAAAGACATTTCCCTTCCAGACTTACCTCCAATCCCTCAGGTTCCCGAAAAACTGCCCATAGCTAGCGTCACCATGGATCCCCCGGACAGTTTTCCCGAGGTGAAACTGGATATTCCCGTAACTCCGGGACCATTCCAGCCGACCTGGGAAAGCATCGAGGAGAACTATCCTGGCACTCCCCAGTGGCTCCGGGACGCTAAGGTGGGCATCTGGGTCCACTTCGGGCCGCAGGCGTCAGGGGAAAGCGGCGACTGGTACGCCCGCAGGCTTTACGAAGAGGGCAACAAGGCCTACGAGAACCACGTGAAGCGCTTCGGCCATCCTTCCGAGGTAGGTTACAAGGATGTCCTCAACGTCTGGAATCCTTCCAAACTCGACCCGGCTAAACTGACCAACCTCTATAAAAAAGCCGGAGCCCGCTTCCTGCTTATCCAAGGTGTTCACCACGACAACTACGACCTCTGGAACTCCCGCTACCAGCCCTGGAACTCGGTCAACATCGGTCCCAAGAGGGATTTCCTTAAAGAATGGTCGAAGGCCTGCCGCAAAGAGGGCATGCGTTTCGGCGTGACTTTCCACCACGAATACACCTGGTGGTGGTGGCAAACAGCTTTCGGCGCGGACACCACCGGAGCCAAGGCCGGAATTCCCTACGACGGCAACCTCACCCTGGAGGACGGGAAGGGCAAATGGTGGGAAGGCTACGATCCCCGGATGCTCTACGGCATTGATCTTAGGGAATATAAGAGCGTCGGCCCGCCCAATGTGGTTCCAGACGAGGGAATATTCACCCGCCATCAGGAATATGCCCGTTGGTTCGCTACCCAATGGGCTCTGCGGATCATGGACGTTACCCACAACTATGACCCAGACTTCATCTACACCGATGGGATCACCCAGGGACCGTTCTGCGGCGACGGCACAGGAGCCGGCTACAAGTGCGACGCCATGCCTCGGGTCATGGCTGACTTCTATAACAGGACCCTGAGGGACCGCGGAGAGGTCAACACATTCAGTGTCGTGAAGTTCCGCAGGCCGACCAACGGAACCGTCACAACAGAGGAATTCTCCTTCCCGGATGACATCAAGACTTCCCAACCATGGATTCGGGAAGCTCCTGTCGGAGACTGGTTCTATGCCCCCGGCTTTATCTATGACGCCACTTCAGCCATCCATTTCATAATTGAGACGGTGACAAGGGACGGCAACTGCGCCCTCTGCGTCCCGATCAAGGCGGATGGGTCGATTGACGAGGAAGGCGAGAAGATGCTCCTTGAAGTCGGGAAATGGATGGAGACCTGTGGTGAAGGAATATATGGCAGCAGCGCGTGGAAAACCCTCGGCGAGGGCACCTTGGATGAGGACGGCCACCTTATCAAACTTCCAGGCGGAGGGCTCGGGAAGACCCAGGCGGAGTTCCGCTATGCCCCCGACGACATCCGTTTCACCCAGGGCAAAGATGGCGCCGTGTACGCTTTCTTGATGAGCCCGCCGGAGCCTGGACAGATCATCAGTGTCAAATCCCTCGGTAAAGAGGCCGGACTTAAAGACACCGTAGGAAGCGTGAGACTGCTCGGCCACGACAGGAATATTGAATGGAACCGCAGTGAGAAAGCATTGGAAATCACCTGCCCCGAAAAGATTCCTTTCCAATCGGCAATAGTTTTCAGAATAGATTAATCAAAATGAATATGAGACGTTTAATAACAGGAGCGGCACTTCTTGCGGCCGCAATCGGTGCCTCGGCGCAAAACCCGATATTCCTTAACAAAGCTTATAATTCAGACCCGCAGGCGAGAGTCTGGACAATCGACGGAAAGCCGACGCTGTTTGTCTATGGTTCGAAGGATGAGAATACAAAATATTACTGCTCAAGTAAATACGATGTGTTCTCAACGGAAGACATGATCCATTGGAAAGGCGGTCCTTCCTTCTCATCCGATGAAGTAAAATACAACGACGAGGTCCTTTACGCCCCGGACTGCATAGAGAAGGACGGGAAGTATTACCTGTTCTTTTCCCAGCCAGGACCAGATCCCGAGGGGACAGCCGTCAGCGACTCCCCTTACGGACCTTTCAAGGACGCCAGAAGGGTTGATAATGCCGAACAGATCGACCCTTCTGTATTCATTGACGACGATGGCCAGGCTTGGATGTTCTGGGGCCAGTTCTCCGCGAAATGTGCCAAGCTCAATCCGGACATGCGCTCGATTGATCCCTCGACTATCAAGGACGGGATCCTTACCGAGGCGGAGCACCATTTCCACGAAGGAGTACAGGCTTTCAAACACAACGGGACATATTACCTGACCTTCGCCGACATCGGACGCCGGGGAATGCCGACCTGCATCGGCTACGCCACTTCCAAGAATATCACCGGTCCTTATACTTACCGCGGAGTCATCATTGACAACTTCGGCAGCGACCCGTGTGTGTGGAACAACCACGGCTCCGTCGTGAAATTCAAGGACCAGTGGTACGTCTTCTATCACCGCTCGTCACAGGGCTCAAACATCATGCGACAGACTTGCGCCGAGCCTATCGAGATCCTTCCTGACGGCTCCATTCCCGAGGTGGAGATGACCTCTACCGGAGCGGGAAAGCCGCTTGACCCTTATCTCGCGATCGGATCCGATCCCATCGCGGGTAGGGCATGCTACCTTACCGGCCACGCCAGGATCGACAAAGACCACAGGCTCAGCGAGATCCGTGACTTCGACACCGCCGCTTGGAGAGACTTTGACTTCAAGGACGGCCCCAAGAAAATGATCCTTTCCATCTGCCCTGAGGCCGGCGGGATGATCTATGTCTATTCGGAATATCTGTACGGCAATAATGTGGCCACTTTCAAAGTCCCGGAGGGCGACGGGAAAACTCTCATAACCCTCGAGGCGAAGGTGGGCACCGACCTGAAGGGGGTAAAGCCGATCCGGATGCGCTTCCATGGAGACAAGGACAAGAACCTATTCACAATCAACTCCTTCCGCTTTGAATAAATTGCGGCTTTTCCTGGCTTCTTCGCTCGTCCTGATCCTGACGGCCTCCTGCCGGGGACCAGAAATCTACGACGTTGTTGTCGTGGGTGGAGGACCGGCTGGAATTGGCGCCGCACTTGGGGCCGCCAAAGCGGGAGCCAGGGTAGCGCTCCTGGAAAGGGACTCCCGTATAGGTGGGACAACTGTCCAGGCTGAAGTCGTGGACATGGGTTTGTTTTACGCCTGGAGGCGGCAGATAATCGCGGGGCCGGTCTGGGATCTGGTCACCGAGGCTGTCTCGGAGGCCGGAGGCAATCTGCCGGACTTTTCCAAGCAGGAGCCAGACAAGTGGATGGAAAGCTGTGTCCACGTCGATCCGGAGGTATATTCCCGGGTTGCTGAAAAGAAGTTACGGGAGGCCGGAGTCGCTCTTTTGTTCGGCACCGAGGTGACTTCCGTGGAGAAGGTCCGCCGGGGCTGGAAGGTAGGGCCGGTACAGGGGCGCCAAGTCGTGGACGCGACCGGCAACGCCACTGTGGCGGCACTGGCAGGAGCTCAAAGGGTAAGGGAACCGGACGATGTCCGCCAACCTGGCTCTTTCTTCTTCTGGCTATCCTCAAAAGGGCTGGAGTTTGACTCCGAGGCTGTCATCAAGGCCCATAAAGAGGCCGTCGCCAAAGGAGAATTGCTCCCGACAGATGTCCATGTCGGGATTGTCTGGTTTATCCAAAAGGGCGGAGGATCAGGTTGTTATATTCCTTTAGCCGACAATTCAACCCCAGAGGCCAGGGCGAAGACGAACTGCCGGGGTGTCGAGGCCATGAATCGAGTCCTGGCTTTCATCCGCAAGCAGCCGGGACTGGAGAACGTGGAGGTCGTGAGGGCGGCCAGCGAGGTGGGCGTACGAGAGACTTTCAGGGTGGTTGGCGAGAAGACTGTCACTGAAAAGGAATATCTTGACGGGATTCCCGCCGAGGATGCTCTCAGCTGGTCCTACTGGATGGTTGACGAGCACAAGGCAGGCTCTGGCGGCGCAAGGTTGGTGTTCCTTGAGAAAGACAAGGTCGGTTCAGTGCCGCTGGGAGCAATGGTCCCGAAAGGTGTCGGGAATATGCTTGTGGCCGGCCGGGCTGTCTCCAGCGACCATGGGGCTAATTCGGCTATGCGGGTCCAGGCCTCATGCATGGGCATGGGTCAGGCGGCAGGAGTTGTTGCCGCCATAGCTGCAAAGCGCCACATCGATCCCCGGAAAGTTCCTCTCGACCTGGCCAAGAAGCAACTTGCAGCCATAGGTCACATAGTACCACTTTGGCCTCCGGAGTCCTGAACCCGCGAATGAGATACTTTCCTAGCGAAGCGAGTTCAGGGAGTCTGAGGGGAACGCCCCTCAGTAAATAGAAGGGCCCAAGAGACAGAAAAAGCACCGCGGCTTGCGGTGCTTTTTCTGTGCCCAAAGCCGGGCTCGAACCGGCACGTCTTTAAAGGACATTGGATTTTGAGTCCAACGCGTCTACCAATTCCGCCATTCGGGCAGTAAACGGATGGACTGCAAATTTATCTATTTTCCTTTAATTTGCAAAATATACTGGCAAAAGTCGCGATGCTGCCATAAAGGGTTTCGGAGAGTGTTCCTTCCTTCAGAAAATCTACTTATATTTGTAAGATGATATATCAAGGATATATCAAATAAGAAAAGACAAACCTTAAAGATTATTCGTATTATGAGACTCGAAGGAAGACGCGAGAGCACTAACGTCGAAGACCGCCGCGGAATGAGTGGCGGAGCCATAGCCGGTGGCCTCGGAGGAGGCGCCATCATCATTGCCTTGATAGTCATGCTTCTTGGAGGAGACCCCACGAGCGTACTCCAGCAGGCCGGATCCATGCAACCCACCGAGCAGACCACAGAAGTGACCTTCTCAGAGGAGGAGCAGGAACTTGCCTCGTTCGCGAAGAAGATCCTGGCCGGTACAGAGGACATCTGGACCGCGCAGTTCGCCAAATACGGCTACCAGTACCAGGCCCCTAAGATGGTGCTCTACACAGGAACGACATCTTCCGGCTGCGGCACCGCGAACTCCCAGGTTGGCCCGTTCTACTGCTCTGCCGACCAGACCGTTTACCTTGACCTGAGTTTCCTTTCCACTATGAGACAGCAGATCGGGGCCGACGGCGACCTCGCGTACGCCTATGTCATCGCCCATGAGGTCGGACACCATGTGGAATACCTGCTCGGGACCCTTGGAAAGGCCCACCAGAAGATGAGCCAGTCCAGCAAAGCCGTCGCCAACCAGTGGAGCGTCCGTCTGGAACTCCTGGCCGACTACTATGCGGGAGTTTGGGCGAACAACGACAACGCCAGGTTCCGCTCCATCGAGCCCGGCGACATCGAGAGGGCCCTCGACTGCGCCTCGAAGATCGGTGACGACTATCTCCAGAAGAAATCCCAGGGCTACGTCGTCTCCGAGTCCTTCACCCATGGTACCGCCCAGCAGCGCTACAACTGGCTCAAGAAGGGTATGACTTATGGGGACCTTGAGCATGGGAACACTTTCGAGATTGATTATAACAGACTATAACAAACTATAAGTGAAACATTTCTCTTTACCCAAAGATGGTGGGCTGATCGAGGAGAATCTTCCTAAAGGAATACTCCACGCCCACGAGAAGATCACAACTGAGATTTACGAGGACTCAACCGCAGGTTGCGACAAGATCGCTGACCTGATCATTGAGTCCATCAACAACCACAAGAAGGCTTCGCCAGGACAGCCGTTCAAGCTCGGACTTTCCACCGGCCTCTCCCCGATCTCGCTGTATCGCTGGCTTGTGAGGCGTCACAACGAAGGGAAGGTCTCGTTCAAGGGCGTGGAAGTCTATTCCATCGACGAATACTACCCCACTGGAGAGGGAATCGCCCAGACAAGGAACAAGAGGCTCTTTGACGAGCTTCTTGACAAGGTGGACATCAACCCGGAGAGCATTCATATTCCCGACGGGACAGTCCCGCAGAATAAGGTGTCCGAGTATTGTGCGGAGTTCGACCAGTCTGCCCAAGGACTTGATTTGCTGGTGATTGGAGTTGGAGAAGATGGCCAGATCGGCTTCAACGAGTCTGGAGCTTCCGAGAAGTCCAGGACACGCACCGTTCTCCTCTCCTACCAGTCGAGAAAGAGGCAGGCCAAGAACTTCAACGGCGATGTTATGGTGACTCCGAAGTCCGCGATAACGATGGGTATCGCGACCATGATGAGCGCCAAAAAGATATTCCTGATGGCTTGGGGCGAGAAGAAAGCCGAGGTCGTGAAGAGCGTTGTCGAAGGGCAGGTCGATCCCGGATGTCCGGCATCGTTCCTCCAAAAGCACGACGATGTGGTCTTCTACACCGACGAGATGTCCTCCTCCCTCTTGACTAGAAGGGTGGCTCCCTGGATGGTCGGACCATGCGACTGGACTCCCAAGCTTATCCGCAAGGCCGTTGTCTGGCTCTGCGAGAAAGTGCGCAAGCCGATCCTCAAGCTCACATTGAAAGACTACCTGGAGAACTCGCTTGGCGATCTCCTGGAGCTCCACGGCCCCTTTGACAAGATCAATATCGACGTTTTCAACGAGTTCCAGCACACCATCACCGGATGGCCAGGAGGCAAGCCCAATGCCGACGACACGACAAGGCCTGTCAAATCGACACCGTTCCCGAAGAAGGTGCTGATTTTCTCCCCTCATCCTGACGACGATGTTATCTCGATGGGCGGTACTTTCATCCGTCTTGTCCATCAGGGACATGACGTGCATGTCGCCTACGAGACTTCCGGAGATTTGGCCGTCCACGACGATGTTGTGCTCCAGCATCTTGACGCTGCCCGCCAGATAGGTTTCGGCGACAGGTTCGACGAAGTGAAGGCGATAATAGACTCTAAGAGACCGGGAGAGCCCGAGCCGAAGGAACTTCTCGCCATCAAGGCGGCGATCCGCAGGAGCGAGGCCAGAGGAGCGGACAGGAGTTTCGGTCTGGACGACAACACCAACGTCCACTTCCTCAACCTTCCTTTCTACGAGTCGGGCGGTGTGACCAAACTGCCTCGCACCCAGACGGATATCGACATCATAAAGGAACTGGTGCTGAGACTGAAGCCGGACCAGATCTATATGGCTGGAGACCTCGCGGACCCGCACGGGACCCACAGGGTGTGCACCGAAGCCGCCCTGGAGGCCATTGAGCAGCTGAGAGCCGAAGGCAACACCTGGCTTGACGAGACCACCATCTGGCTCTACAGGGGCGCCTGGATGGAATGGGAGCTCTGGAGAGTCGACATGGCCGTGCCGCTCAGCCCCGACGAGGTGGTCGAGAAGCGCCACGCGATATTCCGCCATCTGTCACAGAAAGACATTGTCCCCTTCCCTGGAGACGATCCGAGGGAGTTCTGGCAGAGAGCCGAAGAGCGTACCCAGAACACCGCCAGGCTGTATAACGAGCTCGGTATGGCCGAATACCAGGCCATCGAGGTATTCCTTAGATTGAAATAAAACCGCATATCATGAGAGTTATAATCAAAGACAGTAAAAAAGCGGCCTCCATCTGGGCTGCCCACCACATCGCTGAAGCCATCAAGGCCAAGGCTGAAAAAACAGAAGATCCCTTTGTCCTCGGGCTTCCCACCGGATCCACCCCTCTGGACACGTATGCCGAGCTAGCGAGAATGTGCGAGTGCGGGGAGGTCTCATTCAAGAACGTGATAACTTTCAACATGGATGAATATGTCGGCATTCCGGAAAAGCATCCCGAGAGCTACCACAGCTTCATGTACAAGAACCTTTTTGACAAGATTGATATTCCCGCCGGGAACATCCACATTCTCAATGGGAACGCTCCCGATCTCGAGAAGGAATGCGAGGACTATGAGAAAGCGATTGTCGCAGCGGGAGGCATCGACCTTTTCCTCGGAGGTGTGGGCGAAGACGGCCATCTGGCTTTCAACGAGCCCTTCTCTTCCATCAATTCAAGGACAAGGGTCGTCACCCTCACCCAGGACACGATCGAGGTTAACTCACGGTTCTTCGGAGGCGACACCAGCCAGGTCCCCAGGCAGGCCATGTCAGTGGGAGTCGCGACAGTCTGCGACGCCGCCGAGGTCCTTATTCTCGCCTTCGGAAGCAAGAAAGCCAGGGTGGTCGCCCAGGCCGTTGAGGGATCTGTGAGCCACTACGTCACATTGTCCGCTCTCCAGCTCCATCCCAATGGAATCGTGCTTCTGGACGAGCCCGCCGCAGGAGAACTGAAGGTCAACTCCTACAAATATTTCAAGGCGGTTGAAGAAGCGATTGAAAAGTAACTTACAAATAGATTAAACAATGAGAACAAAAGTTTTGCTCGCCAGCCTTTTGATGCTGGTGTCTCTGGGGCTCACCGCCCAGGAGAACGCTCCCGTCAAGAAATACGGGTTCAAGTCCGCTATCGCCAAGATTAACACTCAGATGCTGGGCAGAACCATAGAGTCCACCGCCTACGTGGACAACTATGGGGCTCAGACCAGTCAGGTGGTTGAGATGAACATTCCTCTCAAGGGAGATGTGAAGAGCGCCACCATCGTTAGGGACGGCAAATCCTACACTGTCAACTACACCTCGAAGAAGATCGAGGTCACGGATGCCATCGAGCAGCCGAACCTGCTTAATCCCACCGACGCTGAAAAAGAGAAATACAAAATCAAAGAACTTGCCGAGGACACTGTTCTCGGGAAGACTTGCGTGGTCTATAGCCTTGAGTCAGATTACAATGGGACTCCCGCCACTATGACAATATGGTCTTACAAAGGCTATCCCATGAAGACCGAGATCGACACCGGCATATTAAAAGTCTCTACAGAGGTTACCGCTTTTGAAGAGAACGCTGATATTCCTCAAGATGTTCTTGAGATCCCTGATTACAAAATCAAGAAAAAGAAATGAAAACCAAGTTTTTGCTCGCCAGCCTTTTGATGCTGGTGTCTCTGGGGCTCACCGCCCAGGAGAACGCTCCCGTCAAGAAATACGGGTTCAAGTCCGCTATCGCCAAGATCTCTACGGACATGATGGGCCAGAAGGTGGAATCCACAGCTTATGTCGATGAATATGGCGCCAAAGAGTGCCAGAAGGCAAAAGTTGAAGTCCCTGGGATGGGAGCGGTTGAGACCGGATCCATAGTGAAAGACGGCAAGTCCTGGTCAATCAACTACACCATGAAGCAGGTCCAGGAAGTTGAGATCAAACCCGAGGACCAGCCCAACTTCTTGAATATCACAGAGGAAGCCAAGAAGAAATTCAAAATCCAGGAGGCCGGCAAGGAGAAGGTCCTGGACTTCGACTGCGATGTTTACACACTTGAAACCGAGGCCGAGGGCATGACCGCAAAGCTGAAGGTCTGGTGCTACAAAGGTTTCACGCTCAAGAGCGAGACCGAATTGATGGGCATGAAGATCATAACAGCAGTCACCGAATTCAAGGAGGACGCCATGGTGCTTCCTCAGGTGTTCGATGTTCCGAAATTCTAGCGTTACAAGTTATAAATGAGTGATTTCCGCATCTTCGTAGAGAAATATCCTGAATTTCAGGTGGAGGCGGCCAGCCTTTTGGCCGAGTTGAATGAGAACTTGCAGCTGAAGTTGAAGACGCTTCGCTTGCTGAATGTCTATGATCTATTCGGTTTCACGCCGGAGCTTCTGGAAAAAAGCCGCTACAGCGTGTTCGGTGAGATCGTAACGGACTCTGTCACGGACAAGGTCGAGGGCATGGGCAAGTTCATCGCGGTCGAGTATCTCCCGGGCCAGTTTGACCAGAGGGCTGCCTCGGCTGTTGACTGCGTCCATCTGATCGACCCCAAAGCGAAGATAAACATCAAGAGCTCCAAGCTGATAATTGTTGACGATGACGCCTCGGACGAAGTTATCGACAAGATCCGTCATTATGTCATCAACCCTGTCGAGTCCAGGGAAAAAGATCTTTCCAAGCTTTCGGACACCGAGCATGCCGCCGTCAAGGATGTCCCAGTCCTGGAAGGTTTCCGCTCGATGGAAGGTCCTGATCTTAAGGCATATTGCAAAAAGATGGGCCTCGCCATGAATGAGGATGACCTCGCCGAAGTCGTGAAATACTTCACTGCCGAAGGCCGGGATCCAAACGAGACTGAGTTGAGGATTCTGGACACTTACTGGAGTGACCATTGCCGCCACACGACGTTCACGACCGAGCTCGAGGACATTTCCGTCGAGGAATCTTTCATCAAGGATGACATCGACGGGACGATGAATCTGTACCTCAAGATGCGCTCGGAGCTGGGAAGGGAGAGCAAAGGCCTGAACCTGATGGACATGGCCACCATCGGAGCCAAGTATCTCCGCAAGGCCGGCAAGCTGGACGACATGGAGGTCAGCGAGGAGAACAACGCCTGCAGCATATTCATTGATGTAGATGTGGACGGAGAAACTGAGCGCTGGCTCTTGATGTTCAAGAATGAGACTCACAACCATCCCACTGAGATCGAGCCTTTCGGAGGCGCGGCGACCTGCCTCGGCGGAGCCATCAGGGATCCCCTATCCGGACGTTCATACGTCTACCAGGCGATGCGTGTCACCGGCGCCGGAGACATCTACAAGCCTGTCGCTGAGACGATTCCGGGCAAGCTTCCGCAGAAGGTCATAACCCGTAAGGCAGCCCAGGGATATTCCAGTTACGGCAACCAGATCGGTCTGGCGACAACCCATGTCCGGGAGATTTTCCACGAGGGTTACACAGCCAAGAGAATGGAAGTTGGAGCCGTAGTCGGAGCTGTCAAGGCCGCGAACGTAAGGCGTGAGAGTCCAGCTCCCGGCGACGTGGTTCTGATGCTTGGAGGTCGCACGGGTAGGGATGGCATCGGAGGTGCCACAGGCTCATCCAAAGAACACACCGAGGAGTCTCTCGAGACTTGCGGCAGTGAGGTCCAGAAGGGTAACCCGCCGGAGGAAAGGAAGCTCGAAAGGCTGTTCCGCAGGCCGGAGGTGACATCCCTTATCAAGAAGTCAAATGACTTCGGAGCTGGTGGAGTCAGCGTCGCCATCGGAGAGCTGACCGCCGGGCTGGACATCTATCTGGACAGGGTTCCTGTCAAATACAGCGGAATGAACTCCACCGAATTGGCTATCAGCGAGTCACAGGAAAGGATGGCCGTTGTCATTGAGGCCGCTGACGAGGAGAAATTCAAGGAATATTGCCACTCGGAGAACATTGAGGTAACCCACGTCGCCGATGTGACTGATACCGAAAGAATGAGGATGTTCAACAAAGGCGAGCTTGTCGTGGATCTCCGCAGGGATTTCATCGACAGCGCCGGAGCGAAACACTACTCAAAAGCCGTGATCGGAGCGGTCGATCCCGCGGATCCATTCAGCAGGGATATTCCGGGAAAGAACCTCAAAGAGAGGATGTTCGCCAACCTGCAAGATCCGAATGTCACAAGCCAGAAAGGACTGATCGAGATGTTCGACTCGACCATCGGACGGTCGACCGTACTGATGCCTTTCGGAGGCGAGCTTCAGACCACCGAGACCCAGGTTTCTGTCCAGAAGCTTCCGGTCGACGGTTTCACCAACACAGCCAGCATGATGGCGTTCGGATTCAATCCGGAGATTTGCGACTGGAGTCCTTACCACGGTGCGGCATATTCATTCATTGAGGCCTGTTCCAAGATTGTCGCCGCCGGAGGAGACTGGAAGACAATGCGTTTCTCTTGTCAGGAATATTTCGAGAGAATGACTTCCGATCCTCATACCTGGGGGAAACCCACGGCAGCGTTGCTTGGAGCACTGAAGATGCAGGAGGCCTTCGGGCTGCCCTCCATCGGAGGAAAGGACTCGATGAGCGGCTCCTTCGAGACAGAGCATGGCCCGATCCATGTTCCCCCGACACTCATCGCCTTCGGTATCACTCCTGTTAAGGTCGAGGATGTCATCTCCCCTGAGTTCAAATGGGAAGGCGACAGGCTGTACCTCGTAAGGCATACGCCGCTGGCCAACAAAATGCCTGACACTGAGCAGCTTAAAAAGAATTGGGACAATATTCTCTCTAAGATCAAGGACGGCACTATCGTGGCCGCATGGTCCGTCGGATTCGGAGGTGTCGCTGAGGCCCTCTGCAAGATGAGCTTCGGTAACGCGTTCGGGTTCGACGTTAACCTTTCCGAAGAGGATCTCTTCAACCTCGCTTACGGCTCGATCGTGATCGAGACTGATGGTGAGGTCGATTTCGAGAACGCCGAGCTGATCGGTGACGTCACCTCCGGAGAGGACGGGAATGTCAGGGTCAACGGGACCTCAATCTCGATCTTCGAGCTGATGGACTTCAACGGCTCGCTTTTCGAAAAGGTTTACCCGGCCGTCAGCGAGTCTGCCCACAAGAGATTGCTACCTCGTGGTCTGGAAGGCGTCAAGCCCTTCAAGGCCAAGAAGGCCGATCTTGAATATAAAGGCCCTGCCGTCGATAAGGTCGTGGCTTACCTGCCCGTGTTCCCTGGCACTAACTGCGACTACGACTCTGCCAAGGCCTTCCGCAAAGCCGGAGCCGAGGTTCGCACAAGCGTGTTCCGCAACCTCACCGACAAGGATGTCTTCGACTCCATCGATGAGATGGCGGACGGGATCAGGAATTGCCAGATACTCATGCTCTCGGGCGGTTTCTCAGCCGGAGACGAACCGGACGGAAGCGGCAAGTTCATAGCCAACGTGCTGAACAATGAGGCGATAGCCGCCGCCATTGGCGATCTCCTTTCACGAGGCGGACTGATTCTCGGAATATGCAACGGCTTCCAGGCCCTTGTGAAGTCCGGACTCCTGCCTTATGGCGAGTTGGGCAAGGTCACCAAAGACTCCCCCACTTTGTTCCGTAATGACATCAACCGGCATATCTCCCAGATGGTCACGACTCGGGTCGCCACGACCAACTCTCCTTGGCTGAAAGGTATGGCCATTGGCGACGAGTACACGATCCCGGTGAGCCACGGAGAGGGCAAATTCGTTGTGAACGAGGAACTTGCCCGTGAACTATTCGCAAACGGGCAAGTGGCTTTCCAGTACGTCGATCCGATCACTGACGAGCCCACCATGGAGTCTCCCTACAATCCCAACGGATCTTACTACGCCATCGAGGGAATCATCAGCCGTAACGGCCAGATACTCGGGAAGATGGGTCACAGCGAGCGCTACGAGGACGGCCTGTTCAAGAACATCGAGGCCGACCTTGAACAGCCGCTATTCGACAATGCTGTCAATTACTTTAAAACCAAATAATCATGAAAAAGTACACATGCGACGTTTGCGGGTACGAGTATGATCCCGCAGTCGGCGATCCGGACAACGGGATCGCCCCCGGAACCGCCTTTGAGGATATCCCTGAGGATTGGGTCTGCCCCCTCTGCGGAGTCGGCAAAGACCAGTTCTCCGAGGCTTAATTATTCAAGAATCCATTCGGCACCGTCCTTGGTATCCTTAACAGTGATACCAAGGGCTTTAAGATGATCTCGGATAGCGTCGCTCAGGCCCCAGTCTTTCGCTGCTTTGGCCTTGGCCCTTTCCTCAAGAACCATATCCATGAGCCCGGAGACTACCTCCTGGCTCTTTCCGCCCTCTCCCGCGTTCTCATCCTTAAGACCGAGAACACCGAAGACGATGTCGTCAAATAGCTGGAGTAAGGTCCTGATATCTCCTTCTGTCATGCCCGGCTTTGACCGGGCATCTCCTGTCTTGGCCGTATTGATTAGCTTCACCGCCTCGAAGATGTGCGAAAGAGCAATCGGAGTGTTAAGATCGTCGCACAGGGCGTCATAGACTCCGTCGAATATAGCTTTGATCTCCGGGGAATCGGCAGGACAGGTGTCGGGGGCGATGGCGGTGGGGAGCTCGCCGTAGGGAAGATCCTTCGCCGCGCATAAATCCTTCGCCTCGCTCAGGATGACATTATGGGCCTTGGCCAAGGCTACCAGGTCCTTGTAGGCCTGCAGGACCCTCTTGAGAGCCTTTTCAGAGGCCTGTAGAGCCTCATTGCTGAAGTCGAGAGTTCCGCGGTAGTGAGCCTGAAGGATGAAAAACCGGACGGTCATCGGAGAATATGCCTGGTCCAGCTTCGGATGGTTTCCGGAGAATAACTCAGGCAGGGTGATGAAGTTCCCGAGGGACTTGCCCATCTTCTGGCCGTTGATGGTGATCATGTTGTTGTGGACCCAATAGCGAACGCCTCTGGTGCCTCTCCAGGCCACATTCTGGGCGATCTCGCACTCATGGTGAGGGAACATGAGGTCCATCCCGCCTCCATGGATATCGAACTCCTCGCCTAGATATTTCTCGCCCATAACCGAGCACTCAAGATGCCAGCCAGGAAATCCCTCGCTCCAAGGGCTCGGCCAGTGCATGATGTGCTCAGGCTCGGCCTTCTTCCAAAGGGCGAAATCGTACGGGGCCTTTTTGTCGCTCTGTCCGTCCAAAGAACGGGTTCCCTCCAGGGTGTCGTCTAGGTTACGCCCGGACAGGACACCGTAGTGGTGCTTCTCGTTGTACTTCTGAACGTCGAAATACACGGAACCATTTGAGATATAGGCATATCCGGACTCAAGTATCTTCTTGATCGTCTCGATCTGCTCAATAATATGCCCGGAAGCCCTGGGCTCGATCGAGGGCGGGGCGACGTTCAGCTGGCGCATGGCCTCATGGTACCGGAACGTGTAGCTCTGGACAACCTCCATGGGCTCCAGCTGCTCCAGACGGGCCTTCTTGCTGATCTTGTCCTCGCCTTCGTCCGCATCATGCTCAAGATGGCCCACGTCGGTGATATTCCGGACATAACGGACCTTATAGCCAAGGTGCCTTAACAGCTTGAAGAGCACATCATAAGTCACTCCTGGCCTGGCGTGACCCAAGTGGGCGTCACCATAAACGGTCGGCCCGCAGACATACATTCCCACATGTCCCTCATGGACCGGGACAAACAGCTCCTTGTTCTTTGTAAGTGTATTTGTAAGAAACAGGTTCCTCATCGCAGTGTTTTCGTTAAAACTTCCAAATTTACATTATTTAACGCAAAACACCAACCCGACATTCACCTTCCCCGCAGAAAGCTCCAATAGTCCCACCTATCTTGATCTTAGGCCCATTATTGCGTTATTTGGGCCCAACACACCACTTCCAACCGGATTTGGGCCCAAAATCAGCCATTTCAGTCCCGCTGGACACTTGAATAGCAGCCCCACTAACAGCCCCAGTCCTTATTCGGGAGGGGACCCATCTCAAGGATTAACGTGCCGCCGGCCATGATCTGGTCATGGGTGATCCAGGGGCCCTCAAGGGGCACACCGTTCAAGGTCGCTTTTTGGATATATTTGTTATCATCAGAAGCATCCTTCGCCACGATCTTGAACACATTGCCGTTCGAGAGAGTCAAACTTGACTCGGTGAACACCGGGCTGCCAATGGTATAGACAGGCTCACCCGGAGTGACAGGATAGAACCCCAGGGAAGAGAACACCACGAAGGAAGTCAAGCCTCCGCCATCCTCGTCGCCCGGAATCCCCATCAGGTCGTCCCTGAACCAAGTGTCCAGCATCTGCCGGACCCGTTTCTGGGTCTTCCAGGGCGCTCCGGCATAGTTGTAAAGGTAAGGAATATGCAACGAAGGTTCATTTGCCATCGAGAACTGGCCGATATTGCCGGTGTGATCAGGCATCTTGCTGTAGAAAACGTTCTTTGAGTGGCTCAGAGGGGTAGCGAACATCCTGTCCAGTTCCCCACAAAAACGCTCCGGGCCTCCCATCAAAGCAACCAAGTCAGGAATATTGTGCTGCACATCCCAGCGATACACCCAGCCAGTGTTCTCATCGTAAGAATCCCTCATGCCAGGACCACCCTGGAACTCATAGTCAAAGTTCGGAATAAATTGTCCGTCAGCGTCTTTCGGGTGGAAGAACAGGGTCTCGGGATTGAAAAGCTTGCGGTAATTCAAAGACCAATCCTTGTAGAATTCAGCGGCTTCCTTCTCCCCTGCCGCATCGGCAAGTTTTGAAAGGGCCCAGCTGTCGTAGGCCGTCCCAAGACTCACAGCCACCGGCTGACGCTTCTCCCAACCGTTGACATTCGGGTCAGTCTCGCTCTCCCCTTCCCGCAGCGCCGGCATATAACCATATTCCCAATAGAACCTGTCCAGTTCCCCGGCAGGATTGCCGCACCAAGGGACTAACGTCTTCTCCCTTAGAGCTTTCCTACCGGCCTCGTATGCGGCCTTGACATCAACTTTCAAGCCTTTGGAATATGCGTCGGCGAAAGTCGGGATCCCATGGTTGCTGTTCATCCTTCGGGAATCTCCGCTAACCTCAGGGAATGTCGGCATCCAGCCGGTTCCCATCTGGTCCGCCATCCTTAAAAAGGAGGCCAGGATATTCTCCTCAACCGGCACATCCATAAGAGTCCTCAACGGATGAGCGGCCCTGTAAGTGTCCCAGATCCAGTCGTCGTTGTAGAACGGCACTCCGCCGTCTTCGTGTACAGAGTTATCAAAGGCGCTCCAGTACCGCCCGTCCTCGCTCATTAGGATCGGTCTCTCAAAGGTCCGGTAATATGAGGTATAGAATACTTTCTTCCTCTTTTCCGGCCCCTTCACGGCTATTCTTCCAAGGGTCTCATTCCAGATCTTTCGTCCCTCCGCCGCAAGCGCATCCACATCATAATCAGTTATTTCCCGGCGAAGATTGGCTTTGGCCTGGTCCTCGCTGATGAACGACACTCCGTAACGGAGCCTGACGGAAGGTTTGTCAAAGGCAAGTGTGACCCAGCTGTCACGATCCGTCGCGAAGGATTCCTCCCGGACGGGCTTGACCTCAGGCTCCATATAAACATAAACCTTAGTCTGTCCCTCAACAGTCTGGCATCCCGAAAGCGCCTCGCCGTCCCAAGAGACGGAGCCTCCCCTGCTCGAGAGGATAATCGTTAGAGGCTCATCAGCTTCCAGGGAATATATGGCACTCTGATGAGACAAGGCGTACTTGGCTTTCACGGCGCCATCGTCAAGGGTGACTTCGAACGAATATGGAGTCAAGTGCTCATTGTCATAAGAGACCGGAATAACAGCCCTGTAATTCTGGGCATCATTGTCATTCTGAGCGGAGCGAAGAATCTCCTCCGTCGTCACCGACAGCTTGAACGCCGACCTCTCCCTATGGTTGGTCACAATAACCGGCAAACCATTAAGGTACTCCGAAGTGTAGTCCGAGCGCTCAGGATAAACCCTCAACATCGAATTCGGCAACTGCACTGTCGGGAAAGTCGGCACCAGAAGATGGCTGATATTCCCAGCATAAGGATTGACATAATCCACCGGCTCACGCCTGGGAAATTCGCAAGACGCGGCCAGCCAAGCGAGGCAAACGATAACAAACAGAGTTAATCTTCTCATAACGACAACTGTTAGACGCATAAATATATAAAAAAGCCGCGAAGAATCGTCTCCGCGGCCTTTTTAATTATATAGAGGACTTACTCTGTGGCTCCGTTCAAGGAGTACAGGCTGGCCTTCTTGCTGGATGTCTCATAGACCTGGTTCCTAGCGTAATAGGTCAACTGTCCTTTCAGGACAATCTCGTCGCCAAGAGCGATCTGCTTGTCACCCTCTGCCCAAGCCTTTCCTCCGAAGTACCAGAGGCTGTAAGCCTCGAAATCCTTCTTAGGATCATTCTTGAACTCTCCGTCCTCGGAGATCCAGAAAATAGAAGTACCATATTCAACTGAATACTCAGACTGGATCTTGGAGATCTTGCCCTTCACGTACACGTCAGGGAAGGTGGGAGTAGGCTGGTCAGCGGCCTTGGCGGCAGCCTTAGCGGCCTCCATCGCGTCGATGAAAGCGACAGCACCGGCAACGTTGAACGGATAATCGGCGTTGCCAAGTCCGTTGGCCTCGCTGGTAGCACCGTTGACGCTGTAGATCCAAGCCTTCTTGTTGGAGGTCTCAGCCATGCCATTGTAAACAGTGGTCTTGCCACAGACAACAACCTCGTCACCTATGCGGACCTGTCCGTTACCCTCAACCCATTTCTGGTTATCGAACCAGTAAACACCGTAGCACTCGAAATCATGAGTGAACTCGGTCGTGGACTTCTTGTCCTCAGAACCCTTGAACTCGCCATCGTCGGAGAGCCAGAAGGTACCAGTACCAGCGTAAGTGCTGAAATCATAGAGGATCGCAGAGACCTTACCCTTGATGTAGATGTCCTCATCGAACTTCGTGCCGGCGGTCAGAAGAGCCGCGGCCTCAGAAGCGGTGTAAGGGTTCGTGGCGGTTCCCTTGGGGTTATCAACATATTCATCGATCTTGGTGGCGATGATGTTGATGAACCTGCCCTTGCTGGAAAGTCCGTTGAAGTAACCGGTCACGGTGATCTTCTTGCCGTCGAAGCTCTTGGCGTTAAGGGCATCGACAGGATAGACGATGCTTCCCTGCTTGGTGGCCGGATCAATGCCGTCAAGAGTAATATTGTAGTAATTTCCAGAGACTGAAAGGGTTCCGGAGAGCTTGATGTACTCGGCCACGGAGGCTGTGTACTCGGCGGCATTGGCGGTGATGTCAGTAGCGTTGGGATGCTCAACAGTGTTGCCCTCGCTGTCGACAAAGACCTCAGTGATGTCGGTGAGTTCAGGGACTCCGTTATAAGTGGTCTTGGTAGCGGCGATCTTCACTCCATCACCAACCTTGAGAGCGGCAGCATCGTTACCATAGACATAAAGGGCCTTCGAACCATCGGAAACGACAGCACCCCTTGTGGTCAAAGCCACGACAACAGTAGTAGGAAGAGTCTGGACCTGATCTTTGTCAGCGGCCTCGATGATCTCGGAGACAGAAGCGCCGGTAGAAGGAGCGCCAGCCTGGGTGATGCCGATAGTCTTGAGGGCGGTGGGGCCTTTGATCGTGACATTGGCTGTACGCTTGGACGTGCGGGTGTTCTCAAGAGCATGGACGCTGTAGCTGCCGTCCTTGTTCACATCAGTGATCTGGAGCCAATCGGCATCGCTGCTGATAAGAAGCGGGCTCTCCTTGGCGGTGACGACCATGTTGAAGGTGGTGTCAGCGCAAGGCAACTCTGTGAAGCTGAAGGCCTCGACACTAATGAGAGACTTAACGTGAGAAACAACGATAGCGGTCTTCTCCTTGGTCTCGGGAGTCCCCTTGTAGTTCATCAGGGAGCCTTCGATAGTGATCTCGTCACCGACGGAGAACTCATCGCCCTTGGAGATGGCGGCACCGTTGATCCAAAGACCACGGTAGACCTCCAGCCAGTTGTTCTCGCCATAAGAACCGTCATCGGACAGGAAGTAAGTGGCGTTTCCGTACTGGGCGCTGATCTCGTTGATCTTGCAGACGATACCCTTCACGCGGTAAGTTCCGCCAGCGACATCACCGTCGCCAAGAGGAGCGATAACCTCGAGGGCCTGCGCGACTGTCATCGTGACGGGCTCTGCTTTCTGGGTAGTCTGAAGGAGATTGATATTCTGGGTCTTGCCACCACACTCGATAGTAGCGGTAGCTTCACGGGTATCTTCAGCCGTGGGAGCGGTGAAAGTGACGGTAACTTGTCCGGCACCACCAGTGGAAGGGGTAACGGTAACCCATTCAGGAAGGTTCGTGACAGTCCATGAACCTGTGGCGTTGAGTTCTACGGGAACGGAACCACCACCAGCGGGAAAGGTCACATAAGAGGAAGAGACTTTAACCTCATCAAGGAAATGATCAGCCTCCTCGACGCAACCGGTCATCAAAAGACCGAGAGCGGCAATCAGGGAAACAATGATATATTTCGTTTTCATAAGATTCTCCCTATTAATTAGTTAAAAATATACTTAATACCGATGGAAGCGTACCAGCACTGGCCAAGGTCATGGAAAGGAACGAAGGTCTTGGTGCTGCCGCTGATGGCGGAAGGAGTTGAGAAGGTAGCATAACCGTCAGCGTCGACTCCCTCATACTTGAGGATGCGGGCCTCGGAACCAATCTCAGGATTGAGATACTTGCTCACGCCCCAGCTGGAATTGAAGAGGTTAAGGACATTCTTGATGTCGACTCCGAGCTGGAGGGTGTTCTTGGTGTTACCGGCCTTGACAGTGAAGTCATGCTTGTAGCCGAAGTCAACCCTGTGGACCCAAGGAGAGTAAACTGAGTAAGGCTCAGCGTAACCGCCCTGATGCTTGCTCATGTACTTGTCCTTGTGGACATAATCCATGAAACGGTCGCGGCTGTCGGTGTTGACGAAACGGAACTCGTTCTTGTTGACCTGCTCATCTGTAGGAATATAGATGGCATCGTAGGCGTAACCGTCACCATTCATGTCGTTGGAGAGCATGTAAGACTCTTTGTAGCCACCCCTCCAGGTCTCGTAAATGAAGTTGAAGTGGTTGCCACTCTTGTCGTTAAGGTCGAGAGCCGCCACGACACGGTCAGGAGTCACGTACTGAGAGTTGTGAAGCTTGATGTAGTTCGGACCCTCGGAAGTGGGAACGTATGTGAAAGCGGACTCAGCGGCAGAACCAGGCATACCGGTAATCTCCTTGGAGACGGTATGGGTGTAAGCGGCCATGAAGCTGACACCTTCGACAGGACGGATATTGAATGTCACGTTACCGGTCCAGCCATAACCCTTGTTGGTGTTCTCAAGGACAAAGGCCTTGGTGGCGTTGCGGAAACCGGAAGGATAGATAGGACGGTTGTCAGCTCCGTTGAACCTGGCGTAACCGCCGACGTTGGTCATGCTCCAGTCGGAGATGGACACGCCGTTGATGGTCTTGTTGAATATTCCCTCAGCGGTGAGGCTCATCGGGAAGGCCGTCGGGAAAGAATAGTCAATAGCGAGGGAAGTCTTCCAGATCTGAGGCATCTTGAAGTCAGGATCGACAGCGCTGATCGAAGAAGGAACTGTTCCATCCTTAGGGCTGACAGTGCTGGGATAACCCAGGGAGATCAACTTCTGATAAAGAGCGTCAACAGTGGCTTTGCCATTGGCGTCAGTCACGAGACCTCCGGCGAAGGTGTCCATCGAGAATCCCTTCGCGGCGGCGTTCTTGGCATTGATCTGAGCCTGATACTGGACGAGACCGCCGTTGGTAGGCATATTCGTGAAGAACACGAGAGGCAGACGTCCGGAGAAGAAACCGGTACCGCCGCGGACCTTGAGACTCTTGTCACCGATGACATCCCAAGAGAATCCAAGACGAGGGGAGATCGTGATAGCACCTGTAGGCCACTGGCCGGTGTCGATGTGAGTCTCCTCGTAATTCTTGGCCTTCGGATGATAAGTCAGGGCCTTGATAGCCTCGTTGGTCATAAGGTCACCGTCGTCGAAGAACAGGCCGTCGACACGGGCACCGTAAGTAAGCTTGAACTTGTCAGTGGCGTTCCACTCGTCCTGGATATAGATTCCGAGCTTGTGGAAACGGACACGGGCAGCGGGCTTGAGCTCACCGTCGTAACCGTAGGTAAGGTTGACGATCTCAGGAGCGGCACCTGTCAGGAAGTCATTGAGGCTGCTGTAACGATAGTAACCGGAACCGTTACGCATGTACTGGTTGTCAGCCATCTGGTACTCGTAGTTGACACCACCCATGATCTTGTGGTTGCCCTTATACCATGTCAAGTCGTCCTTGATGTTGTAGTTGACCTCATTGACAGCGTTGTTCCAGGTGAAAAGCTCATAACCGAGAGCCATGTAGTTGTTCTCCTGTGTGTCATCGAGGATGTCGATGAAGGGGAACTCCTCGGATGTGCTGCTTCGGATAGGGTTCTGGACCTTGGAATATGTGGCGAGGAACTGGTTGGAAAGACTCTCGGACAGACGGCTATTAAGGTCGAATGACCAGGTGCTGACCATGTTCCTGTTGGCATACATTGAGTTAGCGAAGGACATTGAGTACTGGGACATACGGGCTCCGGACATACGGGTACCACCGTCCATCGAAGTGGCGTTGGGGGTGTTCCAGGAGTTGTTCAGAGTGTAGTTGTACCTGATAGCGAGGTGATGGTTGTTGGAGATGTTCCAGTCGATACGGGCAAGGAGCTTGGTGTTGTCCTCGTTGGCGGGGAAATCGGTCCATGAACCTGTGTCGTAGCCGTATTTGCTCTTGACGAAATCAGAAACCGTCTTAAGGTCAGAGAGTTTCGTACGGGAAATCTTATTGTCGGCATCCATCTTGCCATCCTCGGATCCTCTCCAGCGATTGACAATCGTAGGGATCTTGGACTGCTCGGCGTTGACAAAGAAGAAGAGCTTGTTCTTGACGATAGGACCTCCGAAAGTCATACCGTAAGTGGTGCTGCGGTCCTTGTCGCGGGCGCCGCTGATCTGCTCACCCTCAATGGCGTCACCCCTGAGGTTCTCGTTGCGGTGATAGACATAAGCGGATCCCTTGAAGGTGTTGGTACCGGACTTGGTGATAGCGTTGATACCACCTCCGATGAAGTTGGTCTGACGAACGTCATAAGGCGAGATCACGACCTGCAACTCCTCAATGGCGTCAATCGAGATAGGATTTCCACCTCCGGGAAGGCCGGCGCTGAGGCCGAAGTTGTTGTTGAAGTTCGCGCCGTCAACTGTGAAGTTCGAGGAACGACCGTCCATACCGGCGAAAGTAGTGCCATTGCCACCGTAAGGAGAAAGCCTTGTGACATCGGTGATGCTCCTTGAGACAGTAGGCAGGTTAGCGATCTGCTGGCTGTTGATGTTCGTTGCGGCACCTGTCTTCTCGACAGCGAGCTTGGAGGCTGGAGATGAGATGACCACGGCAGACTCCAGCATCTCGTTGTCAGCCTTGAGCTGGGCGTTGAGATTGAAAGTCTCAGCGAGTTGGAGAGTCACGTCCGTGTACTCGATAGTCTGGTAACCCAGGAAGGAAATCGTCACCTTGTAAGGGCCACCTACACGCATACCGTTGATCGTGTAGTTACCGTCGATGTTGGCCACGGCGGCGTACTGGGTGCCTGAAGGCGTGTGGACTGCTACCACAGCTGCTCCAGTCAGGGGCTCACCGGTCTCATCCTTGATGTTTCCGGCGAGGCTGGAAGTCGTGACCTGCGCAAAGGCGGCGACTCCCGCAAAGATCGCCACCAAAGCGGCAAATCCTCTTTTAATTGATTGAACCATAATGGATTTAAGTAATATAAAAGTTGTTATATTTTTCTTCTTTTATAAATAGCTTGCGAAATTAATACAAATATTTGGCTTGCTAAAATTTATTTCATTCATACACAGAATTATCTTATCTTCGCGGACGAAAACTTCCGGGGACAGATTTGCACCGCTTGCAACCCCGGTCAAAAAAATGCTAAAGAATATGAACTATCTTTTCACTTCGGAGTCAGTCTCCGAGGGCCATCCAGATAAGGTGGCCGACCAGATTTCAGACGCTATTCTCGATGAGTTCCTCCGCCAGGACCCTGAGTCCAAGGTGGCGTGCGAGACTTTCTGCTCGACAGGACTTGTGATCGTTGGAGGTGAGGTCACCTCCGAGGCTTATGTCGATATTCAGGGGACGGTGCGTGACGTGATCAAGAACATCGGCTACACGAAGGCCGAGTACATGTTCGATGCCGGCTCTTGCGGAGTCCTATCCCAGATCCACAGCCAGAGCCCGGACATCCACCGGGGTGTCTCCAGGGAAGATCCTGAGGACCAGGGAGCCGGAGACCAGGGCATGATGTTCGGTTACGCCTGCAAGGCCACCGAGGACTATATGCCTCTGGCCCTTTATCTCTCGCATTTGACCCTCAAGGAGCTTGCGGACATCCGTCACAACGAGCTTCATCTTATGCCTTACTTGAGGCCGGACTCAAAGGCCCAGTTCACAATCGAGTTCGACTCTGCCGACAAGCCTGTCAGGATCCACACGATCGTACTCTCTACCCAGCACGACGAGTTCGACTCAGACGAGGCGATGCGTTCGAAGATCGAGAGCGACGTGCGGAACATCCTGCTTCCCAGGGTTATAGCCAAATTAAAACCTGAGACCGCCGCCCTGTTCAAAGGGGATTTCATTCTCCATGTGAATCCTACCGGCAAATTCGTGATCGGCGGCCCCGCTGGAGACACAGGCCTCACAGGCAGGAAGATAATCGTGGACACTTATGGAGGCCGCGCTCCTCATGGTGGCGGAGCATTCTCGGGCAAAGATCCTTCCAAGGTGGACCGCAGCGCCGCATACGCCGCGAGATACATCGCCAAGAATATGGTCGCGGCAGGCGTGGCCGACGAGATGGTGGTCCAAATCGCCTACGCCATCGGTGTGGCGCAGCCTGTCAGCATTTATGTCAACACGAAAGGCACGGGAATAATCCCCGACGCCGAGATCGCTGACAAGATCGGGAATATATTCGACCTCCGTCCCGCAGCTATTATCCGCAAGTTTGGACTGAAGAATCCAATCTATGGTCCCACAGCGGCTTACGGTCATTTCGGCCGCGAGCCTTACACCAAAGTCCTGGAACTCACCCGAGGCGGAAAGACTGTCAAAGAAGAAGTCCAATTCTTCGGCTGGGAAAAACTGGACTCCGTCGATCTCATCCGTTCCGAATTCGGACTCTAAGATATTGGCATATCCCGCATAGCTACGGCTCAATCGTCATTCGGAAAGTACGCAGTCCTTCCAATATCTGCTCGGGACTGGTTACCTTCTTGGTAATGTCCTCACCATTCTCGTCAACGAGCCGGTTGTCTTTGTACCAGAATAGCCGCTGCTATATCGGGAAACTGACTCCGAAGGTCATTCCGATGTTGGATTTGTCGATAGGGATCATCTGTGGAGTCACCCTGAACGAGTAAGAGTCTATTCCCCAGAATATGTTGAATCCAGGGGCGTGGACATCGAACGCTCCTCCAAACGACCATCCGAAATTGTGTCTCGCCCCGCTCAAGTCCAGGCTCAGCCAAGATAGCGGTGTCCAGCATCCGAAGAGACGGACCTCATTGTAACCATAGAACTCGTACGGCTTATAGGTGTACAGGATCGCGGCTGAAATGCTCTCATTGAAAGGCATTTTATACTTAGCCCCGACATTAAGGCTCACCGGAAGGAATTCGAAAGAATTCTTCTTTTTGTCCTGAATAAGGAAATCAAAGGAATCCCGGATGTCTTCGAGAGGCTGCAATTTCGCATCGGAATCGATGTCCTCATTCGGATCGTACTTGTAATGGGCATCGGACTTCGCGTAAACTTTGTCCAGCCACTTGATTCCACCGGCATCAAGAGCCGAAGCGGAGATAGTAAGGTGCTTTGTCAGAGGATATTCCAGACCCAAGTCAAGTGCCAGGCCAAGGCCGCCGAATCCGAGTTTGTAGCGGTTGAGCCCGAGACTGCCGATATTGATCCGGCTGTCATCGTCCTTATAATCGCTCCAAGTGACAAGCCCTCCAGCAATCTCAATGTCGGCGTGCACGTCTTGGATCCATCCCTTGCCGGAGGCGTCGAGTGTGACATCCCTGCCGCGGAACCTTCCGTGTCCAAGCCCGATGAGAGGCTTGACCCGGATGCCATACTTGAGCTTTCCCCACTGGCGGCTCTGCCCGTAGGCTAACTCCAGATAATTATCGATACCGGCGTCTATTCCGGTCAGGTTGAAGAAATCCTTCTTAACGACACCCTCTTTGAGAAGACTGATGTAGTCATAGGGAAAACGAACCTGTCCGGCATATTTAAGCGTGACATCGACAGTGTGATACACATTCCCCCTTTTGAAACCGGTCGCGAAAACCCCGAAATCGAGGTTCATGTTGATTCTCGCTCCCTTTGCGGGGAAATTATCCATGACGGTCTTCGCCGGGATGTGCTTGTTCAAAGCCGTGACAAGACGGCCTTCATAGGGATAGAATATACTGGAAAGGCCAATATTGCTCCGGCTAGTAGCGCTTGCCAGACTCAGGATTCCTGTCCTGAAAGCGGTAGAATCAGTGAAAGCGGGATTCTGCCGGTATGCGAGGTGATATCCTTCCAGGAAATATCCTGACTGGAAATTTTGAGCGAACAGTCCGGCGGAGAGCACCGCGAGGGCGCAGGATATGATAATCTTTCTCATAGTCTAGTCTTTATCAATCAATTGTTCAACATCCTGCCTGATCTTGTTCAAATGCTGGAAGTAAGTGACCAGCCTTGGATCCACCGTAAGGCCCTCCGGCACCTCGAGAGATATGTTTTTCAATCTGATGGCCTGCTTCTCATTCAGCGGGGAGTTCGTCATCACGCCTCCTCCGATACTGAATTCAATACGGATACCGTCAAAGGGAACGATAGTGTCAGTGTTGAATCCGATCTCGACCTGGGATGACGAGGGAGCGTCAAGTGTCCCGGCCTTAATGTCACTCTTCACCACGGGAGAATATTCACTGACCACATTCCCTTCTTTGTCAATCATTTCCACATGGAGATTCAGGTCCACGGGGATGGTGTTGACGGCATCCATTTTGATCCTCATCGGGCTGATGAAATCAAGGGCCATCGTCGTGTCGACATTGAAGCCGTGGATGTCCTTTTCCGCGGAGAATGACGCGTCCTTGCCAAGCCGCAGTGGCATGATTGCCCGGTTGGTGACCTGGAAACCGTAGTCAACGCCCGGACGGACTTTTACCCAAGTCTCATCCTGGCTAACCTCAACACTGCCGAACGAGACAGCCATGAGCGATTCCTTGCTCTGGAGAACATCGGTAAGCCCGTCAATCTCGTAGGACATGCTTCCCTCCGGGGCATTCCTTCCACTTCCGGAAAAGTAAAGGCTGGTGTTCATCTCCGCGGGGAAATGAATGGGAGTCTTGCCATAATAGCTGCCGAGGGGGAACTCTCCCAGAGCATCAAACTCCTCGTTGTAGATTCTCAATATAGTGCTGTATTCCACACCGGCGGGATATCTGCTTTCAACCTGGAACTCACACTCAAGATCGTATGGCTCCAGATCGGCATAGGAGGTAAGAAGGTTCAGTGTGATCGGGAAAGAGAACAGGTTAAGGACAACTGGAGTCTCGCCCAAAATCACCTCAGCCTCGTCGAACTTGCCTTCAGGAATAATTACAGAAACCTCCCCGCCAAGATTCACATCCCCACTGAGCTCGGAGGTCACGTCCGCGGAGGAAAGCCTTATCGTCCCGTCCAGCGAAATGACTCCTTCAAGATTCATCTCGGTCTCTTCCGGGACCTGGATACCGTTCTCAACAAACAGCTTGTTCACGATAACCGGTACCGTCAGGCCGTCCTCGGAAGAGATGGTCAAGTCTTTCTCGAGCGTGAGGACGTGGCCGGCAGTGAGTGAGAACGGTCCTGAAGGTTCCGAAGCGAAAGCCCACTCAGGAAGTCTGATCTCCGTTCCCTTCAAGATCGTGAACCCTTTCAAAGGAGCCAGAGAGAAGGAAATAACCCACTCCATCGGCTCAAGGTCAACTTCCTTGATGGCCGAAATCCTGTTCCCGAGACCTTTTGTCCCCAAGGTGAACCTCATAGGAATCTTTACAGGGATCTCCATTGATTTCCATCCGGATGGGAAGTTGGCGGAGATCTCAACCTTGTCCTCATTCAGGGAGGGCTGAATAGCGACAGAGTCAATCAGGTACTCCACTTCCCTGGTGGTAGAGTCGATGAGAACACACAGGTTTCCACCCTCGTCGAAATCAAAAAGATCAGTTTTCTTCAGCACTTGTTTCTGCACCTTAACAATCCCTCTGACAAGTGGACCTATGGAAACGGATTCCAAGGAGCCGATCGGAAGTGTCGCGCCAGGAACCACTGTGACCGTGAGGTCCACCTCCTTGTTCAAATCATAGTCCTTGTCAATGGAGCATGCTGAAATGGCCAGCATAAATAATACTGAAGCCAAAAAGCGGAGTTTTTTCATTGATGCTATAATCGTGAAGATGTTTTTTACCCATCCACAAAGTTAGCGGTTTTATAGCAAATTGCCAATAATCACCTCCTACTTGGTGACAATGGGCAGGGCGCCGGGAACCCAGCCCGTGGTTGAGCGGGTTCCTGGAGCCGAGGACTGTTTTTTGGACCGGTTGACCGCGTCATATTCCAGGAACTTCTCAAAGGAAGCCTCCTCGCCGCTCAATTCCATGATCCTCTTGTAGATAGCCCAACGGGAAGGAGCGTTGTAATACTCGACATTATGGTTCATCATACTGTCATCAGACGGCCTGTAGATTCCTTCCGAGTACGGTCCGCCAGCG
>JAEEGL012841630.1_pt1 | contig 38320 bp, 39 predicted proteins | sample 9134231 | NCBI WGS metagenome assembly JAEEGL01 (sample SAMN16246548, study PRJNA631951) | gut metagenome | biome: gut microbiome; feature: rumen; material: fiber-attached | host: Bos | place: Iran: Karaj | collected 2018-10
ACGGAGTAGACCGCCTTGCACCCCTTGGCCTGGAGAAGAGGAAAGGCATATGCATAAAAGCTCTCATAGCCATCATCGAAGGTGAGCATGACCGGCCTTGCGGGAAGCTCCCCCGCTCCGTTGGTCCAGTCGATGAGTTGCTGCACCGTGACGGGTTCATACCCCTCCCGGAGCAGCCAGTCGAGATCGGCTTCGAGTTCCTCGGGGGAGATGGTGTATTTGCCGAGCTTGGTTTTGTCTTTCAAAATGTGGTGATACATTAAAATGGGAAGTTCCACGGCGGCGCTGTCCTGACCGGCGGGAACGGCTGTGCCGCGAACGGCGGAGAGGGCGATCAGCGCGCAGAGCGTGAGCGCGCCGCGTTTCGCACGGGCATTGTTCAAAAGGATACGACCACTCCCTTTCAGTGCAGGTTGAGAAGATGCGGCGGCCCCGAGGGGGTCTTTTGTATCCGTATGCGGCGCTCTTTGAATTCATACTTTGCCGCGGGCAAAGAGGAGGGGTTTTGGCGAAAACCGCGCGGAGAGCAGGGGGATACGGCGCGCCGTCGGCAGCTTTACGGCTCGTTTTTTTGGAGATCGAGGATGACGACCGTCATATCGTCCGGGGGGAGATGACGGTAGGCATTGCGGCAGAACTCCACCATGGCGCGGGCCAGCGAACCCCGACGGCGGTCGAAGGATAAAATAAAATCGAGCAGCGGCTGCTCCGGCTCGCCCGGCATCAGCAGCCCGTCGGACATCAGAATGACGGCGTCCCCCGCCTCAAGTCGGCTGCGGGTGATGCTGGCCTCCCACTGCGGCAGGATCCCCACCGGCATGCCGCGGGCCGCCACACGGGTCAGCCTTCCGGAGCGCAGGATGAAGGAGGGCGCGGCTCCTGCCTTGACGAATTCGGCGTCGCCGCTGTAGAGATCGAGGATCACGGCGTCAAGCGTAGCGAAGACCTCGGATTGGTTTCCGGCCAGCAGCGCCGTGTTGAGCAGGCGGGTGGCGGCTTCCCTGCGCAGGCCGGCCTGCATCAGCTTTTCCAGCGTGTCCACCGCCATCCGGCTTTTTGAGGAGGCGGCGGCGCCCGACCCCATTCCATCCGAGAGGGCGGCGACGAACTGCATGTCCTCGGTGTAGAATTCACGCAGGCTGTCTCCCGTCTGCCGTTCTCCGCATGCGGGAGAGAGATGGCGTTCGACCGATACCCGCAGAGAGGGGGCCTCGTTGATGACGAAGTGCCAGCGGTTTTGGTCGCGCCAGAGGGAGGGCTCGGCCAGCGAGACGCAGCGGGCGTCCCGCGCGGCTGCGGCAAAGCGGGCCACCGGCGGACGGGTATCGCTCTCGCCGCGTATCCGGAGTCTCCCGTTTTTGCCCACGCCGGCGTGGAGAAGCAGCTCTTCAGAAGCAGTGCGGTCCGAAAGCAGCAATTCCTCCAAAGAGGGGTCTCGCGTCAGCTCCTCTTCGTCGCCGAGATCCTCCAACACCACCGAAAAGCATTTCACCTGCTCGCCCAGCAGGTCGGGCGCGCCCTGCAGGCTCTCCCGAAATCGGCGGGTCTGCGAGAGCTCCATGGCCTCGCGATTGACCATGTCGACAAAGCTGTCGCGATGCTTGCAGCGTTCCACAAAGGGAGCGGGCAAAAGATCGTCGCGCAGGCGGCCGTCCCGCCGCAGTGTGACCGCCATGGCGCCCAGCGCATCCTCCATGGACATGGCGTCGGAATTCCAGCACTTGGGCGCGTGTTCGCAGCGGCGACAGAGCTCCTCCACCGTCGGCGTCAGGGCAGCGGCGGGAGAGGTCGCTTCCCGTGCCGCATTCAGACGGCTGGAGAGCTCCCTCAGGGAGGCGGCCGTGCGTTTGGTGCGGTTTTGAAGATCGGGGGAATCGGTAGGGTCGGCCGAAACAGGTGAGAAAATCGGGGACTCCCTTCGCATACGGCCCGACGCAAAAACCAGCGCCGCAAAGAACAGGCAGAGAGCCGCGCCCTGCGCGGTCTGACCGAAGAGCAGGGAGGTCGCGGAGTAGCCGAGCAGCGCGAGCGAAAGCAGAAGAGCGCCCGCTTCCCTGCGGGGGAGATTCCGGTTTCTTTTTCCGGATGAGAGCGCCCGCCGTGCAGCGGAGAAAAGCAGGGTGAGGGCTGCGGCAAAGGGAGCCTCGAGCAAAAACAGAGCCCGACGACCTCCGGTCAACTCCATGGCAAAGCCGGTTGAAAGGGTCACGGTGGCGGATAGGAGGGGCTCATACCAGGGGTAGTCAGAAAATCCGAAGGAACGGCCGAAGAGCAGGCGCACGGCGGCCAGCACACAGCAGGCCGCGGCATAGCGCAGCGCCTGTGTGTCGCCCCGGAGCAGCAGCGCGGCCAGCGTTCCCAGCGCCGAGGCCGGCAAAAGGGTGGGCGGAGCGGCGGCCACAAAGGCCACGCCGGTCGGAGCGAGTAGATCTCCCATGCTGCAAAGGGCGAAAAAGGCCCCGCAGACAGCCGCCGAAAGATGCTTTGCGAAAACGGTGCGCAAGCCCCGTTTTGGATGGGTGGGTTGGTTCTCCATATTTGTTCCTCCTTGCCGTTTGGCCACCCACCGAAGGGCGGCCCATCCTGCCGGACGCTCGGCCCGGTTTTCCTGTTATAGCATGCCTGCATGGAAAAAAACGGTCGGGAAATAGGACAAAACGGGAATGCCGAAAATTTTTAATTTTTTTGAAAAACCCATTGACATTGCTGTAAAAATCGGTTACAATTCGAGCATAAGTTATGGCGGTATAGCTCAGTTGGCTAGAGCATTCGGTTCATACCCGAAGTGTCGTAGGTTCAAATCCTACTGCCGCTACCAAACCCCCCAATCTGATCATTGGGGGGTTTTTATGGCCCGTTGGTCAAGCGGCTAAGACACGGCCCTTTCACGGCTGAGACAGGGGTTCGATTCCCCTACGGGTCACCAAGCGCCGGCACCCTTCTTCTAAGAGGGATGCCGGCCTTTCTTTTTTCATAAAAAGGGTTTTCTGTCCAGCGGAAAAGAATGGGGATTCCTGTGGAACGACTGCCCGCAAAAGGGCGAAAAAATCAAGGCTGTGCGCTTTACAGAAGGACCTTTGCGTGATATGATAATACAATAGAGTTCTGTTTGGTTTTTACGGCGAAAAGGAGGGATGGCATGGGCAAGCGCATTGCGATTCTGTCCGGAAAAGGCGGCGTCGGCAAGACGACGACGGCCGCCTGTGTGGCGGGCGAGCTGGCCGGACAGGGCCATTCCACGCTGCTGATCGACGGGGATGTGGCGCTTGGCAATCTCGACCTGATGCTGGGAGTGGAAGGAGAGGCCACCCACGACCTGGTGGACGTTTTGAACCGCCGATGCCCGCTTGGCAGCGCCCTGCTGCGTATCTCACAGGAGCATCCGCTCTGGTACCTGCCGCTGGCGCTTTCGGCCAGAGAGGATCTTTCGGCGCTCTCGCGTCTGCCGCAGATGTTGTCGCTGCTGGCGAACTATTTTGACTTTGTCATCGTCGACTGTCCCGCGGGGCTGGGAGATGTGGTGCGCGGACTCACCGAGGGCAGCGATCTGGCCATTCTGGTGACCACGGCGGAGTTCATCGCCGCCCGAAACGCAAGGCGCGCCATGCAGATGCTGAGTGAGATGGGATGTCCTGCCCGTCTGGTTGTGAATCGGGTAAAACGCGGGCTCATCCGCAGAGGAGAGGCTCCGGATATTGATCAGGTGATCGACCTTGTGGGCGCGCAGCTGATCGGTGTGGCGGAGGAGGATAACTTGGTAGCGCCGCTGCAAAACAAGGGCATTCCGATCCGCTATCAGGCGGCGTCGCCCGCCGCGCGACAGCTTGCCGATGTGGCCCGCCGTCTGCTGGGAGAGCAGCGTCCGCTTCGTTTTGACTAAACGGGAAATCCTCCGGGAAAATGCTGACTCAGGCCCGCCTTCGAAAAGAACGGATGGGAAACAGGTCGATTTTGAATCTGAAAGAAACGGAAGGCAAAGAAACAACCATGAATTTGGCATTGATTGCTCATGATAAGAAGAAAGAGCTCATGATCCAGTTTTGCATCGCTTATTGCGGCGAACTTGCAAAGCATACCCTTTTTGCGACGGGGACGACGGGACGTATGGTTTCCGAGGCGACCGGATTGACCATCACCCGGTTCCTCTCCGGCCCACAGGGGGGCGATCAGCAAATCGGAGCAAAAATCGCATACAACGAGCTCGATCTGGTGCTGTTTTTCCGCGATCCGCTGACGGCGCAGCCCCACGAGCCGGACGTGCAGGCGCTGCTGCGGTTGTGCGATGTTCACAGTATTCCGATTGCGACCAATGTGGCAACCGCCGAGGTTCTGATTCAGGGACTTGCCCGGGGCGACCTTGCGTGGCGGGATATCGTCAACCCCAAAAATCACAAATAAAGCATAACCGGCAGCGCCTGCAAGCGGGAGGGGCGAAAAGAGGTTCCTTGCACTTCTCTTGAAAGGTGAGCTCCGAGTTCGGTGTGCACATCAAAAAGGAGGACGATGCTCTATGGGGGGCTTTCTGAGCGGAAAGAGTGTGGCTCGCATCGAACGCCGCATGCAACGGCTTGAGAAAAAGCTGAACAAAGAGCGAACGCACCTTCGCAGAAGTTTGCGTAAGCTCAAGAGAAAAACCAAGAAGAAAGCAAAGCAGAAGAGCCTGACGGGGCGGATCGTCTCCGTCGTTGAGAAATTCAAAGCTTGAAGACGGTCAGAGCAAGGAGGAATTCACCTATGGCAACGATGATTCAGCTTCCCAAGGGGACGAGAGATATCCTGCCTTCGGAGATCCACAAATGGTATCACATCGAGGCGGTTGTGCGGCAGCTGTGCCAGGATTTCGGATATCAGGAGATCCGAACTCCGGTTTTTGAGAATACCGACCTTTTTGTGCGGGGCGTGGGAGACACGACCGACATCGTGCAGAAAGAGATGTTCACCATGGTGGATGCAGGCGGCCGCTCGCTGACGCTGCGCCCGGAGGGGACCTCCCCCGTGGTGCGCGCCGTGCTGGAAAACAGCCTGTATGCCGGCCCCATGCCGCTCAAGCTTTTCTACAATCCGCTGACCTGCTACCGTGCGGAAAAACCGCAGGCCGGCCGCCAGCGGGAATTCCATCAGTTCGGGATCGAGCTCTTCGGAGCCGCGACGCCTGCAGCCGACGCCGAGGTGATCCTGGTGGCCTATGAGCTTTTCCGCCGCTTCGGACTTGCCGACCGTCTGCTGCTCAAGCTCAATTCCATCGGTTGTCCCGTTTGCAGAGCAGCCTATCGGAATGCCCTGATCGATTATCTCACGCCCTATAAGGATGAACTGTGCGACACCTGCCGTCAGCGCATGGACAAGAACCCCATGCGGGTGTTTGACTGCAAGAGCGAGATCTGTCAGGGGATCGCCAAAGGGGCGCCGCTCATCACGGATTATCTCTGCGACGATTGCCGCGAGCACTTTGAATCCCTGCAGGAGACTCTGGCGGAGCTGGAGATCCCCTTTGAAGTCGACCCCACCATCGTGCGCGGGCTGGACTACTACCGCCGCACCGTGTTTGAGTTTGTCAGCGGCGATATCGGCGCACAGGCGACGGTGTGCGGCGGTGGCCGGTACGATGGTCTGGTGGAGGAGCTGGGCGGAGACCCGCTGCCCGGCATCGGCTTTGGCCTCGGTATCGAACGCCTGATCATGAGCCTGGAGAACGTGGGCTATGCCTTCCCCGAGCTGCCGAAGACGGCGGTGTATGTGGGAATGACCGACGGGTCTTTAGACGTTTTGACCACCCGGATCGTCACCGCGCTGCGCCGCGCCGGCATTTCGGCCGAAAAGGATATCGTGGGGCGCTCCGTGAAGGCGCAGATGAAATACGCCGGAAAGCTGGGCGTGCGCTTTGCCCTCATCCTCGGGGAAAACGAGATCGAGACAAACCGCGTCACGGTGAAGGATATGCAGGGCGGAGAGCCCTTTGAGGTCTCGCTCGACGGGCTCGCCGTGGCGATCGCGGAGAAGCTCCGGGGCTGAGACCGTTCCCGGCCAAAAAGACGGGGAAGCATCCAATATGTGAAGTCATTGCCCAACAGGGAAGAAAGGACAGAACGCTCTATGATGGAGACCATTGCCGGACTGAAACGAACAAAATACTGCGGGCTCTTCCGGGAGGAGGATGTCGGCAGTCAGGCCACCGTTTACGGATGGGTGCAGAAGGTGCGCAATCTCGGCGGCCTGATTTTTGTGGATCTTCGAGACCGGACCGGTATCGTGCAATGTGTGTTTGATGAATCGGTCAATCGCGAACTGGCCGACAAGGCCTTTACGGTGCGCGGGGAATATGTGCTGGCAGTCAGAGGCGTGGTGCGCGACCGGGAAGTGATCAATGACCGCATCCCTACGGGAAAGATCGAGATTTTGGCCGAGGAGCTGAGGATTCTCTCCACCGCCAAAACCCCGCCCTTTGAGATCGTGGAAGACTCCAATGTCAACGAAGAACTTCGCCTGAAATACCGCTATCTCGACCTGCGCCGTCCCGACCTCAACCGGAATATCCTTCTGCGGTCCCGCACCTATAAGGTGGTGCGCGACTACTTTGCCGAGCAGGGGTTTATCGAGATCGAAACCCCCGTGCTGATGAAATCGACGCCCGAGGGTGCGCGTGACTATCTCGTACCCTCCCGCGTGCACCCCGGAAAGTTCTATGCGCTGCCCCAGTCGCCGCAGATCTATAAGCAGCTGCTCATGCTCTCGGGCTTTGACCGCTATATTCAGATCGCGCGCTGCTTCAGAGATGAAGACCTGCGCGCCGACCGTCAGCCGGACTTTACCCAGATCGATTTGGAGATGTCCTTTGTTGAGCGGGACGATGTGATCGCGGTCAACGAGGGCCTGCTGCGCAGGGTCTGGAAGGAGCTGCTGGGCGTGGAGATCACCACACCCTTCCCCCGTATGACCTATGCCGAGGCCATGAACCGCTATGGCTCCGACAAGCCCGACCGCCGGTTCGGGCTCGAACTCATCGACCTCTCCGAGGAGCTCAAGGGCTGTGGATTCAAAGTGTTCGCAGGCGCTCTGGCAGAGGGCGGCTCGGTGCGCGCCATCAACGTCAAGGGCGGATTCGACAAGCTCTCCCGCAAGGAGATCGACAGTTTGGGCGAGTATGTCAAGACCTATCGGGCAAAGGGACTTGCCTGGGTGCGTATGGGCGAGGAGATGACCTCGTCGTTTGCCAAGTTTTTAAGCGAAGAGGAGTTGACCGCCGTTTTGAAGAAGACCGGCGCCGAAAAGGGCGACGTGCTTCTGGTCGTGGCAGACGCTGCCAACCGCGTGGTGTTCGACAGCCTCGGCGCGCTGCGCTGCGAGGTGGCCCGCCGGCTCGACCTGATCGACAAGAGCCGCTTTGAATTCCTGTGGGTGACCGAATTCCCGCTGCTTGAATTCGATGAGGAAGAGGGAAGGTATGTCGCCATGCACCATCCCTTCACCGCCCCAATGGATGAGGACCTGCCCCTGCTCGACAGCGATCCCAGCGCGGTGCGGGCCAAGGCCTACGATATCGTGCTCAACGGCTATGAGATGGGCGGTGGCTCGATTCGAATTTACAATACGGAGCTGCAAAACCGGATGTTTGAGCTCATCGGGCTTTCCAAGGAGGAGGCGTCACGCCGGTTTGGGTTCCTGCTGGAGGCTTTTGAATACGGAGTTCCGCCCCACGGCGGTTTGGCCTTCGGACTCGACCGCATGGTGATGCTGCTTGCAGGGGAAGACAATATCCGCAATGTCATCGCCTTCCCGAAGGTGCAAAATGCGAGCGAGCTCATGAGCGGTGCGCCCGACGCGGTGGACGAAAAACAGCTGCAGGAGCTCTCCATCAAGATTTTTGACTACAAGGGAGAATAAAAGGCAATCGCCTCCGGATGAAGCCTTTCGTCCGGAGGCGCCTTTGCACAGAGGCCAGCGGGCCGGCAGACCCGCAGAGCTTTTGCAGAGCAGCGGGGACGACTGCCGGCAGGAGAAGAGATGTCTGTGGGAACAACAAGATTTGTGGAGGAATGCAGAGAATATGCCGGAAATCACGCTTCTTTCGGCCCTGGAACGGGCCATGACCGATCAGACCGTGAAGCTCGTTTTCAGCGCGCCGCGTAAGGGAAGTGGGCTGCGCCGCTGCACCGTGACGCGCGGCAAAGAGGCTTTTCAGGCCGAAATGCTGACCGAAACGCAGGCCTTTCACAGGACCCTCAAGCAAGAAGAGCTGCTCCGGTTTGCCAAAGAGCAGCTTGAGAGCGCCTTTACCCAGCTGCACGCCTTTGACAGCACGCACGAGGCGGCCGTCCGCGTGACGGGGAAGGGGAGGATCCTCTTTTCCCGCAAGCTCTGCGCCGCGCCTCCCGCAGCGAGGGAGGGACACAACAGAGAAAAGCGCTATCTCATCCCTGCCGAAGCGGCGGTGCCGGCGCTGGTCGACATGGGGGTCGTGACCAGAGACGGGCGGGTCGTATCCTCCATGTATGACAAATACCGCCAGATCAACCGCTTTGTCGAGATGGTGGAAGACGTGACGGCCGACCTGCCGCAGGATCGTCCTCTCACGGTGTTGGATTTCGGATGCGGCAAGTCCTATCTCACCTTTGTGCTCTACCACTATTTCACGCAGGTCAAGGGGCGGAAGGTGAGAATGGTGGGGCTCGATCTCAAAAAAGAGGTGATCGAGCACTGCAACGAGACGGCGCGGCGCTACGGTTACGAGGGACTGACCTTTGAAGTGGGCGATATCAACGGATATCGGTTTGAGGGAAAGATCGATCTCATCGTCACGCTGCATGCCTGCGACGTGGCGACCGACTATGCGCTGTTCCATGCGGTGCAAAACAACGTGCCGGTCATCCTGTCGGTTCCCTGCTGCCAGCACGAGGTCAACGCGCAGATTCGTGCGGAGCATCTGACCCTTCTGACGCGCTACGGCATCGTCAAGGAGCGCTTCTCGGCGCTTTTGACCGATGCGCTGCGGGCAAATCTGCTGACCGCCTGCGGCTATCGCACCCAGCTTTTGGAGTTTATTGATCTGGCGCACACCCCCAAGAACCTGCTTATTCGCGCCGTGAAGGGCGGAGTTTCGAAAGAGACCAGGGCAAAGGCGTTGGATGAGGCGCGGACCTGTCTGACAGAGTTCCGTGTTTGGCCGTCGCTGCCGCGGATGCTTGCCGAGGCGAGGTTGATCGACGGCCTCGCGCCGGAGGCGGAAAACGAAGAGGCGCCTTGACAGGGTTTTGCCGAAGATCGAATCAAGACGAAGATGGAATAAAGAGAAAAAGGCCGGAGTCTGCACAGATTTGTGCAGGCTCCGGCCTTTGACGGTTTGACAGATTCTTCTGCTATCGCGGCTCGAGACCGAAATGCGCCGCCAAAGCTGCCAGCATCTCTTCCCGGGTGTCCCGATCCTCATCCTTTCGGATCAGGGTGAAAAAGCCGCTGTTCAGATAGGCCTGATACTGCTCAGGACTGTTGACGCGGGCAAGGCACTCGCGGAAGTTGGCGAGCGCAGCCTCTGGATCGGGGTTTTTTGCGATCTCTTGCAGGATCCGCTGCTTCTCGGGATCCGGCCGCTCGAACCAACGGTCGACCGAAAGAGACTGCGGAGAGAGCAGGATGGCCACGTGCTGCGGGTCGGCGATGCGGCGCAGCGTTTCGCAGGAGAGGTTGGTATCGACGATCATGGGGCGTCCCTGCGCCGAACGCCGGATAAGTTCGGCGAGCTCAAAATCCGCAACCTCGGCCGCGGAACCTTTGGACCAGCGCTCGTATTCCTCCGGCGTGCGGTTCAGATAGTCTTGCCAGCTCGCCATATCTCTGAGAAAACAGAGGTTGGGCTGGTTTTGCCGGTCGGCAATCGTGAAATAGTAATCGGTGCCATAGTTTTCTTCGCAGTGCAGCATGGAATAGCGCTCTGCCAGCATGGCACACATGGTGGATTTTCCGGCATATGCCGTGCCGGTGATAAAATAGCAGTCTTTGAGATATCCTCGAAGCACATTGTCGGCAATCTGCATGCGCATCCTCCCTTATTCAGAATGTGGCGGCTCCAAAAGGCAGCTATTTTAGAAGAGCTTTGGCCGAGGCCCCTTCGATGGGACGCAGCTCTTCCGTGAAAAGGCCGTCGTCAAAGAGCACGTCCCTCTTCGTTTGGGTGGACTCGCGCAGCGCGCTGAGCCCCTCGACCAAAGAGGAGTAGGTCTCGCTCTCGGGCTCGAGACCGTCTGAGACGCAGCACCCGTCGGCAAGGGCCTGCAGGAACTGCTCCCAGTTTTCAAAAGCGCCTTTTGCCAGTGCCGCAGCGGGTTCGACAAGGGCCTGCGCCTCTTCGTGGGTCAGCAGTCCGGCACTGTAACCGAGCTGGGCCAGGAACGCGGCTTCAGAGGCGTCCACCGCCGTGAGTCCGTCCTCTCCCCACACGGTCCACACCCGGAGCACCCGCCGATAGTGGGCCTGCACAAGCTCGTCGAGCTCCGCAAGGGCTGCCTCAAGCTCCTCCTCCCCGTAGAGAGTGAGGGCGTCGGCATCGAAGTGATAGTCCTCCCGAGAGCCGTGGTCGAAGAGAAACCGCAGTCTCTCAAGCAGCTCGTCGCGCGTTTCGATTCCCTGTTCCGTCAGGAGCTGCGCGGCGGTTTCCTCCGAAAGATCTCCGCCGAAACGCAAGGGGTTGCCGTCTTGCTCCTGCATGGAGGGAGCTGCGAGGGCCCGGGCCCAGTGGCCGAGATTTGAGGCTTCATCTTCATTGTGATCGATTTTGCCGCAGGAGGTCAGCGGCAGGCAGAGCAAAAGCGCCGCAAGAACAACGCAAAGCAGTTTTCGTCCGGTCATACGTCTTCCTTTCTGAAAGGAGGCGCCGGCAGAAGCGACGCCCCGCTGTGCAGGGTGTTTCTGATAGCAGTGTATCACAACCATGCCTTCGATTCAAGCCAATCTGCCGCAGTGGGCCGCGTTCAGGCCGAAGGGGGCAGCAGATGAAGTTCGCGGAGCAGCCGGCTGCAAAACAGCCGCCGCGCAAGGTAGAAGGTCTTTTTCCCCATGGGGAGCTGGTGGGTATAACATAAAAGCTCCACAGGGTGCGCCTTTCGGTTGATGAGATTGAGTCCGATCGCTGCAGCCAGAGCCTGCCGCTGCTCCGGCGTGAAATCCGAAAAGGCGGCGTCGAGCTCGCTGCGTGCCGCAATCAGCGCTGTGGCATAGGGCTCGCTGACACCCTCTTCTACCACTCCGGCACAGATCTTGAGCAGGCTCGGACGAAGTGCGGGCGGTTCGCCGCGTCCCCGCCAACTCATCGAAACATCTCCTGAAGCATCTGCCAACTGTGGGAAAACCAGATTCGCCAGCGCCGGCAGATGTCGTTGCGGCAGCAAACGGTGCAGGTTTCGCAGGGGGAGGGCGGAAGCTGACGTCTTCCCCTGCCGTGGATATCCTCAACATGTTGATTCATAGAATCCCCTCCTCGATTGCCGGCGCCCACGCCGGTCTGCTCCATGTCTGCCAAAGCAGCGCTCCTTTCTTTCCGGCGATTTTCATAAAACAGGGTTCGCACCACACCGCCCCGTCGAATTCCAGATAACGCTCCCCTTCAAAGATGCCCTCGCAGCCACCGGCGCAGGCATAGATCGGCCGGTCAGGTCTTGCACACGGGCAGCGGGGGAGACAGGGCGACTGCCCGCAGATTTCACAAAACCCCAATGATTGCAGCTCCTTTTTGAATTGACGAATTGAAAAGTACCATAAAGAGAATAACTCAATATTTTCAATTTGTCAAGAAAATTACCGGAGATGTTGGATATTTGAAAAAAAGCTGGATATTTTGTAAAGAATCTGATATACTGAAACACAAAGAGGGGTTTTTGCGAAAAAAGGAGGGAAAATCCATGCAGAGACTGCGGGAGCTGAGAAAAAAACAGGGGATCTCTCTGCGGACGGTGGCCGATGCGCTGGGCATTTCGGAGTCGGCGCTTTCACTCTACGAGAGCGGGCGCAGGAGGGCGAGCCATGAGCTGCTCTGTCGGCTGGCCGACTACTACCACGTGACGGTAGACTACCTTTTGGAACGGGATATCCTGATGCCGCCCCAGCGTATGCTGCCAATCTATGGGGTGATCCGTGCCGGAGGTCCCGATCTGGCGCGGGAGGAGATCGAGGGATGGCATGTGGCCGACGTTGACGAGCAGGACGACTGCTTCTATCTGCGGGTGCAGGGGGATTCTATGGAGGGCGCAGGCATTCACGACGGGTCGTTGGTGCTGCTGCGCAGACAGTCGTTTGCAAACAACGGGCAGATCGTGGCCTGCTTGGTCGGGGGAGAGTGTGCCACCTTAAAGCGCTTCCGCCGGGATGGACGGGTCGTTGCTCTGCTGCCGGAGAACAGCAAGTATCAGCCCATTCTTCTGACTACCGATGATTTCGACAACGGGACGGCACGGATCCTCGGTGTGGCGATCGAGGTGACGAGAAAGCTTATATGAATGAGATTGTTTCCAGAGATGCTGTCACACCTACGGTTTTGCCATAAAAAGCCCCCTGCCAATCGCAGATTGGCAGGGGGCTTGGTTGTTCAACCCAAGGAGGAAAGGGTTGGTAAACGCACAAAAGGGTCAGGGAATCAGATAGAAATCATCGTCCGGAAGGCTGCCGCCGACCGAGGCCGGATTCTGCTCAAAGAGCACATTCAGGTAGCCGGAAAGCGCTTCCTTCATTTCGGCGCCGTCGATATAGGTGATGTTGCAGAAGGGGATGGCCTTTTCGGCAACGGGGGCCTTGGTGATTCCATAGTTCTCAACCAGAACCGAGGCTTCCTTCGGATTTTCGTTGACATAGGCGGTCGAGGCCTTGTATTCCTCCAGGAACTTTGCCAGCTGCTGGGGATACTGCTCGGCGAATTCGGTGCGCACGATCAGGCCGGCCGTGATGAACTGGCTGCCGTTGTTCAGTGCATTCCACTCCTCGGTGAGGTCGAGGACGACATTCAGGTTCTCCACAGAGCCTTGGGCAACCGTGACAAAGGGCTGGGGCATCATGGCGATAGCGCTCTCCTGGTTGGACATCAGCGCAACGATCTCGGTGGGCTCGCTTTTCCATTCGACCGTGAGGTCGGCGGCAAGGTCGATTCCGTGCTGTGCGAGGAGGTAGGTGAGGGCATATTCCGGCGTGGTGCCCTTACCGGTGGCATAGATCGTTTTGCCGCGGAGGTCTTCCAGGCTGTGAACGGTCTGCTCGCCCTTTTCAACGATATAGACGACGCCCAGCGTGTTGATAGCGGCAAAGCGCACAGCGCCCTTGGAGTTGTGATAGAGGATCGATGCGAGGTTGGCGGGAACGGCCAAAACGTCGAGTTCGCCCTGGAGCAGGCTGGGGGTCAGCTCATCGGCTGCGGCAGCAAGGGTGAAGGTGATATCGCTTTCGCATTCGCCTTTTTCAGCTTCGTCCAGCAGCTTGACCATGCCGATGGAGGTGGGTCCTTTGAGTCCGCCCAAACGGATGGTGACGGGCTCTTCGGCAACCTCTTCTCCGCCTTCGTCAGCAGGCTCTTCCTTGGTGGAGCAGGCGGTAAACAGACCGGCAAGAAGTACCAGGCACAGGAGAAGCGAGAGGAGTTTCTTCATAGTTTAAAAACCTTCCTTTCTAAGAGATGGTTATGGATTTGTGACACAATCAAACAAATCTGAGGTTCATGCACCGCATACAGTATAACAGAAGAGAAGAATAATTGCGTTGCACACGCAACATAAAATCAAAAACCAGGGGATTTCAGGGAGAAAAGGCGGGAATTCGGCGGCAAAAGGGCAAATGCTTCGATGCGGAGGAAAAGGTTTGAGGGGACCCTCCTTTTTTCTTAAAGCTGCAAAAGATGAGAAATATTTGTGAACAGCATGATCCGCTTTTGAATTGGCAAAGGGACGGCGTTAAGAAAAAGAAGCAGGCGCCCCTCGTTTGGAAAAGAGAAAGATAAAAAGCAGGGAGCATTTTTGCTCCCTGCTTTTTTGATGCTTTGGATGCGGTCGCCATTGATCAGTCGTTCACGAAGGGCAGCAGCGCGATATGACGGGCGCGCTTGATGGCAACCGTCAGCTGACGCTGATGCTTGGCGCAGGTGCCGGTGATCCGGCGGGGCAGGATCTTGCCGCGCTCGGAGAGGTACCGGCGCAGACGGGCAGAATCCTTATAGTCGATATGATCGATCTTGTCAACGCAGAAGGAGCAGACCTTTCTCTTGGCTCGCTTGCCTCTGGCGACAACCTTTTCTCTGTTGTTCATACCATGAGTCCTCCTAATTCAGTCTTCCCCGGTTGGGGAAATGGTTCCGGCAATGCAGCGGTGGGAGCTCTTTTTCAGAAGGGCAGACCGTCGTCCTCCGTGATGACCTCAAAATCGGTCGACGGAGAGGCATAGGCGGGTTCTGCCGCGGGAGCAGAGGCCGCATTCGACGCAGACGCATAGGCGCCGCCGTAACCGCCGGAAGCGGCGGCATTATCACGCTTGGAATCGGCAAAATAAACTTCGTCGGCCACGACCTCGTAGGAACGACGCTTGTTTCCCTGCTGATCCTGCCAATTTCTCACCTGAAGAGAGCCACAGACTGCAACCTGCTGCCCCTTGGTGAAGTAGCGGGAGACGAATTCCGCAGTGCTGCGCCAGCAGACGATATCGATGAAATCGGCCTGACGCTCCTGCCCCTGTTTCGTATAGGGACGGTTCACCGCCAGCGTGAAATTGACGACCGGAAGATTGCTCTGCGTATGCTTGAGCTCGGGGTTCGCGGTCAGGCGCCCCATTAAAATGACCTTGTTCATTCCACATCACCTTTCCGGTTCATTTGGGCGCAGGGCCCAAACCTGTGAAAACCGCGAAGCTTCTACTCCTTTGCGACGATCATGGAGCGAAGAACGCCTTCCGTGATGTTGTAGACACGGTCGAGCTCTGCGGGGAAATCTGCCGAAGCTTCAAAGTTGATCAGCGTGTAGCAGCCTTCCTTGCAGTCGTTGATCTCATAGGCCAGCACGCGCTTGCCCCAATCCTCAACGCTCTCCACAGTGCCGTTGGCAGCGATCAGGCTGGTGAATTTCTCCACCACTGCCGCAACGCCTTCCTCCCCCAGCGAGGGGTCGACAACCAGGATGGTCTCATACTTGTTTGCCATGGTGTTGCACCTCCTTTTGGACAGATGGCCCCCCGCTCTTTTGACGGGGAGCAAGGATTTCAGCAGTTTGAAAAAACCGCTTGGAATTGCATTATATCCAAAAAGAGCGGGCTTGTCAAGAGTGGGGCCGCGCCGAAATGCAGAAGGTATCATGTTTTTGGGGCCCCATGCATAGAATGGGAAAAACAATGCCGGAAAGCGATATCTTGCTGCGCAGGAAGAGGGGACAACAGGATGGAACAAAACGGAGAGTTTCGGGCCGAAGGAGCAGGCCCCATCAGAAGCTATAGCTTGGCAGAGCTGCATGCCGCCTGCGCGACGGGAAGAATTCTGGAGGGGCGTGCGCTGCTTTGTGACGAAGCCTGCAATCTCACGGTGGACTTGGGAGGCGCGGTGGGCTTTATACCGCGCGAAGAGTGTGCTCTGGGGGTGCGCGAGGGAAGAGTGCGCGATATCGCCATTCTGACCCGGGTGGGAAGACAGATCAGCTGCTGCGTGACCGGATTCGACGGCGAGCGGTTTTTGCTCAGTCGGCGGCTGGCGCAGCAGCAGGTTCGGGATACCTTTATGGCACGGCTGCGGCCGGGCGATGTGATCTCCTGCACCGTGACCCGGCTGGCCGAGTTCGGCGCATTTGTCGATATTGGATGCGGACTGCCTTCGCTTATCCCGATCGACAATCTCTCGGTTTCGCGTATCCTGCATCCGAGAGACCGCCTTCAGGAGGGGATGACGCTGCGCGCCGTTGTGCGGGAGGTCAATCTGGAGCTCGCACGCCTTTCTCTCTCGCACAAGGAGCTGCTCGGCACCTGGGAGGAGAATGCAGCGCTTTTCGCACAGGGACAAACGGTGCCCGGCGTCATCCGTGGGGTGGAGAGCTACGGCGTGTTTGTCGAACTCATGCCCAACCTGACAGGTCTTGCCGAGTGGAAAGCAGGGCTGACCGTGGGGGAAACAGCGGTGGCCTACATCAAGAGTATTTTGAAAGACCGCATGAAGATTAAGCTTCTGATCGCAGATCACTTTCCCACCCTTACGCCTCCGCCTCCGCCTCGCTACTTTACACAGGCAGACCACATCTCCTATTGGCGCTACAGCCCCGAGGGCTGTCCTAAAGTGATCGAAACGGTGTTTGAGGTGCGGGTATAAAGCCTATGGAATAAGAAGAAAAGTGAAATAAGGATTTGAAACCGAAAATAGCTTTTTCAGCGGCGTGGGAAAACAGAAGAATAACCGAACGGCAGGCACTTCATACTAAGGAAAACGGTCAACCACGAAAGGACGGATTCCGATGACCATTCGAAAGCGCAGTTTGGTTCGCCTTCTCAGCTTTTCCTTTGCCTTGAGCCTGGTGTTTGGCGGCATCGCTTTGACAGAAATGCGGCAGGCCGGTGCATATCGTCTGCTTCTGAACGCCGCATCGGGGCGCGCGCTGGCAGGGCTCAGCCGAAGTCTCTCTGAGGTGCAGCAAGGGCTGACCCGCGGATTGACCTATCACTCTCCCTCCATGCTGGGACAATCGGCTCTTGAGCTGGCGACGGCGGCGTCCGGCGGCCGTGCCGCACTCGACTGTCTCCCCCTCTCTGCGGGGGAGCTCAACGAGGTAGGGATTTATCTTTCCCAACTTGTTGACTATGCCGCTGCGCTGCAGCGGGAGGCTGTCGGAGAAGACGGTCTATCGGCGGACAGCAGGGAACGGCTTCGGGAGCTGCTCAGCTATGCGAAGCAGCTTTCGGATGAGATCTGTGGGGCGGAGGAGGAAATCTGCGCCGGAAGGGGGGAGATGGACTCGCTTGCAAAGAAGGTGCAGGAAGACGGGCGGCCTGCCTTATTTTACGATGGGCTCTACTCGGCGCACATGTTGGAGACGCCTCTCAGCGCGGCGCTGAACGGAGCGGAGGAGGTGACCTGTCAGCAGGCGAAGCAGATTGCCGCAACCCTGCTTTCGCTCGAGCCGGATAAGCTGGAGCTTGCGGGGGAGAGCACAGGGCCGCTCGCCGCATGGCGGTTTCAAAAGGACGGGATCACGGTTTCGGTGACAAAGGCAGGCGGAAGGCTGCTGTCTCTGGTCAACGATCGGGAGCTTGCGGCAGGTGCGCTCGATCCCGCCGAGGCGCTGCGCTCCGCCGCCGAATTTCTCTCGGCTCAGGGCTATTCCGGGATGACGCCCATCTCCCATGAGGTGACGGATGCTCTGGTGACGGCCTGCTTTGCCTTTGAGAAGGAGAATGTGCTGTTCTACCCGGACTGCATCACGCTGGCGGTGGCGCGGGAGGGCGGAGACCTCGTCGGTTTTTCTGCAGCGCAGTATCTGCTGCACCACGATGAAGATCGAAGTGTCGGCGCGGCGCGGCTCGGGATCGATGCAGCGCAGGGATATCTTCCGAAGGATCACAGCCTGGAATCGGCACGATATGCCGTGATCGCCTCCCCCGGCGGAGTGGAGAGTCTGGCGCTGGAGCTCACGACCTCACAGGGAGAGGATCGGTACCTGTATTATCTGGACGCCCAAAGCGCGGAGGAGTTGAAGCTCTCCCGTCTGCGGGAGGACGAGACCGGCCGTCGGATCGACTGAGAGAAACGGTCTCGCAGGGAAAGGCGGCAGGGAATATCGAACAATAAAAAGTGGCAGGAATCCATTCGGGTTCCTGCCACTTTTGCGGACAACGCGCAAAATGCCGACGGCACGGGGTTAAAAAGGTGGAAAAACTTGAAAGCCCTGCAAAAGCGTGTTACAATAGCATACATGTGAACCAAGCCTCTGGGCTTCCTTTGTAAGGGAGAGCGCGGCTCGGGCAGAGAACCATGAGGAGAACGATGCAAAAAACAGGGAATGGAACTGAGATTTCTTTGACTGTCCCGGACGAAAAGAGGAACGCTTTTGAAAAAGTTGACTGGAACGCAGCGGCTGACACGCGCTGCCGTGACCGCCGCCATCTATGCGGCGCTGACCCTTGCCTTGGCGCCGATTTCCTTCGGGCCGATCCAACTCCGTGTTGCCGAGGCGCTGACTCTGGTTCCCTTCATGATGCCCTCCGTGGTGCCGGGGCTGTTTGTGGGCTGTCTGCTGGCGAATGCGCTGGCCGGTGGAGGTGTGCTCGATACCGTGTTTGGCTCGGCCGCCACGCTGATTGCCGCATGGATCACGAGCCGGAGCAAAAACCGCCTGATAGCGGCGCTCTCTCCGGTCTTGGTCAATGCCGTGATCGTGGGGCTGGTGCTTTATCGTCTGTATTATCTCGGAACTGAAGTGCCCGTCTGGGTGCCCATGCTTGAGGTGGGAGCCGGACAAATGGCGGCCTGCTTTGGACTGGGGCTTCCGCTGCTGCATATTTTGGAAAAGCAGTTTCCTCAGCTCGGTGAGCGGGAAGAAGAGATCCAAAAGAGGGGATAGGAATGGAACCATCTGAGCTTCCGTCACGTGAAAAGAAACAGGGAGAAGCGGAGCAAGGTCCGGCAGAGGCTCCTCTTGCAATGCCAAAGACCGCGCCGCCGCGGGAGGATGTTACGCCCCTGCAGCTTTTTTGGGAATTCTTCAAAATCGGATGCTTCACCTTCGGAGGAGGGTGGAGCATCGTTTCGCAGATCGAACAGAACTACATTTCGCGCCGGCAATGGATGACCTCTCAGGAGCTGCTCGACCTGACCAGCGTGGGGCGCAGTCTGCCAGGTGTGATGATCGGGAACGTCTCGTTTCTGTTTGGCTATCAGATCGGGGGGCTGCGGTGCGGCTATGCCTGTGTGCTGGGAATCGCGCTGCCGCCTCTTCTCATCCTCGCCTTTGTTACCACGATGTACAGCATGCTTCAGGGAAACCCTTATGTGCTGCATGCGATGATCGGAGTGCGCGCCGCCGTGGCTCCCATTATCCTGAGCGCGGCTGCCATGCTGCGCAAAGGCGCCCTCGAGCGCCCTGCCTGCTGGGCCGTGGCGGCGGGCGCTTTCCTGCTGTCGCTGCGATACAACGTGGGCAGTGTGCAACTGGTGGTACTCGGCATGGCGGCAGGGCTTGCTGTCTCCTGGTGGGACAAGAGAAGGGGGGGCAGGCTGCATGGTGCTGCTTGAACTCCTTTGGAGCTTTGTCAAGATCGGATTTACCAGTTTTGGCGGGCTCTCGATGATCCCTCTGATCAGCGATGAGATGCTCTCGCATGGCTGGATGACGGCGCTCGAGGTCTCGGATATCGTGGCCATCGCGGAGATGACGCCGGGGCCGGTTGGGCTCAACTGTGCCACCTTTGCCGGCATTCGTGCCGCAGGGCTTGCGGGGGCCGCTGCGGCAAATCTCGGAGTACTACTCCCATCGTTGACGCTGTGTGCCGCGGCTGCCGTGTTCTTCGCCAGGGTGAAGGACAGCGAGCTGGTGCAAAACATGATGGTGGGGGTGCGGCCCGCCTGCTTCGGGCTGATCTGCGCAACCGTGCTCAAGCTGGGAGCTACCAACTACAGCGGTCCTGCGCTGCCGGCAACCGCCGCCATCGGCCTGCTCGATGTGCTGTTGCTTTTGAAGTTCCGCTGGAGCGTGCCGCGGGTGCTGGCGGTGAGCGCGTTGCTGGGACTGTTGCTGGTGCATTGAAGATGAAACAAACAAAAACGCCCCTTGGAGCGCATTCGCGCAGACCAAGGGGCATTTTTTCTGTGGAGAAATGGGAGAGCTTTATTCCTTGCCCGCTCCGCCGGGCTTTTTTTTGCGCCGGATCTGCTGCTTGAGACGGATATCAGAGGGGAAATCCGGAATATCCTCAAACACCTTGCCCTTTTTTTCCCGCCAGAGGGCATATTCCTGAAGATCGGACCCGGCCAGCTTGAGGCATACGGCGATCACCACGCTGTCGTCGATATAGCCGACTCCAGGGATGCTGTCGGGCAGGAGGTCGATCGGAGAGACAAAGTATAGAAGGGCGCCGAGTACCGACAGAATCGTGCCGATCGGGATATCGGGGTATTCCTTGCTTGTATAGCTTCGAACCATCGAGGCCATGCGGGGGATATTCGAAAGGATCCCCCCGACCACGGGGACGACGCCGAGCTTTTTTTCAAGCCGCTGGAGAAAACGCTCCAGCTTATCGGGGTCTTGCAAGAGCTCTTCCGCCTGCTCACGTCCCTCCTCAAGCACCCTTTCCGCCTGTAGCTCGCGGAATTCTTCCTCCGACTGCGGAGACTGTTGGGAAAAGTCAGTCACAATGCACCCTCCTTTCTGTCTGTGTGCTCATCCTATCACAAATGCGGGATTTCCGCAAGAGATCAAACCACACGAGGTGCGGGGATCCTCGCTGTATGCTCAGGCCTTGCGGTCGACCTCCACGGTGAGATGGCCATCGACGGCATCCACCGTCAGAGCGTCTCCCGCATGAAGGTTGCCCTCGACGATCCGGCGGCCGATCAGGGTCTCAACGTTCTGTTGCAGATACCGGCGAAGCGGACGGGCCCCGTAGATGGGATCGTATCCCTCTCGCAGGATCTGCTCTCTGGCCGCCTCGGTCAGACTGCAGGTGAGCTGGCGCTGAGCCAGGCGGCCTCCAAGCTCCTGCATGAGCAGGTCGAGGATTTTTGCGATGTCGTCGTGGGTGAGCGGCTTGTAGAAGACGATCTCATCCAGCCGGTTGAGGAATTCAGGGCGGAAGGAACGCCGCAGCAGCGCTTCGACTTCTCTGCGGGCGTCCGGCGTGATTTCGCCCGCCGCATCGATCCCGTCGAGCAGGATGGGAGAGCCCAAATTGCTGGTGAGGATCAGGATGGTATTCTTGAAATCAACGGTACGTCCCTGAGAATCGGTGATGCGGCCGTCGTCGAGCACCTGAAGCAGGACATTGAACACATCGGGATGTGCCTTTTCGATCTCATCAAACAGCACAACACTGTAGGGCTTGCGCCGCACTGCCTCGGTGAGCTGACCGCCCTCTTCGTATCCGACATATCCGGGAGGCGCGCCGATGAGACGGGAGACCGAATACTTCTCCATGTATTCGCTCATGTCGATGCGGATCAGATTCCGTTCGTCGTCAAAGAGCGCTTGTGCCAGAGCCTTGGCCAGTTCGGTCTTGCCGACGCCGGTGGGGCCCAAGAACAGGAAGGAACCGATGGGACGGCTGGGGTCGCGGATACCGGCGCGCGAACGCAGGATGGCGTCGCTGACCCGGTCGACTGCTTCATTTTGTCCCACAACGCGGCGGTGCAGCGTGTCGGAGAGGGCCAGAAGCTTGTCGCGCTCTCCTTCCATGAGACGGGCCACGGGGATTCCGGTCCAGCGCTCGACGATGCGGGCGATCTCCTCTTCGGTGACCGAGTCGCGCAGCAGGGTGTTATCGGCCACGCCCTCGCTCTGTTCCAGCTGCTCCAGCTCCTTTTGCAGCTGGGGCAGGCGACCGTATTTGAGCTCGGCGGCGCGGTTGAGGTCGTAGTCGCGCTGGGCGCGCTCCACCTCGGCCGTAACGCGCTCGATCTCCTCGCGCAGCTTCTGCACCCGCTCGATGGAGGCCTTTTCTTTCTCCCATTGAGCACGCAGACGCTCGAATTCAGCGCGCTGATCCGCCAGCTCGCTTTGCAGGGCGGCCAGACGCTCCTTCGAGAGCGGGTCGGTTTCCTTTTTCAGCGCGGCCTCTTCGATCTCGTGCTGGATGATGCGGCGGGAGATCACATCGAGCTCGGTCGGCATGGAGTCCATCTCGGTGCGGATGAGGGCGCAGGCCTCGTCGACCAGGTCGATGGCCTTGTCGGGCAGGAAGCGGTCGGCGATGTAGCGGTTCGAGAGCACGGCGGCCGCCACCAGAGCGCTGTCCTGAATTTTGACGCCGTGGAACACTTCGTAGCGCTCCTTCAGGCCTCGCAGGATGCCGATGGTGTCTTCCGTAGAGGGCTGATCGACCAGCACGGGCTGGAAGCGGCGCTCGAGGGCGGCGTCTTTTTCGATATACTTGCGGTATTCGTTGAGGGTGGTGGCGCCGATGCAGTGGAGCTCCCCGCGGGCCAGCATGGGCTTGAGCAGGTTGCCCGCGTCGATGGCGCCGTCTGCCGCGCCGGCCCCCACGATGGTGTGCAATTCATCGATGAAGAGGATGATACGCCCCTCGCTTTTTTTGATCTCCTCCAAAACGCTCTTGAGACGCTCTTCAAATTCACCGCGGTACTTTGCGCCGGCAATCAGCGCGCCCATATCGAGGGAGAAGATGGTCTTGCTGCGCAGGCTCTCGGGGACGTCGCCGCGCACAATGCGCTGTGCCAGGCCCTCGGCAATGGCAGTTTTGCCCACGCCGGGTTCTCCGATCAAAACGGGATTGTTTTTGGTTTTGCGCGAGAGGATCCGGATCACGTTGCGGATTTCTTCATCCCGCCCGATCACGGGGTCGGGATTGCCCTGGCGCGCACGGTCGACCAGGTCGGTGCCGTAAAGCTTGATGGCTTCGTAGTTGTCCTGAGATTGCTGTGGGGTGTTGTGAAAGCTGTTCATAGGCTTGCCTCCTTTTGCGGCCGCTGCAAGTGGGATAGGGAGGAACACGAAGTTGCAGGTATCCCCGATGCGGGCCGCGATCTATCTGTCTTCGAATACAGTCTACCCCCTAATTGTGATAGAATATGTACTATATTATTAATAAAATGTTAATTTTAGCACTCTAACAGAAAGAGTGCTAAAACAACAGAGGTGCGAGGAACAAACAGGATGCTTAATATTTTAGATTACAAACGAAATTAAATGTAAATAATCTAGATGTTTTTGATCATTTATCGGTTGTGTTTATTTTTTTATTTTTTAGAATAATTGTGCAGATTAAAACAAGGAGGAGATACCCATGGGCTGTTTGGATCAAGGCAATACGCCTCGTTCGCCAGCCTTTTCCGAGTCGCGTCGACAGGCAAGGCTGGGGTCACCGTTTGTCACAGAATAAGGAGACAAAACGATGAAACAAGGGAAGAAAACTATTTCGTTTTATTGGGCGGTTCTTCTGATTGCGGCGCTGAGCCTGAGCGCATATGGGCTGTATCAGGGGATCGTGCTGCCGAATTCCGCCGAGCTCCAGCTCAGGCAGGGGCTGCGTCAACTGGAGAAGACGGCGGCGAGCGGAGAGACGGAGGCTCTCGAGAAAACGCTTGCCATGATGGATGAAGAAACATTGCTGCGCACCATCGCAGAGGCTGCGCTGGAGGGCGAAGAAAAGGGCGACGTTACGGCGCTTGCCTTTTTCGGGCCGGCAGCAGTAGAGCGGATCGGGCCCGGCGTGTCGCCGGAGCAGCTGGGAGAGATTTTGTGCGAAGAGGAATATCCGGCTTCGTTTCGCGCTTTTCTGCTGGAGATTACGCTATATGCCCATGCAGAAGAGAAAGAGGGCTTCCTGTTTCCGGGAGGGGAATATACCGACCGATTGCGGGGATTGATCGAAGAAGATGCGATTCAAAACGATGTGGTTTTGGAGTATGCGATGATCTCGGTGCCTTGGGAGGAAAACAGCGCCACACTGCAGCGTATCTATGAAACGCGCGCCGACAATCCCTATATCCAAGGCAGAGCGCTGGAGCTCATGGCGCAATACGACCCGGAGCGCGCGACAAACGAGCTCTTCGCCATGGCGGAGGGCAACAAGTGGATCGGGATGGATTCAGAGGCGCTGAAGAGTTATTTTATCAGTTTGAATAGCCTTCGCTCCCCCGAAGCGGCCGAGGAGGCGCTGCGCACCACAACAGCGATGCTGCAGCACATAGACAAGCTCAAGGACGTCTCCCGAATCGGCACGGCCATCCACCATACCGGCTGCCTGATGGGACGCCTGCACATGAGGGGACTCCCGCTTTTGCTGCTGGAATATGAAGATGTACTTTCCGATCTTCCCGAAGATATTTTGGAAGAAACAATGTCGGTTTTAGGCAGCTCCTACCTCTTCTGGGAGATCGACGAGCTTCTGCACTCGGAAGATCCCGCCGTGGTGGAGTGGGCCTTGAGGTGGGTGGAGGTCTATCCGCTTCAGTATTATATCGATTCGCTCGAGCCCATCCGGGATCAGGGCGGCCCTCTGGGCGAGAAGGCGGCAGAGCTGATCGAGCGGGCCAATAAAGAGCTGCTGCCCATGCTGCTCACCAGCCTTGCAACCAAGGAGGGAGACTGGGAAGCGCTCAATGAGCAAAACCGCTTGGAGCATGAAAGACAAAGAGAAGAGGCCATGGCGGAGCTCGCCAGGAAGGGAGGAGAATAAAGATGAAACAAACGCTTCGAAAGGCAGTCTGTGCGGTTTTGGCGGGGGTGCTGCTGTTTAGCCTTTGCATCGTACCGGCTCTGGCGACCGTGGCCAAGGGCCACGCCGTTTACCGGGATTTGAATTCCACAAACGATTTTTTCAGCAGCCAAGGGCACGCTGGCCTGGTCTATGCGCGCTCCGGAAACACACCCACGGTGATCATCCACCACCCCGGGGGCTTCGGGCTGAACAATTCCTACTTGGAGAAAGTGAGCTTCAGCGAATTCAAGTATCCGGGAGGCAACACCTCTTTGAATTACTACGGCTCTTACTATGTGCCGAATACAACGGGATACAATGCGATCGGGAACCTTGCCAATACTCTATGGAGAGATTACCATCTCACCTATGTGTTCAACCGGCAGCTCAGCCTGAAGTGGCCGGTGAGCTATGTTGTGGATCGTATCGAACCGGTGGACATTCTCTCGATCCGGTGCGACGGGCTGGTGGAGTATTGCTATGAACGCAACGATGTTCGGCTGCTCGGGACCAACAGCGCCTGGAACATCTCAGACCCGGCGCACTATACGGCGCATACCAATCTGCTCGGCCACACCCGGCCACGCAGCGCGCCTGCATGACCCAGAGCTGAGAGGGGAACGTAGCGGCGCCACGGGATGTCCGCGCAGGGGCGCCGCTTTGAGAAGCAAACGAGGGCTTATGTCGTAAAAACAAGAAAAAGGCAAGGCGATATTCGCCTTGCCTTTTGTTTTCGATTGCAGCAAAAAGCACAGTTGCCGCCTGCGGCTTTGCCCTGGCGGGAAAGGGGAAAAACAGATCGCCATGGCGCAACCGCCCGCGCAGCAGGGTCACGCATCGTCCTTCGGCGGGTCAGAAGGAGGGGGAAGACTGCTTTGATCTTCGCCCCCGCGCGAGAAATGAGACTGCAGATGCCTGCGCTGAAAAAGAAGAGCTCCGCCCAGCAGAATGGCTGCAAAGGAGAGGGCGGCAAACAGCAGAAGGGGATCGCCTTTATAGAGGTTTGCTCCAACCATCACCCAGACGAGCGTGTTGGGGATGCGGGCGATCGCGTAGGAAAAAATGAGTCGGGAGGCGCTGATGGGCATCAGGCCGGCGGCGAAGACCAGAACGTCTTTGGGAAAGACAGGAACCAAAAAGGCGACCACCATGCCCAGCGTGCCCATCCGCGAGTTGAGTACGCGGTTGCACTGCCCCACGGCCTTTTGGGGAAACAGGCGGGAGACAAAGTCGTAGCCCAGCAGGCGGGCGATGGAAAAGGCGAGAATGGAGCCCAGCATGGCACTTGACCATGCGAGGAAAAACCCCCATGGCACACCATAGAGATAGCCGCCGCAGATGCTGACAAGGTCGCCGGGGATGACCACCAGTAAAATGCCGAGGACCTGAAGTGCGATAAATCCGAAAACGCCCCATCCACCGAGACCGAGCAGGGCTTCGCGCACCTGATCGGGATGGCGGAGCCATCCGGTGATATCCCAGCCATATCGCATGGCCAGCACAGCCAGACAGGCAATCAGAACAAGGAAGATCAGAAATTTGATCAGGCTGTTCTTCTCAAAGCGTGAAGTTGTGGGTTGACTCTTTGTGGAATACTTCATAAAGACTCCTGATTTCAACCTGAAAAGGAATCGCAGGGTTTGCTTCTCTTCCGCACGAAAGGGCTGAACTGCTGCAAAAGCAGGGATCACACGCGTGGAATCAGCGACTCTTTATAAACTGGAAGTGGAGAAACCCTGTGCGAAGCGCGGGATCAGCCGTCTGCATCCATGCGGCGCAGACGCATCTCCTGCCACTCCTGCTTGGTGATGCGCAGCTGGCGCGGCTTTGCCCCTTCCGAGGGGCCGACGATCCCGCGGGCCTCCATCTCATCGACCAGGCGGGCGGCGCGGGCATACCCCAGCTTGAGGCGGCGCTGCAGGAAGGAAACGGAGGCGTTGCCCGTTTCCATCACGGCGTCGATGGCGGGAAGCAGCATTTCGTCTTCCTCGTCGCCCTCGCTGCCGCCGTTGCCGCCGTTGCTGCGGCTCGACTTTTCACTCTCGCGCACGATCTGCTCCTCTACCTCATCGTCATACGCCCACGCGGCATTGTTGCCCTTGATATTGTCCACGATGGCCTCGACCTCGCGGTCTGTGACCAGACAGCCCTGGAGGCGGAGCGGTTTGATGGAGCCCAAGGGATAGTAGAGCATATCGCCCTTTCCGAGCAGCTTCTCAGCGCCGGCCGCATCCAGGATGGTTCTCGAATCGATCTGGGACGACACGGCAAAGGCGATACGGGAGGGCACATTGGCCTTGATGGTTCCGGTGATGACGTTGACGGTGGGGCGCTGAGTGGCGATGACCAGGTGCATGCCGGCGGCGCGGGCCATCTGGGCCAGCCGCATGATGGAATCCTCCACCTCGCCGGGGGCCGTCATCATAAGGTCGGCCAGCTCGTCGATGATAATGACGATGCGGGGCAGCGGCGTGATCTCGTCGTCCCCCACGGCAAGGGCATTGTAGCCGGCGATATCCTTGACCGAGCGCGCGGCAAAGAGCTGATAGCGCTTCTGCATCTCGCCGACCGCCCAGGAGAGAGCGCCGGCCGCCTTTTTCGGGTCGGTGACCACGGGGATCATGAGATGAGGAATGCCGTTGTATCCGCCGAGTTCCACCACCTTGGGGTCGATCAGAATCAGGCGAACCTGATCGGGAGTGGCTTTATAGAGCAGGGAGATGATAAGAGAGTTGATGCAGACCGACTTGCCGGAGCCGGTGGCGCCCGCAATCAGAAGATGGGGCATTTTGCCGATATCGCCTACCACGGGCTGGCCGCCGATATCCCGTCCCAAACAGAAGGTGAGGGGGCTCTCGGCGCGTCGGAAGGAATCAGATTCCAGGATGGACCGCAGATAGACGGTGGAGACCGTTTTGTTCGGCACTTCGATGCCGATGGCGGCCTTGCCCGGGATGGGCGCTTCAATGCGCACGCCTACGGCGGCGAGGGAGAGGGCGATATCGTCGGAGAGATTGGTGATCTTGCTGATTTTGACCCCTGCGGCCGGCGACAACTCATAGCGGGTCACAGCGGGGCCGCGGGAAGCGCCCAGCAGAGTGGCCTCCACGCCGAAACTATGTAGCGTTTCCAGGATCTTGGAGGAAGCCGCGGAAACCTCTTCCCGCCCCACAGAGGAGGGAGAGCCGCTGTCCTTCTTCAAGAGGGAGAGCGGCGGCACGCGGTAGACGCCGACCGGCTGCTCCTTGGACTGTTTTTCGACCAGGGCGACCTCCTGCTCAAGTTCCTTCTGGCTCATGATGATGGGCTCGGGCTCGGAGGGTGCGGTGGCAGGTTCCTGCTGTGCTGCAGCCTCCTCGGCCGCATGCTGCAAATGCAGGGCGAGAGCGGGAGCAGAGGGCTCGACGCTCTCGGCGGCGGGCTCTTCGGAAGAGGAGATGGGAAGATCGAATTCAGAGGGCTTCATGCGGCGGGGCATAAAGGTGGGAGGTTTGGGGAGAGGAGGCTCGCGGGGCGGCTCCTCTTCTTCCTCTTCCACAGCATAGTCTTTGGGTTTGTGTCGCTGCGCTTTCTTCTCGGCTTTTTCCGCGGCGGCGTCTTCCTTTGCCCACTGACGGTCGCGCGCCCTGCGCTCGCGCTCGAGCTGCTTTTGTTCACGCTTTTTCTGGCGGGCGGCCTTATTCTCTTTCCAGTGGGGGAAGAGAGCGGTGAAAATGCCCTCCAGCGTGACGCCCCAGAGCACGACGGCGCACAGGATGCCGGCGGCGAGATAGATCATCATGGTTCCGAACCGGTCGCACATGGGCAGCAGGATCCGGGTGAGCATGCCCCCTGCCACACCGCCGGACAGCAGCGTTTCATTACCCTGCGCAAAGAGCTGCTGCACGACCGGCCACGACCAGGTCTCGGCGGCCTCCACGTCGGCGGCAAAGAGGTGAGTGACTCCCGCCAGCGTAAGGGTGAGGACAAAACCGGCGGTTTTCTTGGCGCCGTAAGACTTGTCCCGTTTGCCAAAGGCGTTGAGCAGCCCGCTGTAAATCAGGGCGCAGGGGAACAAGAAGGCGGTTGCGCCGAACAACCCCCGCAGCCAGCGCTGGATAAATTCTCCGACAAGGCCGCCGATGGGCTTGTCGGGGGCGAGAAGACCGGCCACCATGCAGACCAGCAGAAAGATCCCCAGCGTGAGCTGGAGGACGGCCCGTACCACACGGTGGAACTCCGCCTTGCGCTTGTTCTGCGCACGGGTTGCGGCGGCCTTGGAGCTGCTGTTTGAAGATTTATTTGAAGATTTACTGGAGGTTTTGCCATTGGTTTGTGCCATATTCCGACAGGCTCCTTTCAAAATCCTGAACCGGAGACTCCTTAAAGGAGCGGATCAAACGGATCAGTAGATGAATCCGAAATAGAGAATGGTCGCAGTGCCGACGACCAGACAGTACCAGGCAAACACGGAGAATTTGTTCTCCCGCACCAGCAGCTTGACCAGCCCGATGGCCGCATAGCCGGTCACGGCGGCAACAGCCATGCCGATGAGATAGGGGGCCCAGCGCTCGGGCAGCACGCCGGATTTGGATACATCGTAAACCTCCAGCAATACAGCGGCCAGCGTGGTCGGCAGCGAGAGGATAAAGGAATAGCGGACTGCATAGTCGCGCTTGAAGCCGGAGGCGAGCCCGGCCGTGATGGTGGAGCCGGAGCGGGAGATCCCGGGAATCACGGCAAACAGCTGGGCAAAGCCCACCGTGAGCGCGTTGCTCACCGTTGTGCTTGACATGCCGATGCGGCCGTTTTGCAGTCTGCCGGAGAGCAGCAGGATACCACCGGTCACCAGCAGCGCAAAGCCGACAAAAACGGGGTTCTGAAACAGCGCCTCGATGGAATCCTTGAAGGGAAGCACGAAAAAAAGAGGAAGCAGCGAGACGATCAGCATGTAGAGAAAGTTGCGGGATGGGGACAGGCGAACGCCGCGGAACCTGAGCTTGCCGGTGAAAAGATCGCGAAGCATGGCAAAAACTTCGAAGATCAGGCGAAACACGTCTTTCCAAAAGACGGCGATCACAGCCAAAAAGGTGCCGAGATGTACCAACACGTCGAACAGCAGATCGGAACTGCCCTGTGAGGCCAGAAGATGGTTGAAGATCACAAGGTGTCCCGAGCTGGAGATGGGGAGGAACTCGGAAAAGCCCTGCACTGCGCCCAAGAGGACAGCTTTCAGTGTGGTCATGACAATACTCCTTATGGGAATGAAAACGCCTCTCTGCACGGCTGCCTGAAAAGGGAATCCCGGCAGACGCACAGTGTGAGGATCCTGCAATACGGTTTCTATGGGATTTCTCTATTATACACGATATTCGCGGCGAATAAAACCCCGAATTTGTAAATGCAGAACAAATCTGATGGGGATTGCGCAGCCGTTGGCCCCGCTGTCTGCGCGGAGGATCGTCAGATCGAATGCAGCGCAGGGAGGGGAATCAGTCGGTCAGGGAGGTGTAGCAGGCATAGACCTGGTTTTTCGGGACCTTGCACTGCTCCGAAACCCGCTTGATCGCATCGCGCCCGGAGAGCCCTTGGGCCAGCGCATCGCGAAGCGCCTGCTCGAGATCGGGGTCTTCGGTGGGGAGTGCCTGCGTCGAAAACCCCTCCACGACCAGCACGAATTCCCCCCGCGGCTCGGTGGCTTCAAAGTGTGCGATCGCCCGGGACAGTGTGGTGCGCAGCACCTCCTCGTGCAGTTTGGTCATCTCGCGGCAGAGCGCGATTTCGCGGTCTCCCAGGGTCTCGAAGAGATCGGAAAGGGTGCGGCGCAGCTTGTGAGGAGCCTCATAAAAGACCATGGTGCGGCGCTCCTGGCGCAGCTCCTGCAAATGCTCTGTGCGGTTTTTCCGATTGGTCGAGAGAAATCCCTCGAAGGTGAAGCGTCCGGTCTCGAGCCCGGAGAGGGCCAGCGCCGTGGTGACGGCCGAGGGGCCGGGCGCGCTGGTCACAGGGATGCCCGCCTCTCGACAGAGGCGCACGATGTCACAGCCGGGATCCGAAATAGCGGGCATCCCCGCGTCGGTGCAGAGCGCGCAGCTTTCGCCGGCCTGAAGCCGTGCCACGATCTGCTCCCCTCGCTGGCGCAGGTTGTGCTCATAGTAACTGACCAAAGGGCGCTTGATGCCGAAGTGAAAGAGCAGGGATCCAGTTACGCGGGTGTCCTCCGCCGCAACGAAGTCGACGCCGGCGAGAATCTCGAGCGCACGCGGAGAGAGGTCTCCCAGGTTTCCGATGGGGGTTCCGATCAGGTAGAGGGTGCCTGGCTGAATGGTCATGGCGACCTCCTTGTTGAGAATGGTGGAAGGTGCAGCCGCGAAAGGACAGGACTATGAGCGCTGGGCCTCCGCAGCGAAAAACAGGAAAAAGATCCTTTTACGGCAAAGAGCCTGTGCCCAAGGCACAGGCTCTTTGAAGCTTCCGCTTTTTTGAATTACTTTGCGGGAGCGCCCATGGGGCAAACACCGGCGCAGGCGCCACACTCGACGCACAGGTCAGCATCAATGACGTACTTATCTCCACCGTTGGAGATAGCACCTACGGGGCACTCACTCTCGCAAGCACCGCAAGCAATACAAGCGTCGCCGATCACATATGCCATGTAAAAGCACCTCCTTAATCGATCGTGCGGCAGACAGCCGCAGCGTACTGATTGTATTGTAATCGCTCAATTGCAAAAAATCAAGAGGAAAAGAGGTTTCACCGCAGGGAATTTTCAAAGGGCCCGAAGAGAGCGCGGCGCCGGGGGAGCGGCGCAAATCGGGAAAACAGGGCCGAAGGAAAGAAGGAACTCCCCTTGCGGTCAGGGCGCTGTGATCAGCTCCACCGCCCGATCCATCTGATTGTCGTGCTCGATCTGCACGGTCTTGACCACGTTGATCAGATCTGTAATGGATTGAAAGGTGAGCAGATCAAGCGTGCCGGTGGGCTCCAGCCCCATGCGGTTCTGGTAGAGGAGCAGGGCCTGTGCGGTATCTTCGTCAAAGAAGGTGTCGGCGGAGATGAGCAGCTTGAGCAGCACCAAGCGCTGTTCCAAGGCATAGACCACCTCGTTGTCGGCGCCAGCGACGGCCTGTTGATAGTTGCCGTGTGAAAACACGGAGAACTGAGGCAGCTCGCGGGGAGTCTGCGTGTTTTTCACTTCAAAATCCGGGATCACCCCGATCTCGTGATACCGTTTGCCGAGCGGGGAGGCCACCTGGATGGCCGAGATGACGGCCTCGCTGCCGTCTTCCAGGTCGAAATACTGCTGTCCCACGGCCTTGCCGTAGGTTTGGGTGCCGACGATCTTGGCAATGCCGTAGTCCTGCAGCGCGATGGAAAAGAGCTCGGCGGCCGAAGCGGTGTTTTGATTGACCAATACAACGATGCGGTCGGTCTCGATGCCGCGTCCTGTCGTGAGATACTCCACAGCCTGCGACTCATCCCGCGGGATGACTTTGGCCAGCGGCTTTCCCTCTCCCGGGATCAGGTAGTTGAGGATATCGAGCACAATGTCGAGATCGCCGCCGGGGTTGTCGCGCACGTCGAAGACGATGCGGTCGACCTGAAAGTCTTCGAGCTCGTGCAGAAACTGTACGAATTCAAAATAGGTTTGAAGCCCCGTGAAATCGTTGATGCGGCAGAGCGCATAGGCCACGCCGCTCGACTTGTCGGTCTCGATTTCATAGGAGACGGTGACGGTGGAAACCGCCTCCCGCACCATGGTGAAGGAGAGAAGTTCTCCGGTCTCGGAGCGGAACATGGTATAAGTCACCTCGTCGCCGATCTCTCCACGGCCGATTTCCACCACAGCGCTCACCGTGAGATTCAGCACGCTTCGGTCGTCGATGGCGACGATCTGATCGCCGATTTTGATGCCTGCTGAGCCGGCGGCGCTGCCCGGGGTGAGCTCCACCACCACGATGCGCCCATCTTCCAGCTGCTGCACAGACATGCCCACGCCGCCGAAGAGCTTAGCGGTCTCCTGCGCCTGAACGGCTGCAGGGGGAAGATAACGGGAGAAGCGGTCGCCGCTCTTCATCAGGGAATCCATCACCTCGTCAAAGAGCTCCGGATGGCTGGTGAGCAGGGTACGGAAGGAGTCGAGCAGAATGGACTCCCCCTCTTTGTCGAGATAGTAGTATTCCTTATAGAGATCATATACGGTTTCAAACTTGGAGTAGTCGCGGATCTCCTCCGCCGCGGCGCCAAACGGAAGGGCAGCAAAAAGCAGAACCGCACAGAGGAGCAGAGAGAAGAATTTTGCAGGAATACGATGCATGACGGTTTCTCCTTTTGAAATGCGCAGGATGAAGATTACATCTTTTCAGGGCAGGAAACCTTGAGGATCCCCAGCACGTTGCGGATGACCTGACCGGTCAGGCGGCAGAGGGCAAGGCGCGCCTGCATAAGGGGAACGTCCTCGCTGCGGACCCGGCAGGCATTGTAGAATTTGTGGAAGAGGGTGGCGGTTTCCACCACGTATTTGGTCATGCGGGAGGGATCGAGATCCCGGGCCGCCAGGATAATCTGGTTCGGCAGCATGGAGAGGTGACGGATCAGCTCCTTCTCCTCGCTCTTGGTGAGCAAAGAGAGATCCACATCGGCCAGGGGCTCGGGCAGGACGCCCTCGGCCGCCAGGTTGCGCTCAATGGAGCAGATGCGGGCATGGGCATACTGAACATAGTAAACAGGGTTGTCACTGTCCTGCCGGACGGCGAGATCAAGATCGAATTCCATCTGGGTGTCGGCCTGACGGGAGCAGAAGAAGAAGCGGGCCGCATCGACAGAGATCTCGTCGAGCAGATCGGAGAGAGCGATGGCCTTTCCGGTGCGCTTGCTCATGCGCACGACCTCGCCGTTCTGCATCAGGCGGACCAGCTGCATCAGCACAAAGCGGAGGGACTCGGGTTTGAGTCCGAGGGCACGCATGGCCGAGGCAAACCGCACGGCATGACCGTGGTGATCGGCGCCCCAGATATCGATGACCTCGTCGAAGCCACGCACCAGGAATTTATTGCGGTGATAGGCGATATCGCCGGTGTAATAGGTATAGAAGCCATTGGCACGGCGAAGCACGTCGTCCTTTTCCGCGCCGAATTTTGTGGCGGCAAACCACAGAGCTCCGTCTTTTTCATAGAGCGCGCCGTTCTGCTCCATCAGGGCAAGGGCGTTGTCGACGTCTTGGGGATAGAGGGAGGACTCGCGGAACCACACATCGTAGAAAATGCGGTAGCGGGCGAGATCCTCCTCCATTTTTTTAACGTTGCGCTCCAGCGCAAAGGCAGAGAGGGCTGCGCGGCGATCCTCTTCGCTGGCCTTCAGCAAAGAGTCGCCGTTTTGTGCGATATAGGCCTCGGTATGGGCGGTCACGTCGTCGCCGTGATAGCCGTCTTCCGGGAAGGGGTAGGTCGTCGTATCGCCGAAATGCTCGAAGTAGCGGCTTTCGAGCGAGCGGGCCAGAAGGTCGATTTGGTTGCCGGTGTCGTTGAGGTAGAATTCACGCTCCACATAGGCGCCGGTCCAGGCCAGGATGGAGGCAAGCGTGTCGCCCAGCACGCCGCCGCGGGCGTTGCCCAGATGCATGGGGCCGGTTGGATTGGCGGAGACGAACTCCACCTGGATACGGCGTCCCTCGTTTCCTCCGGTCTTTCCGTAACTGTCGCCGCCCTCGTCGACGGCGCGGAGCACGTCGCCGTACCATGCGGGAGAGAGGGTGACGTTGACAAAGCCCGGTCCGGCGATGGAGATGCTCTCGATAGAGGGGTGCGGCTCGGCGTTGCCGACGACGATCTCGGCAATCTTGCGGGGAGCCAGGTGCAGAGGCTTGGCCCACAGCATGGCAAAGTTTGCGGCCAGATCGCCATGGCTCTTGTCGCGCGGCTCGCTGACGTCAAAGTCTTCGGGCGCGCCTTCGGGGAGCTGATTTGCTTCCACTGCTTTCTGATAGGCGGCGAGGATGGTTTCGCGCACGGCTGCCGCCGCAAGCTCAGCGGGATTCTTAGGCATGTTTGATTCCTCCAGTGCTGTCGATTCGCGGCCCCGCAGGTTTTTTGTGATCGGCGGCAGAGCCCGTTTCCTTAATTTTAATCAAAAAATTGTTTTTGCTCATGAGCTGACTGTTGATTTCAAGCTGGTAGTCGACGAAGAGAGAGCCGCCCTGATCGCTCAGGCGGTTGATGATACGGCCGGCGTCGACCGTCAGCATCAAATCACCGTTTTCCACGGAATAGTGCCCGTTGCTGCGTTTGCCGGGCTCGAAGATGAGCGACTGGATCACATCGCCGATGCGGGTGAGGGTCACGCGGTTGTCGGGCTCCACCAAAATGGTAGTTCGGGTCCCGTCCATGCCGGTGACGGCGGTCTCGTCGTAGGAGATGAGGTAGGCGTCGCCCTGCTTTTCAAAGCAACCGTCGGTCATGAGCTCAATGCTGTCTGATGTGTCCTCGTAATACTGTCTTCCCCGAATGGAGATGATGGCGTTGTTTTCTCGTCGTTTGACCGTGATGGGCTTCATAAATAGGCGGCCTCCTTTCTCTGATGACGATCTTTGCGAAAACAGGGAGAACCCCGCAAAAAAAGCGCGGGGATTTGGAGAATTGACTCAGTAGGATTCGATATCGATGCGCTGCACGGGGCCGCGCACGCGGTTTTGCAGAAACATCTCGGCATACTGCAAAAACTGCTGCTCGGAATCGCTGACATAGTAACGCTCCGAGGAGGGAGAGGGGTCTTCCCGCAGCGCATTTTGCTCTAAGAGCAGCTGGCGCAGCGCCAGAACCGTTTCATATCCGGGGTTGATCAGGGAGACCGAGTCCCCGCACAGCTCGTGAAAGATATCGGTTAAAAGGGGATAGTGTGTGCAGCCCAGGATCAGGGTGTCGATCTTCTGCTCGAGCAGAGGAGAGACATATTCCTGTACCATCATCTCGGTGACAGTACAGCCCGGGGAAAAACGCCCGTCTTCCACTAGGGGAACCAGCAGGGAACAGGGCTTGGAGAGCACCTGGATGGAGGGGTCTTCCTCCAGAAGTCCGCGGCGATAGGTATCGCTTCGGATGGTGGCATTGGTGCCCACCACGCCGATGCGCCGATTGCGGCTGGCCCGCACAGCCGCCTTTACGGTGGGAGAGATCACGCCGAGGATCGGAAGCTCGGTCAGCTCATGCAGCTTGGGAAAGGCGACCGAACTCACGGTGCCGCAGGCCACAACGATGCATTTGATATCCTGTCCGAGAAGAAAACGAACGTCCTGCGCGGCATAGCGCCAGATGGTTTCTGCGCTGCGCGTTCCATAGGGGACGCGGCCGGTATCCCCGAAATAGACGATGTTTTCGTTGGGAAGGAGTTCTCGGAGGGCGGAAACCGCCGTCAGCCCGCCGAGGCCGGAATCAAAAACGCCGATGGCGCGATTGTCCATAACAGATAAACCCTTGCGGAGCGAAACTGTGTCCGCGCCGCCCTTTCCGGATCGAATCCGAATGATATAGAGCAGAATGAATATGGGAATTCTTATTATATCACATTGCAAGACGCTGCACAAGAAAGCAGAAAAAACCTTTTGGCTCTGCTTGAGGGAGCCCAAGACGGAAAAACCCACGGCTTCCCGCCGAAGCTTAAAAGTGAAAGGGAGAGGCCGTTTCAATGGCGGTTTTCAAGCGCATGGATTCAATGGCGTTGAGGATCGCGGCAAGCACTTCGGCGGAGGAGGCGGAGCCGTCGAACCAGACCGAGGTGGTCCAGCCGACGGTGGAGAGAATGCGGGTCAGCGAAAGCTCACCCTGCTGCGCAGAGGAAAGGAGGCTGGCATTCCAAACCTGATATCCCGCATTCTGAAGCGCCGTTGTATTTGACGGGGCATAGACAAGGCCGGTGCGCAGCTTGAGCACCTTCTGCACAAGGTCATTGGCGCGCGTGACCTCCTGCACTTTTCCCTGCGGCGCATAGATGCCGATACGGTGGCCGGCGATGTAGACGCGGCGGAGCGCGCCGGGATTCTGCGCAATGTCGTTTGCCGAGAAGAAAAAGGTTGCAGAGATTCCGTGCTGGGAGAGCAGCGACAGGGTTTTTGACAATCCTGCCCCCGCGCCGTGAAAAAGCAGATAGACCGTGGGCTGGTCGACGATCCGGGGAGAGAATGAGGGCATGCTCTTCATCAGCAGCACCATTTCATCGTCGCTCAGGGCCTGACTGCCTGTGGTGATGCGATAGATTCCGTTTGAAAGGCGGGTCAGTTTCCCGCCGAATTCGCCCGCGGCAAAGGAGGCCTGCACATAATAGGTTGGGTTGGAATAGAAGGCCTCGGTGGACAAAAAGCGTCCGTCAGAGGTGATGGCCTGGCTGGTGAGAAGGTTGATGGCGACGATCTGCTCGCCGCGATAGAGGCTCAGCGTGCGGGAGAGCTCATCGATCTGATAATCGGCGCCCAAAGGAGCCAGCACCAGTTCCACGGGAAGGTAGACCACGCCGTCTCGCACAATGGGGGCGAGCGCAGGGTCGGGATAGGTGATCGCATCGTCCAGCACCAGCCGCCAGGCCCCGTCCGAATCATCGGCGCGGATGGGCTGATGCAGCGAGGACGACAACGACAGCGCCAGGGCAAGCGTCAGAAGCAGCGCCGTCATGCGGACGGTCTTTTTACGCATGGCTCGCCTCCTTTTGAAAAATCGGGAAAAGGGCTGAAAAATCAGGAAAAAGCGGCAAGGGAAACACGCCGTTCCCTCCGTGTCAATTATCGCATATGCCGTGTGATTTTTCAATGGGTCTGCCTGCTTTTATGGAAGGGAGTCTGCTCTGAAAAGAGGCAGAGTGAAGAGGACGGACTTGAAAAGGATCCGGGAACTGTGCTATGCTTTGTAAAACCCACCTTTGCAGGAGAGGCATTGAGGAAACGGAATTTGAGGAGCGTATGAAACAGGTAGCACTCTATACGGACGGAGCGTGCAGCGGCAACCCGGGCCCGGGAGGATACGGGGCTGTTCTCTGCTATAAAGAACACCGGCTGGAGTTGTCCGGCGGATATGTGAGAACCACCAACAATCGAATGGAGCTGACGGCCGCCATCGTGGGGCTGCAGGCCCTGAAAGAGGCCTGCGAGGTCACGCTTTACAGCGACAGCAAGTATCTGGTGGACGCTCTGCGCCTCGGGTGGCTGGAGAGCTGGAAGCGGCGGGGCTTCCGCAAGGCGGACGGGTCGGCGGTGGTCAATCCGGACCTTTGGCGCGCCTTGGACGCCGAACTGGCACGGCACAGGGTGGAGCCGGTGTGGGTGAAGGGGCATGCCGACAACGCCCTGAACAACCGCTGCGATGAATTGGCCGTGGCTGCTGCTGCGGCCGCCGTGCAGCCGGATCCCGGCTATCGTGAGAAAGAAGAAGATTAAAGCGTCAAAGATGAAATCGGCGCAAGCAGAAAAAAGCTTCTTGAGAAGAAAATGGCGGCGGAAAACAGCGTCCGGCCGCAGAGCCGAGAGACAGAGAAAAGAGGGAAGGCTTTTGAAAAAGCCTTCCCTCTTTTCTTTTGCGTTTTCGAGAGAAACAACTTCCAAAGAGAAGAATTTCCCAGACAGGCGAAATCATCGGCCGGCAGCCGGATCGCTACAGAATCGGATCAGCTTCCTCCGGGAACTGATACGCCGCGTCGCGGATTTCCGGAAAGCGCTTGGGCTCGCCGATGTGAGACGGTGCGTGAGGGTCCCGATAGTTGTAGCCGGGGCGACGGACGTCGTCGTATTCCGGGAGGACGATACCGGCGTCCAGCACATCCTGCGCATCAATGGGAATCGATTCGCCGTTCGGAAATTCTTTTCGAAGATACGGTGCGCTCATGATTCAGTTCACTCCTTTCGCGGTTTCAGTTTGCCCTGTTTCTCCATTGATACCACTGGAAAAACTTTGCTGAAAAACCGGCGATTTCGCAAAAGCCGGGCGCAAAAACCGAAAAAGAAAAA
>JAEEGL016452661.1_pt1 | contig 38320 bp, 30 predicted proteins | sample 9134231 | NCBI WGS metagenome assembly JAEEGL01 (sample SAMN16246548, study PRJNA631951) | gut metagenome | biome: gut microbiome; feature: rumen; material: fiber-attached | host: Bos | place: Iran: Karaj | collected 2018-10
AGCCGTCGGTCACACGTTCGAATCGTGCCGAGGACACCACTTAAATAATAAAACCAGGAATTAAATCCTGGTTTTTTATTTAGATAATGATAATTCTTTTTGAATACTATCAAATTCTTCTAATGCTTCTTGAGCTGCTGACATAGCATTTCTATATCTTTTTTTAGGATAGCTTGGTGTATGAAAATAAGACATTCCATCGTTAATACAATCAAGTCCTTCAATAATAGCATTGTTTTGCATAATTATTATTTTATTTTGTTTTAGTATTATTTCTAGAAGTTTTCTCTCTAATTCTTCCATTGTTTTCTTTTCCCCCTTTGAAATCGCGCATATTATACCATATGAAGGTTTTAAAGTCAATGAAAGAATTAAAGATTATGAGTGTTCAAAAAGATAAAGTGTGGTATTGGTTTAAGCAACAATATAGAAGCAATATAATCTAGTAGCTTCTAAGCCGTCGATCACACGTTCGAATCGTGCCGAGGACATCACTTTTAATAATAAAAGACTTTTTAAACATTATTTAAAAGGCTTTTTTTATTCTTTATAGGTATAAGTTGATATGATATAATCAAAGTGAGGTGTTTTGATGTTAAAAGAAGAACTATTGAAACTAGGATATACTGAAGAAGATTATCTATTAACAAAAAAATATGATGTTTATAAAAAATATCCTGATGAGAGCCTACTAAAAAGTATTAAAGGTTTTACAAATTTCTTATTAAATAATGGATATACTATGGAAGAGATTAGAAAAATGATAAAATTAGTACCTCCATTATTTTCTCTTAGAGTGGAAAATATGAGTAAAAAACTAGAAGATATGGAAACTCTAGGATATAGTAGAGAAGAAGTAATAAAATGGTCTAAAATATTTCCGGCTATATATTGTTATAGTATGAAAAATATTAGAAAGAAAATAGATGATTTAATTTTTTTGGGATATAGCCGAGAAGAAGTAATAAAAATGACAAAAACATTACCAATTTTGTTTGGCTTAAATATAGAACATATTAATAAAAGAATAGATGATTTGATTTCTTTAGGATATAGTAGAAAAGAAATAATAAAAATGACTAAGTTGGTGCCATCATTATTCTCTAGTAGTATTGAAAGAATTAATAATAAACTTGAATTAATTGAGTCTTTGGGATTTAGTAGAAAAGATGCAATAAATATTACCAAAATACAGCCTACGTTGTTTTGCTATAGTATAGAAAGTATAAATCAAAAAATAGATAATGTAATATCTCTAGGATATAGTAGAGAAGAAGCATTACATATGATAAAATCGTTGCCAACTATTTTAGGATATAGTATTGAGAATATGAAACAAAAAATACTTTTTTATGATTCAATTGGATTTCATGATGTAGCAGTTATGGATACAAGACAATTAATGCAAAGCGTATCTTTATCATATGCTAGATATCAATTTTTCTTAGAAAAAAGAATAAATATATCTATTGATAATTATAGAGAATTATTCATTAATAATAAAAAGTTTGAAGTTAGATATGGTTTAACTAAAGATGAGCTATTAAAAAAATATAGATTTGAAGATTGGTTAGAGGAGTATAATAATGCAAGAACTATATAATATTGGAATAAGTGATATTACTGTTAAAAGTATGTTAGAATTAAATCCAAATTTAGTTGGAATAAAAGAATCTGAAATTATTAAAAAAGAAGATTTTTTGAAAAAAAACAATTGTAGTACTAATCAAATAATAAGCATAATGGGTACAAATTCTATTTTTTTAACCAGATCAGATAAAGATCTTTATTCATTAGTTGAATTTTTAAGTAATATTGGTTTCACTAACTTGAATGTTTTGTTTGATTCTAATCCTTTTATTTTAAATTTAGAACAATTTGAAATAAAAAAATACATAGATTCTCAAATAACCAATAATAAAAAAATAGATGATATAATTGATGAATTAGAGAGTAATCCATATTTATTTAATGATATGTAATTATAAAATTATTGTTCATACGTTCGAATCGTGCTGAGGACACTACTTTAGATATTAAATACCTTATAAGATGTTTTTTTGGAAATTAAAATATAAAGTAATAATATTTTTATATGGTTCAACTAAGGAAATAGAAAAAAGTATAAATTATTTCTAATATTTATAAAAAACTTTTAAGATATTACTTAAAAGTTTTTTTTAGTAATAGAATATAGTATAATTTATTTAGAATGGAGGAAGATATGAAAAGATTTTATAAAATAATAATACCTTTGATATTTATTGCTTTAGTAATAATTGGATTAACAGCAGCTAATAATAATAGTGTTATTCAATCAGTAAAGAGTGAGAAACAATTAAAGGATTTTTATGAAAATGGTCAATATACGGAACTAAATACTTTTGAAAGATTATTATTGTTACCATTTAGTTTATTAGTTGATAACTATAGTTATCCTCATTATCGAGGAGCAAAATATGTTAATACTATTGACTATGCTATGGATGATATAGCGGAAACATCATCATTAGCAGAAGCATCAAGCAGTGTAAGAAAGGATTATTCTAAAACTAATATTCAAGTTGAAGATGTAGATGAAGCGGATATCATTAAGACTGATGGAGATTATATTTATTCAATATCAAATAATAATGTCATTATAACTAATACTAAAGATTCTAATAAAACTTATATAGAAACAAAAATACATGGAGATTCTACAATACCTAATGATTTAATACTATATAATAATTATTTAATTGTTATCTCTTATAGTAGCAGTAATAATAATTATCGTTATTCTTATAATCAAAATACTTTAGTAGCAGTATATGATATAAGTAATAAAAGTAATGTTAAAAAAGTTAAGAGTTTTGAACTATATGAACCATATTATACGTCAAGATGTATAGAAGGAAATTTATATGTGTTTTCTAAAGGTTATTTGAGAGAAGAAGATAATAAAATAGTAAGAAAGTATAAAGAGGATTTTGATAATAAAGAGATAGATTTAAAAGATATTAAATATTTAAAAGATAACGATACTTCAGTACAAACTATAATAGCTCATTTAGATTTAAAAAGTATAAAAGAAGTAGATGTTAAGTCATATTTAATTGATATATCAAATGCATATGTATCAAAAGATAATATTTATTTATTAGATAATACATATAGTAGTAATAATATTAGTGTCGGTTCAATATTTACTTTAAAAGGTGTATTTGGAATTGCTGATTCAATTGATGATTATGATTATGAAACTAAAACTAAAATATTTAAATTTGAAATCAATAAGAATAAAGGAGTTGTTTTTGATACAACGACAACTATAGAAGGAAAAATTATTAATCAATACTCATTAGATGAAAAAGATAATCATTTAAGAATAGCATTGGAAACTAATAAAGGTACTAGAATTGCTATATTAGATGATAAACTAAAACTAATTGGTGAAACAAGTAAAGTAGCTGAAGGTGAAAGAATGTATGCATCTAGATTTATAGATAATAAAGCATATTTAGTAACTTATAGAAATACAGATCCTTTATTTGTAATTGATTTAAGTAATGAAAAGAATCCTAAAGTAATGGGTGAATTAAAAATACCAGGATATAGTACTTATTTACATCCATATGATGAAAATCATTTAATTGGTATTGGAATGGATACAGAAGAAGTAGTTAATAGAGATTATGATGGAAAAGTTATTAGTAGTTGGGTTAGAACAAATGGAATGAAAATGTGTTTATTTGATGTATCAGATATAAATAATCCAAAAGAAATAGCTAAAACAACAATTGGAGATAGTAGAACTGTTTCAGCAATATTATCTAATCCAAAAGCGTTATTATTCTCAAGAAAAAAGAAATTATTAGCTATACCTGTTAATAATTATGATGAAGATTTTTCAGTAACATATAGTGATGATTATGAAACATCAATAAATAATTATAATAATTATGGAAAGAATTATATTTCTGAAGGTTATTTCGTATACAATTTAGACTTAGAAAAAGGTTTTAATCTTAAAGGAATAATAAATCATGAGAAAAAAATAAATAAATATTACTATTATTATGATAATTCTAAATTATTAAGAGGTATATATATAGATGATAATTTATATACAGTATCAGAAAGTTATATAAAAGTTCATAAATTAAATGATTTATCTGAAATAAGTAGTTTAGAAATAAAGGAGTAAAAAAATGAAAAAAACAGAAGAAAAAAATATAGTATCACATGTAGTTTCATTAGTTCTAGGAATTATATCAATAGTAACAGTTCTATTTTGGTATATATCATTACCATCAGGAATAACAGCTATTGTATTAGGAACTAAATCATATAAAAGGTATGACAAAAAAATTGGACTTGCTGGAATGATAACAGGTATAGTAGGGGTATCCCTTTGCTTACTAATATATATTTCATTAGTAATAATAATTATATTAGATAATGGTTACTTTTAATATTTTAAGGAGTTGAATAAAACTCCTTTTTATTTGTGATTTCAATTTTTTTAATTTGAAATAATTAGTAAGTTTATGCTAAAATGTTTATGTGGTTGGGAGGAATAATATGATTTTAGATATATGTGATAGTTCTAGTGTTTTAGATTCATTAAGAATAGTAAGACTGATTATTAGTTTTATTAAAATAGTAGTACCAATTATTTTAATTATTTCTGCATCATTAACATTAGCTAGAGCAGTCAGAACATCCGAAAATAAAAAAGCAATTCAATCTGTTATAAGAAAAGCAATTGCGGCAGTTATTATATTTTTGCTTCCAAATTTTATATTTCTAATTATAGATTTAACTGCTGGAAATTCTGATTCAGTTATTAAATGTTTAAGTAGTGCTACTGCTGATAATATTGAAGCTGCTCGTGTTGAAGAAGCTAAATTATTTGTTGAAAGTGCTAAGGCATCTATTACTGTAGGGGCTTATAATATGGCATATTCTGCAGTTGGCGAGCTTGATGATAGTTCTGAAAAAACACAAATGCTTAATGATTTAAAAGAAGTTAAGAGAGAAATAGAAGAAGTTAAAAAAGAGCAAGAAAGAATGAAGGGAACAACTGGTGTTTCTAAATCTGGTAAATATACAAAAGCGCAAATAATTGCTATGACTGAAGAGCAAGTAAGAGCGATGAGTAATCAAGAATTTATTGAATTTATTGCTAGTGCTGCGCAAATAGTTTATAAAGAGCAGGGTGGTGTTTTACCAAGTATTACTATAGCTCAAGCTATATTAGAATCTGGATATGGCAATAAGTTTGAAAGTACTTCTCATAATGTTTATGGTCTTATTGGATATCCTGGTGATCATCCTAAAGTAAATAGATTAAGAAAGTTTGATAATTTCTATGAAGCTACATATTATCATGCTGCATATTTTAAAGCATATTCTAATGTTTATGGAAATTTTTTAGCACAATGTGATGCTCATAATGCAATAGGTGCTACACCTTATTTAAAAGCTTATGCTGGAGGTTCTACATCATATGGTAGTACAATCGCAACATTAATAAATCAATATAATTTAACACAATATGATTAAGATAGTATTTATGCTATCTTTTTTAGTATAAAAATCTCTTGATTTTAAATTTTAAAATGGTATACTCTTTTGTGCGGGGGCGTATTATGAACGGAATTTATTATAATGGATTTGATTATTCTAACGATCGTTTCAGAGATGATATTGATAGATCTACTTCATTATATGATTATTTTAGAACTGAATATAATGATGTTGTAGATCGTAGTAGCTTTGATGAAACTATATCATATTATCTAAAATCAAATGAAAAGTTAGATAGAAAAATAGTAATTAATTTATTAAAAAAATTGAAGGATTTATTAGAAAAAGATAGTGAATGTTTAGCAATTAGTTTAAATTCACAAGCATATCTATATTTTGCATCCGAATATCAATATGCTTTAAAATATAATAATCATATTATAATTCCAACAAAAGATTTAAGATAGTTTTAATGCTATCTTTTTTTGTTATATGGCGTAATTATTGACAAAAATAACAATTTATGGTATAATTTATAGCGATTTTTAAAAAGGGGGTTTTTTAAATGGAAATAGATGTTTTAGAAGGTATTATTGTTTTTGCTAAACAAAACTTTACTAAAGATGGACAAGTAGTTTCAGAACTTAAAAATTATAAGAAATTACTTGGTTATTTACGTGCGAAAAATGTTGTTATTAATCCATTTGATGCAGAAACCTTATTAGAAAAAAGCGGTGAAATAAAGAAAATGGCTGAAATTCTTGCTCATGCAAATTTCAAGATATTTGAAGGCGATGAAAATATTATTTCACTTGTAAGCATTTATAGAATTGATAATGAACAAAATGAGATTATAGATAATAAAGTTGAAGATGATAATTCTCAAGAATCAGACAATTTTGTTAATGGTTCTAATATAGTGTATAGTAATGAGTTTAATAATCATGATTTAGATTTAGTTAGATTATATTTAGGTGAATTAGATTTTAAATTATTAACGCATGAAGAAGAAGTAGAACTAGGTAGAAGAATTAAAAATGGCGATATAGATGCTTTTAATACATTAATTAATCATAATTTAAAACTAGTTGTAAGTATTGCAAAAATGTATAAAAATAGAGGTTTATCATTTATGGATTTAATTCAAGAAGGAAACCTTGGTTTAATGACTGCAGCTGAAAAATTTGATCCAGAAAAAGGTTTTAAATTTAGTACATATGCTACTCATTGGATTAGACAAGGTATTACAAGAGCAATTGCTGATAAATCAAGAAATATTAGAATACCTGTTAATACATATGAATTAGTTAATAAAGTTAAAAGAGAATCAAATAACTTTGAAATGACTTATGGTAGAGAACCTTATGTTGAAGAACTTGCTTCTATATTAGATATGGATGAAGAAAAAGTATCAGAATGCTTAGCGCTTAAAAATGATACTGTAGGATTAGATTCACCAATATCAAATAATGAGGGAGATGAAGAATCTTTATTAGGTGATTTTATTGCTGATCCAAATCAAGGAAGAGATTTAAATCTTGAAGAAATAATTACTAATGATTTTATTAATAGTATGTTAGAAGCTGAAATTCTTAGTGATAGAGAAAGGGATATTATTTTTTCAAGATATGGTGTTAATCGATTAGGAATAAGTTATACTCTTGAAGAGATAGGTCATAAATATCATTTAACTCGTGAGAGAATCAGACAAATAGAGAAAAAAGCATTTAAGAAATTAAGAAGATTTGCTAGAGAATATGAAAGTGGAAAATTGTTTGAAATGGAGTCTCAAAAAAGAAAATTTCTATCTTATAAATAATAATTAAAAATACGTTTATGAATTTAAACGTATTTTTCTTTATTTTTTTTTATTAGTTGTGCTATACTTAAATTGAGGTGAGGTTTTATGAATAAAAACACAAAAAGATTTTTATCACTAGCACTAGCTAGTACAATTGTTGCTGGAGTTCCAGCTACAGTAGCACATGCTGAAGACACAAGCGTTGAAGCATTAGAAGAAGCTGCTACAAACACAGAAAATTATATTGTTAAGGATGGAGATACTTTAGGTAAGATAGCAGAAAAATACTATGGTAATGCTGGCTTTTGGGAAATGTTAGCTGATTATAATCATTTAGAAGATCCAAATGCATTAGCAATAGGACAAATTATAACAGTTCCAAAAGATCCAAATCTATTATTTGATTTCGGTATTGAAGAAACTTATGCTGAAGACAAAACTTATACTGTTAAAACTGGAGATACTCTTTATTGTATAGTAAGAGTTCAATATGGTTTAACAAATCAAGAGGCTGTTGATAAACTAGCTACATATAATGGATTAAGTGATCCAAATCGTTTATCTGTAGGTCAAGTATTATTAATACCTGAAGTAGATAAATTAATGCAAGTAGTTCAAAATGATTACACTGCTGAGTATAATAGAATGGGATGGATTTTAAATCATCCAAATGGATGCAAACCATGTGAAATTAAACCAGATTGTAATCCATTTGTTGTTATACCAACATGTGAACCACCTATGTTTATACCAACATGTCCAGCACCAAATCCACAAGTAATTATTATACCTGAGGGACCTGGTTGTCATCATCATCCAGATATGGGACATTGTCCTGTACTTAAACCATAATTAGTACCAACTTCTAATAAGAAGTTGGTTTTTTATTGATATAAAATATTATTTGTTGTAGAATAGTGACTTATATGTAGGAGGTGGTATCATATGCAAATTGATAGAGAACGACTATTAAATGATTTAACTAAAGCAAGGAGTAGTATGGTACATGCCTCATCTAGAGATGATGTCGTTTTTAATTATGAAGGATTTGACATTTTAAATAAAGTATATGGAAGTTTAACAGGGCTTCAATATGATACTAGTAAGATTTTTTTAGCAAATGATTATTATAATAAATTACTTGATAAAATGTATTTAAAATCAATGTTATATTTCTATAATTATGCTCATCATAATTCAGAAGAAATAAAAACAATTTTTAAAAATTATGATGATTATATGACTGAAATAGGTTTTATTATTTATCCTTTTTATAATGAAATGAAAAAATATAATGAAAAAACTTTTATTGATATTATCCTTTCATATTATTCTTTATATGGAAATAAAATATATAATGCTGTTAAAAAGTATTTTGATGAAAATAGAATAGAGATGTCATATGTAAAAACTATGGATAGTGATTTAGCTGCTGCATTTGCTAATTTAACATTATTTAATACAGGATATATTGTTTCTATTCATAATAACTATAATACATGGGCTATGGTAGATTTGGTTCATGAACTAGGTCATGCTGTTGATGCTGAATTATTTTTGTTTCCTCAATCAAAGAAAATGAGTGTTTTTTCAGATGTTTTTTGTGAAGTTCCATCTACAACTTTTGAAATGGGTTTTTTAGATTATTTATTAGAGAATAATATTGATGAAAATGCGAGAATCATTAAGAATTATAAACATTCTTTACTTGCTGATGCTAGTGATGAATTAAATTATTTATATACATTAGAAAATATTGATACTGATTTTGAAGGCAATATGTATGATGATCAAGGAATGGTTTATCCATTTAGAGAAATGATTATATACGGACTTGGATATTATTTTTCATTTAATATGGTTGCATTAAGAAAAGAAATGGGTGAAAAAGAATTTAATAAAATGTTTTATAATTTTATATCTTCAAGAAAAGAAAATATGGATTTAATTAATTTAGTTGATATTATGGGTGTTGATAGAAATTCTTTTCTTAATGGTGATTTAATAAAAAATGATATTAATGATAATCAAAATATGTTAAAACTTAAATATTCTTATTTTGGTGATTTATATGAGTAATATTATGCTTGAAGATTTATATAGAATTAAGAATGTTTTAACACATACTTTATCAGAAGATGTTTCAACTAGAAATTATCATCAATATACAAGACTTCTTAGTTTATATGCTACTACATATGGTAATATTCCAAAAGGAAGTTTAATTAAACCAAAAGAGATAAAAAGATTAACTAAACTTGGAATGAGTCAAAGTGAAAAAGTTGAAAAATATGCTTCTTTTGTTGAAACAAATAAAGAATACTTAAAAAAATTATCTTTATCAAATATAGATATGTTTAATAATATGGATTTTTATTATGTTTATGCCCCTGATAAATATAAGGTTTTTAAGAGTGAATATTTTACTGATATTATATATGATTTTTTTGAAGATTTGGGATATGAAGATATAATATTTAAATATCTAAAAGATGATAGAATTAAGTTTTTATTAAATGGTAAGCATCATTGCGGTGAATATGTTTATCTACCATATATTCAAAGTGGGTTTATAAAAGCCCTTGGTCCTAGAATGGATAGTGGATCTGCCAACGTAATTGCTCATGAAGTAGGTCATGCTATTGATGGAGAGACTCATCTTTTTGCCCAACAAAAAAAGTGTAGTAATTTTTATGATACATTAATTGAAGTACCATCAACGTGTATGGAATTATTGTTTGATGATTATTTAATAGATAAACATATTGATGAAGTAGGTGGGTTATTATTAAAAAATCAAAAAGCTGAATTATTAAATCATTATACATCACAATTAGTATTGTCTCTAAATTATGATTATTATTATTACAATAATGATGGGGATATAATTGATTTTGACACTATGCGTGGATTTGCTAATTTAAGAGATAGTATATTGTATGGATTAGGATATGAATTTGCTTACCATTTTTCTATTTTATTAAAAAATGATAAAAAAGAATTTAAAAAATTATTTAATAATTTAATAACTTCTAGATTTGAAACTAAAAGCCTTGAAGAAAATATTGAAATTATGAATTTTAATAGTGATGATTTTTTAACAAGTAAAATGATTGAACCAATTATAAAAGAAGATTTTATTAAATTAAAAAAGAATATATAAAAAAAGCACTTGTGTGCTTTTTTATTTTAATATGTATTTATGATTATCTTCTATAGTTTCTGGAGTAATAATAAGTTCTTTATATTTTTTTGTTTTCAAGTACGAATATTATTAAATTATCTATTTTTAATTAAAAAGGGTAAAAAAAGCCTAAAATATTACATTTTTTTATTGAAACTATAGTTTTTTTGTGTTATTATCATATTGCTTAAATCCGCTGCATATTATCTGCAAGATTTAGATAAAAGCAAAGGAGGATATATTATGAATTTAATCGATAAGATTAATAAGAAACAAATTAATCCTAACGTACCTGATTTCCAAGTTGGAGATACTGTAAGAGTAGATGTTAAGATTAAAGAAGGTAAGAGAGAAAGAATTCAAGCTTACGAAGGAATTGTAACTGCTAGAAAAGGTGGAAGTGTTGGAGAAACATTTACAGTAAGAAAGAAAAGTGGAAGCGTTGGTATCAACAGAGTATTTAAAGTAAATAGTCCACTTATTGACAAAATTGTAGTAGTTAAAAAAGGAAAAGTAAGAAGAGCTAAATTAAATTTCTTAAAGAATCTTACTGGTAGCTTTAAAATTAAAGAAAGAAATTAGGATGTTAAATCCTAATTTTTTTTGATTTTTAGAAATAACATGTTATAATATGTATACTTCTTTAACAGGGGTGAGAAAGTATGAATAGAAAATTAGAAAAAATAGTAAGTGATTTTCAACTTAATCAAAAAAGAGAAGATTATTTTGATGATAAAAATAAAATTTTTAAAGACAAATGTGCAATGTCTCAATTAACAATGAATAGAGAAGTTGGACAATATGCTTTTAACTTGGATGAATATTTTTATTATATTAATTTATTAAAGAAAAATAAAAGTGAAAAGATATATAAAAAGTTAGATGAACTATATTTTAAAATTAGATCAGTAGAAAATGAAAAAGATATTTTAGAATATAGAAATCTAAGAGATGAAATTAAATCACTAGATGAGGAATGCAAAAAGTTATTTAAATTGATTAATATAGATTTAAGAGAAAAACTAATATATAATGAAATACCTTGTATTTTTGTTTATCAAGGTTGTTTAGGCGATAATATTAAATATTCAAGAAATATATTAAATCCTAAATTAATATGTGGTTATACTGAAGACTTTGATACAGTTATTTATCCTGAATATGAATTAAAATCTAATCGTGAATTAAGACATTTTTATAATAGAGTTTCATTTAAATATTTAGATGAAATTACAAGAGACTTTAGTTATGATTTAGATGGTAAAGAACTTGGAAAAGTTAGAATTATTAAAAAATAGTGTATAATTAAATATATGAAAACAAATATATATAAAATTCGTAATAATATAGATAGAGTATTAAATAAAAAGAATACTCTATTTTTGGATGCTAGAGAGTTTAAAAATGTAACTTCTAAACTAAAAAAAAGTGAATATAATATTTATTATCCAAATAAGTCATCTGAAAAAGTAATTTTATATTATGATAAAGAACCATTAGTATCTTTGATTAAAATAAAATCATATAATGAATTAAAACATAATCAAATACTTGGTAGTTTAATGAATTTAAATATAGATAGTGGATATATTGGAGATATTATTATAGATAATAATAATTATTATTTTTATATACTAAGTGAAATGAAAGACTATGTTATACAAAATCTAATATATATTGGTAATAATTATGTTGAATTAGAGGAAATTGACATCAATACATTAGTTAATTATGAAAGAAATTATGAAACAATTAAAATATTATGTTCTTCTCTTAGAATTGATAGTGTTATTTCTAGAATAATTAATTCTAGTAGAGAAGTTGCTTGTGATAAGATAAAAGAAAAAGATGTAATAATAAATTATGAAGTCGCTTCTAAAAGTTCATATGTATTAAAAGAAGGAGATATTTTTAGTATTAGGAGATATGGTAAATATAAGTATATTGGGATCCAAGGTAATACTAAAAGAGGAAATAATATTATTATAATTAATAAATATATTTAATGTTCATTTAATAAATATATTTATAATTTATATAGAAGGTGATAGATAAGTGAGAATTCTAATAATTGAAGATGAGTATAATTTAGCTGATGTAATTAAAACGAGTTTAAAAAAAGAAAAGTATAGTGTAGATGTTTCTAATGATGGAGAAGAGGGTCTTGATAATGCTCTTAGTGGTATCTATAACCTAATTATTCTTGATGTTATGCTTCCACATGTTAATGGGTTTGAGATTTTAAAACAAGTTAGGGAAAATGATATAGATTGTAAAATAATTATGTTAACTGCTAAGAGCGAATTAGACGATAAATTAACTGGTCTTAATAATGGAGCAGATGATTATATTACTAAACCATTTCATATGGAAGAATTGATTGCTAGAGTAAATATTCAACTTAGAAAAAACAAATCTAATACTAAAGATAGTAACATATTAGAATATGATGATTTAGTTTTAGATTTAAAAAAATCAAATTTATTATGTAAAAGTACCAGTGAGAGTATAGATATTGGTTTAAAAGAATTACAATTATTAGAATATTTTATTCAAAATAGTGGAATTGTAATTTCAAAGGAACAATTATATGATAAAATTTGGGGTATAGATAACGACATAGAATCAAATAATTTAGAAGCTTATTTATCATTTATTAGAAGAAAGATTAAGATAATTGGGTCAAATGTTAAAATAAGAGCATTAAGAGGTCTTGGTTATAAGTTAGAGGTTGGAAATGAAGAAATTAAAGATTAAAGTTTTTTTAAGCATTTTTATAATATTAACTATTTTTTCTTCTGGTTTAATTTTTGCTTATAATTTAAGAAATTATAATAATGAAGTTAAGAGAATAGATGGTCTTTTAAGAAATAATAATATTTTTGTTAGAAGAAATAATACAATGAGATTTATGGATAATGACATTTATACTGTTTTTTATGATAGTAATGGATCTTTTGATATAATTAGTTATGCTGATGACGATGATATACCCGAAGAATTAGTTAATTTTGTTAAAACAATGGATGTTAGCAATAAAAAAATGGTTATTGGTAATTTATATAATAGTAAATATTCATATAATATTAGAAGAAATTATATTGTAATTGTTGATACTAGCAATGCAGCTTATAGATTGAATGGTATTTTAAAAGAAAGTTTATTTTTGCTTATTATAATTGAGATAATTGTTTATATTATTTCTTATTATTTATCTAAATGGATTATTAAACCCGCTGTTGATGCTTTTGATTCTCAGAAACAATTTATTGCTGATGCATCACATGAATTAAAGACACCTCTTGCTGTAATAATGGCAAGTGCTGATGCATTAAAAGAAGATAATATTGAAAGTAAATGGATTGATAATATACAGTATGAAGCTGATAGAATGAATAATTTAATTAAAAATTTACTTGATTTATCAAGATTAGAAAGTGTTAATACTCAAAGAGAAAATATAGATTTATCAAAATTATTTGCTAAAAGTATATTACCTTTAGAATCACTTGTTTTTGAAAAAAACATTGATTTAAAATACAGTATCGAAGAAAAAATAATATTTTATTCAAATAGTGATGAAATGAAACAATTAATATCTATTTTACTTGATAATGCTATTAAGCATAGTGTTAGTAATGGAAAAATAATAATTAATCTTGAAGAAAATAAGAATAATATAGTTTTAGAAGTTAAAAATAAGGGCACAGCTATAAAAAAAGGTGATGAAGAAAAGATTTTTGATCGTTTTTATAGAGCTGATGAATCAAGGAATAGGAGTGAAAATAGATATGGTTTAGGGCTTGCAATTGCTAAGGCAATATGTGAAAAAAATAGTGGTGTAATTACTGCAAGTTCTGGTGGCGGATATACAACATTTAAAGTAGTATTTAAAAAGAAATAAAAAAGATGTTTTATTTCTTTTTTAATGTTATAATACCTTTTGGAAAGAAAAAATATTTTTGTTACTAGTTAGCCTACACAGCCTAGTATAAAAAAGGGAAGGAGAGTTACATATGAATATTTTATATGGCTTTATTAATATTATTGTTACTTTTAGTTTAGTTGTTTTAATTGAAAAGTTTTTCAAAAAAGAAGGACTATTCGTATGGATGAGTATTGCAACTATACTTGCAAATATAACAGTTTGCAAGATGATAGGTGTATTTGGTTATACAACTAGTCTTGGAAATGTACTTTTTGCTTCAACTTTTTTAGCTACTGATATTATGTCAGAAAAATATAGCAAAAAAGATGCAAAAAAAGGTGTATATTTAAGTATATTTAGCGGTATTACTTTTATAATAATAACTCAACTAACATTATTATTTATTCCTAGTAGTGATGATGTTGTAAATGAAGCAATGAAATCATTGTTTTCTATTAGTATTAGAACAAGTGCTGCAAGTATGTTTATGTTTTATTTAAGTAATATGTTTGATATTCATTTATATAACAAATTAAAAGAAAAGTATCCAGATAAGATGTGGTTTAGAAATAATGTTTCTACTATTTTGTGTAATTGTATAGAAAATTATTGTTTTAATACATTTGCATTTTTAGGAATTTTTCCTGTTTCTGTTATTATTTCTATAGCAACAACAACGACAATAATTGAGATAATTATTGCATTATGTGATACGCCATTTTTATATATTTCTAAAAAAATAAAATAACAAATAAAAATATGAAACTAGTGCTGTTAAACACTAGTTTTAAACTGAAAAAATAATTTGACATATTATTGATAAAATGTTATTCTAATAATAGATTAAAAATAAGAATAGAGGGATTGTTATGGAAGAAAATCAAGTAAATCAAACAAATATGGCTCCTGCCGCAGCGCCTGAAGTGGCTCCTGCTGCACCAGCTGCAGTGCCTGCTGCACCAGTTGATCCTGGTATGGTAAGTGCTAGTACTCTTCCTGTTGTTGAACCAATGCCTGCTGTTAATGAAATTCCAGATGTTGCACCTGTAGTTCCTGAAGCTACTGCTGCTGCACCTGTTGCTGAAGTGCCAGCTACACCTGCTGTGGGTGTACCTGCTGCACCAGCACCTGAAGTTGCAGTTCAAGCACCAGTAGCTGAAGTTCCTGCTACACCTGTTGCTGAAGTGCCAGCTACTCCTGCTATGGAAGTACCTGCTGTACCAGCACCTGAAGTAGCAGTTCCAGTTGTAGAAGCACCTGCTGCTCCAACTGTAGAAGTACCAGCAGCACCTGTTCCAGAAGTTGCACCTGCAGTAGAAGTACCAGTTGCAGCTCCAGAAGCAGCAGTTCAAGCACCAGTTGCTGAAGTACCTGTTACTCCAACTGTAGAGGTGCCAGCAGCACCAGCAGTAGAGGTACCTGTAACACCAACAGTAGAAGTAGCACCAGCACCTGAGGTTGTACCTGAGCAAACAGAGCCAGTAGTTGAAATAAATTATACACAACCATCAGGTGAAGTTATTACACCACCTGCTGAAGTAGCACCAGCACCTGAAGTAACTACTTCAGAAGCACCTGCTACAGTACCGGAAGGAAACGGAGCTGCACAAGCTCCTGCTGATGGAACTGCGCCAGATGGTGAAAAGAAAAAGAGTAAATTACCGCTAATTATTATTGGCATTGTTGCCGTTATTGCAATTGTGGTTGTAGTTATAATATTAACATCTAAAGGTGAAGAGGATTCTCCAACACCATCAGAGAATAATACAACTGTTGTTACAAAACCTGACATTAAGTTCTATAAGGGAACAAATGGTAATACTACTTATGAATTAGCTTTATATGAGGATGGAACATTCTTATTATCAGATTCAAGTTCTACTACAGGGGCTGTAGGAAGTGGTACTTACAATATTACAGATACTGATATTACTTTAAATAAAACAAAAGAATATTCACCAAACACATGTTATATTTTGAGAAATCGTGTAGAACAAAAATTAACTAAATCTGGTGAAGATTTAATGTATACAGAAACAAAATTAACTGAAAAAGATCAAGACGAAAGAAGTGCTGTTAAAGAATATGAAGATAGTTCTTTAAATTGTACTCAAGAGCCAGAACCAGTAGTTCCTGTTGTAGAAGTAACATCTATTACATTAAATGCTACTAAGAAATCACTTAAGATTGGAAAATCATTCCAATTAAAAGCAACTATTAAACCTAAAAATGCCGATGATAAAAAGGTAACATTTACTGTTGATAAACCTGAAATAGCAACAGTAGATGAAAAAGGAAATATTAAGGCAGTAGCTGCTGGAACAGCAATAGTAACTGTTTCCCATGCAACATTTACTCCTAAAGATCCTAAAAAATTACAATGTACAGTTACTGTTACTGAGGAGAAGAAAGAAGAAGAAACATCATCTTCATCTTCATCATCAAGTAGTACTGCATTAAATAAACCTAATTGTACAGATTATGATGTTGAAAAAGTAAATATTGATGGTTCAGGACAATATAATAGATATAGCACAATGTTAGAAGATCTTGGTCAAGAAACTGGAACAAAGGCTATTGAGAAATGTATTACTTTAGCTGATTTAACAAAATTAGTAAAAGATACTGTTAGAGCAGAAGCTGAAAAATGTTGGAAAGATGAGTATGTTAAAAAGGCTGTAGATAAAGCGGCTAGATTATTATCACCAACATGTACTGATCCTGATTGTATTACAAAGAAAACACTTATAGTTAATAGTTGGGAAGCTCATAGTTGTGGCTATGAATATAAATAATAAAATATAAGAAGGTAATAAAAAGTACCTTCTTTTTATTTGCACTCAGTGTTATAATAAATAAGAGAGATAGAATAAAAATAAATTTATTTTGTTTTTCGTTGCTAGAAAAAAGTTTATATGATAGAATAATATATGTAGAATATAAGGAGGATGTTATGGGACTTATAGATAATATTTTTAAAAATCAAGGTGAAGAAGACGGAGATGTAATAGAAAAAGAAACTTCTATATCAAAGGCAAAAGATTTTTCAAATAAGACTATTCTTGTAGAACCAAGAGCTTTTTCTGAGGCCTTTCAAATAGCTGATTATTTAAAAGCAAATAATCAAGTAGTTGTTAATTTTAAAAGAGTTACTACTGACGTTTCTAAAAGAATTATGGATTTTTTAAATGGTGTTGCTTATGCTATTGAAGGAAACATGGAAAAATTAGGGCCTGGAATTGTTTTATGTGCTCCTAAAGGATTTGAAATAGAAGGTAATATTTCAGATGATTCTGAAAAGAAAACAAGTAAAAAAGAAGCAACTGATGAGTGGTAATACTCATAAATAAAAAATATTAGTAAAGGAGGACTAGCATGAAAAAGTTTGATACTGTTTTTCGTGGATACGATAAATTACAAGTTCAAAAGTTTTTAGATGATGTAATAAAAAATTATGAGTTATTGTTAGAAAAAAGTAAAAAAACACATGAAGAAAACGAAAAACTTAAAGAACGAATTGCTTACTATCAAAAGATAGAAGATACAATGAATAGGGCAATTTATACTGCTGAATCAGCTGGAGATCAAATTAAGAGTAGTGCTAGGCGTGAAGCAAATGCTTTAATTACTGAAGCTAGACATAATGCAGATAGAATTATAAATGATGCATTATTAAAAGCTGAAAGAGCTCAAAATAGAGCTGATCAATTGAGAAGAAATACTGATGTATTAAAGAGACGATTAAGACAAATAATTGAGAATCAATTAGAAGTAATTGAAGAAATGGATAGAGTAGATTTTGATAAAGTAGATGAAAAATATTAATCTACTTTTTATTTTATGTTAAAATTGACTTAGGAGATGGATATTAATGTATGTACCAGTTAATATTAAAACTGATTATGAACTAGGTAGAAGTCTAATTAAAATAGATGATTTGATTTCATATGCATTAAAATCAAATATTTCTTCTCTTGGAATAACAGATAGTAATATGTTTGGTACATATGAATTTGTTATTAAATGTAATAAAAATAATATTAAACCAATTATTGGTATTGAAATAGATTTAGAAGATAAGAACTTTTATTTATATGCTAAAAATTATGATGGTCTTATTAATTTATTTAAGATAGTCAGTAATAAAAATATAAATGAAATTGATATATCATTTATTAAAAAACACAGTGATAATTTAATATGTGTTTGTAATTATTTTGATTATGATTATTTTGATAGTTTATTTGATTTTGTGTTTATAGGATATAATAATTTAAGCGAAAAGAAAAATGCTCTTGTTATTACTAATAATGTAGTTTTTAATAATAAAATCTGTTATTTTAATAAAAGTGATAATTATTATTATAAATATTTTTTGCAAATATCTAAAATTGAATATAAAGATGAATATGATAACTTATATTTTGTTAATAAATATGATAATAATGATGAAGAAAATACTAAAAAGTTTGCATCACTAATTGATATAGTTTTTCCTGAAGTTAAGATGCATATACCAGTATATTCAAAAGACTCAACTAAATTTTTAAGAGCATTATCTAAAAAAGGATTAGAAAAGAGACTTGATGGAAATGTTCCTCAAATTTATAAAGATAGATTAAAATATGAACTTTCTGTTATCGAAAAAATGAATTTTGTAGACTATTTTTTAATAGTGTATGATTATATTTTATATGCTAAAAAGAATAATATTATGGTTGGTCCTGGTAGAGGTAGTGGAGCAGGATCACTTGTTAATTATTCACTGGGTATTATTGATATAGATCCAATTAAATATAATTTAATTTTTGAAAGATTTTTAAATCCAGCTAGAGTTACTATGCCTGATATTGATGTGGATTTTGATGATGATAAGAAAAAATATGTAATTGATTATGTTATAAACAAATATGATGAGGATAAAGTTGCTAGAATTATTTCATTTAACACTTATGGACCAAAGGCAATTATTAGAAGTATTGCTCCTTTATTTAATGTTGATAAAATTCTTATTGATAATTTATCTAAAACTATTGGTAAAGAAAAGGATTTCAAAGAATTAGAAGGTAATTTTAAATTTTGTTCTATCGTTAAAAGACATGAAATACTACCTGAAGTAATGAAGGTTTGTAATAAATTATGTAACCTAAAAAAGGATTCAAGTATTACTGCTGCTGGTGTTGTAATTAGTGATGTTCCATTAGATAATATTATTCCTTTATATAAATCTAATAATCAAATATTAACTGGTTATTCTAAGGAATTTATAGAACCTCAAGGTTTATTAAAGATGGATTTCTTATCTGTAACAAATTTAAAAGATTTATCCAATATTGTTGATGATATTAAAAATGATTATAAAGATTTTAATATTAATAAAATACCACTTGATGATAGTAAAACTTTTGATGTATTTAAGAATGTTTATACAAATGGAATATTTCAATTTAATACTTATGGTATGAAGAAGTTTTTAAGAGAATTAAATACTAATAATTTTAAAACTTTGATGGAAGCAATTGCTTTATTTAGACCAGGTGCTATGAATATGATTCCAGAATATATAGCAAGACATAATGGTAAAAAAGAAATAAAATATGATGCGCCTATATTAGAAGAAATTTTAAGTGATACATATGGTATTATTATTTATCAAGAACAAGTATTAGATATTTTTAAGAAAGTAGCTAATTTTACTTATGGAGAAGCAGATAATATTAGAAGAGCAATGAGTAAAAAAGATGTTAAAATTATTGAAGGAGTAAAACCAACATTTATAAAAAATTGTTTAAGTAATGGTTATAGTGAAGAATTTGCTCTTAATTTATTTGATAAACTTATTAAATTTGCGGGTTATGGTTTTAATAAATCGCACTCTGTTGCTTATTCAGATATTTCATATAAAATGGCTTATTTAAAGGCAAATTATAGTATTTATTTTATGAAAAATTTCTTAAATAATTCTATAAGTAGTTCTAATTTAAAAGAGTATATTGATGAAGCTAAATATTTTAGTGTTGGTTTTGAAAATATAGATATTAATAAATCAGATAGTACATTTATTATAAATGATGATAAATTAGTTGTTCCTTTTACATTAATTAAAAATATAGATAATAGAATTAGTGAGTTTATATGTACTGAAAGAGAAAAAAAATTATTTAAAAACTTTTATGATTTTATGATCAGATGCTATGGAGATATAGTTTCTAAAAATGTTGTTATTTCTCTTATAGAATGTAATGCTTTTAATATTAATAAAAAAATGTATATAGATAATATTGATGAAATAATAAACTATGTAAATTTATGTAGAGAATTAGATACTGTTTTGGATAATCCTTCATTTGATAATATTGAAGATTATAATGATACTGAAAATATTCAAAATGAAATAAAAAATTTTGGTTTTTATTTATCAAATCATCCAGTTACTAAATATGATAGAACTTCATATATTACATTAAAAGATTATCAAAAGTATTTTGATAGAAATATAAAATGTATTTTATATATTGAAAGCATGAGAGGTATTAAAACTAAAGATGGAGAAAAGATGCTTTTTGTTAATTTAAGTGATGAATATGGTAAAGTAGATGGTGTTATTTTTCCAAGTGTTTATAGCAAGTATAAAGATATAGAAAATAATAATATATATAAATTTATATGTAATGTAGAAAAAAGGAAAAATAACTATCAATTAATTATTAATAATATAGAGAAGGTGTGAGTTGAAACTTGCACTTTTTTTATAAAAAAGGTATACTATTTTTAGAATAGGAAGAGGGTGCCCAAAATATGTTTAAAACAATTGATGCTAATAACACATCTGCATATTTTAACAGCATCTGTCTTTCAATGGTTGCTTTGTTTTTTTTGATTTTTATTGTAGTAATATATATTATTAAAAGAAAGAGTAATTATAGGGATAGTAAGATGTTTCTTGTACTATTCTTATATACTATTTTTATATTGGTTTTAGAAATGATTTGTCCTCATTTTATTGCTCATGCTGAAGAAAATAAAATATTAAATAGTATATTTACTAAACTCTATTATTTTCTCTTAATTGAATGGGGTGCTTTTTATTTAACATATATTAATTTAACTATATATGGTGAAAGTTATTTAAGGAAATTTGATATAAAAAAAATATATGTTTATATTTTTTTAGTAATTAGTTTGATATTACCAATTATTGTTATTATATTTGTTCCTTTTGAATATACAGAAGGAGTTAATAATATGCCATATACTTTATGTGGTAGTGTTATGTTTATTTATTATATTTATATTTTGATTACATTTTTTATAACTGTTTTTTTACTAGCTATTAATGATAGACGTATTAGGAATGTATTTATGCTTCCAATATATGTCGCTTTTATAGTGTATTTATGTGTTATTCTTTTAGAAGTATTTTCTAATTATTATTTTAATACTTATGGAATATTTTATGCTACTGTTGTAACTGTTTTATATTTCACAATTGAAAGTCAAGATAATAAACTCGTTTCATCTTATAAACAAGCTAAAGAAGAAGCACAAAAGGCTAATAAAGCTAAAACAGAGTTTTTAATTAATATGTCTCATGAAATTAGAACTCCAATGAATACTATAATGGGTTTTTCTAATTCATTACTTAATGATGATAATTTAACCGAAGAAGTATTAAAAAGAGATATGAATAGTATATCTGCTGCTAGTGTTAACCTTATGGATTTAATTGATAATATTTTAGATATTTCATTACTTGAAAGTGGTAAAGAAGTTATTATTAATAATAATTATTCTCTTGAAAATTTAATATTTGAAATAAATAGTTTAATACCATCTAAAATAACTAAAGAAAATTTAAGATTTAATATCTCTATTAATCAAACACTTCCTAAGGAATATATTGGAGATGCTCATAAAATATTTAAGATTCTATCATATGTATTACTTAATGCAATTGAGTATACCAATTATGGTGAAATCAAATTAAGTATTGATGGTAGAAAAATAAAAGATGGGCTTATGGAATTTCACTTTATTGTTTCTAATACTGGTCATGCGATGACATATGAAATATTTGATAGAGATTTTAGTGATTTTGTTGATATTAAAAAATCTCAATCAAATAATGTTGATAACATTAAACTTGGTATTATTATTGCTAAACAATTAACAAATCTTCTTCACGGTAAATTAAAATTTTTAAATGAAAGAGGGCAAGGTACTAAATATGAGTTAATAGTTAGACAAAAGATTAAAAATAGTACACCTATTGGAGATATATTTGGAAGTAATGCTGATTTAACTAATAGTAATCATTTAATTGATTGTACTGGCAAAAAGGTTCTTGTTGTTGATGATGCCGAAGTTAATCTTAAAGTTGCAAGTAGATATTTAATTCAATTTAAATTTGATATAACTACTGCTCTTAGTGGAGAAGAGTGTGTTAATCTCGTTAAAGATAATAAATATGATCTTATTCTAATAGATCATATGATGCCTGAAATGGATGGAGTTGATACATTAAAAGCCTTAAATGCTCTTGGTATACCACTTCCACCAATTGTTGCACTTACAGCTAATTCATATGATGGAATTAGAGACAGATTTTTAAAAGATGGTTTTACTGATTATTTACCTAAACCAATTAATTTTAGATCATTAAATAAAATGATAAAGGAAGTAATAGATCAGCAAGAATAAATAGAAAGGAGTAAAAGATATGGAATTTAGTTTCTTTTTAACAGTTGCGTCTTTAGTGTTTTTAATTATTTTAATTATGACATTTTATTCAAAAGAATTAGTTAAAAGCACAAGTACATATTTATATAGAATTCTTTTAATTCTATGTCTTTTCTTTAACATAACTGAATTAATAACAGTTTTAGTTTCTAAATTTATTAAAGCTAATATTCTTACAACTATGCTTTGGAAATTACATTGTGGAGTTGGTATCTTTTGGGTTGGTATTTTATTACTTTATATGTATTCAAGATTTAAAAAGTATAAAAATGAAAAGATAGTAGATTTAGTTAAGGGTGAAAAACTAATAATGATTTATGCAATTGTTCTTTGCGTAATTACTATTATTTCTATGGTTATACCATATGATATTAGTGTAGAAACTTTAGAGTTTTTCCCTAAAAATATTATGTTTGTTGCTGTACCTTTTTACGCAGTAGTTAATTTTGGTATGTTTTATTTAACAAGAAATAATGATGATAAAGAATTAAAAAGATTATTAATATCAAATGTAATTTTAAGTGTTGTATTCTTTAGTTTACAAGGTATTATTACTAATGTATCTCTTTTACCTTTTATGGGTGTCACTAATGTTTATTTAATATATTTTGTAATTGAGAATCCTGATATTAAAATATTAAATGAAATAAATGATTCAACTGAAGAAATTGAAAAATCTAATCAAGCAAAAACAGATTTTTTATCAAATATGTCTTATGAGATTAAGATGCCAATGAATTTGATTATTAGTCTGTGTGATGAATTAAATAATTATGCAGTTTATGATACTAATGAAGTAAAAGATAATATTAAACAAATAGTTGAATCTGGTAATAAACTTCTTGATATTATTAATAATATTTTAGATGTTTCAAAGATTGAAACAGGTAAAGATTCGTTGTCCGAACTTGATTATAATATTAATGAAGTAATTAGTAATGTTATTACTGTTGCTAAGCAAAAAATAGGTGCTAAACCGGTTAAATTACTTGTTAATATAGATCAAAGCACATCATCTATTTTGCACGGCGATTCTTCTAAAATATATCAATCATTATTAAATATAGTACTTAATGCAGTAAAATTTACTGAAGTAGGTAAAATTACAATTACTTTATCTAGTACTAGAAGTGGTGGAAATGAACATTTATTATTTAAAGTAACTGATACCGGTATAGGTATTAGAGCTGAAGATCAATCAAAGGTATTTGTTAAAGATGCTAAAATTAATAATACTTATAGTGATGAGATTGGCGCTGGTCTTGGTCTTGTTATAACTAAAGAATATATAGACTTATTGGGCGGAAAAATATGGTTTGAAAGTACATATAGAGTAGGTTCAACATTTTATATAGAAGTAGCTCAAAAAATTGTTGATGCTACTCCTCTTCAAAATGCTAAAAATGTTGTTATTTCAACGAGTGAGAAGATAGATTGTTCTGCATATAAAGTTCTTATTGTTGATGATAATTTATTAAATATTAAAGTTGCTAAAAGATTACTTGAAAAATACAATTTTAATGTAGATAGTGTAACTAATGGTAAAGATTGCATTGATAAAATAAAAAATGAAGAGAAGTTTGATGCCATATTTATGGATCATATGATGCCAGAAATGGATGGAATAGAAACACTTCATGTTCTTCAAAAATTAGATGGTTATACATTACCACCAATAATTGCATTAACAGCTAATGCAATTGCTGGTATGAAAGAGATGTATTTATCTTAAGGATTTAATGATTATTTATCAAGACCAATAAATACAAATGAACGTTATAGAGTAGTTAATAAATTTTTTAAAAAGTAATATTTAAATTGAAATATTATTTTAAAAATGATATATTATATATTAGAGAATAGGAGTTGGTAGTTTTATGGTGTCAACTGATACTGGTTCTACTCATGTTTTTTTTAACAGCGTATCTCTTACAATTGTTGCTTTAATCTTTATGATTCTCGTTGTTATTATGTATATGAAGAAACAAAGAGTAAAAAGTTTAACTACATCATTGTTTTTATATACTATTGCGTTAAATTTGCTATGTATTTTTCTAGAATTTTTAATGCCACTTGCTGTTGAGCATTATTCTTCTAATGCGTTTTTAGCAGCTTTTGTGTGTAAAACATATTATTTTAATGCTATTGTATGGGATTTAGCATATATGTTATATGTATGTTCTATAGTCTATGATAATTTATTCTTTTATGACTATGCTAAAAATAAATTTAATAAGAAGTTCTTATATGTTGTGGGTGGAATTGTTCTATTCTCACTTGTTTTCGCATTCGTATTTAATTTTGAATATTTAGGTGGAATTAATAACTCACCATATACAGTTGGTGGTCAGATTAAATATTTCTTTGACTTGTTTACTATAATTGGTAGTGGTGCAGTTTTATCATTACTTGCTTTGTATACCAATAAAATTCGTAATATTAATATGCTTCCACTATACTTAATTTTTATATTCTATCTTGTTTTGCTTGCTTTAGAATATATGTTTAATTATAACTTTAATCATACATCTTTTGTTGAATCATTGATTATGTTATGTACATATTTCACAATTGAGAACCAAGATAATAAATTAGTTTATCTTTATAAAAAGTCTAAAGAAGAGGCAGAACAAGCTAATAAAGCTAAAACAGAGTTCTTAATTAACATGTCTCATGAAATTAGAACACCAATGAATACTATTCTTGGATTTAGTGAAACTCTTTTAAATGATAAAGAACTTACGTATGACATATTAAAGAAGGATATGGAGAGCATTAATAATGCTAGTTCTTCTCTTATGGATTTGATTAATAATATTCTTGATATTTCTCAAATTGAAGGTGGAAAAGAAGTTGTTAATGAAAAAGATTATTTACTTGAAAATTTATTGTTTGAAGTAAATAGTTTAATTCCTGCTAAAATATATAAAGAAGAATTAAAATTTAGTATTAGTGTTAATGAAGCAATTCCTAGAGGTTATAGAGGAGACGCTCATAAAATATTTAAGATTGTTACATATGTTATTTTAAATGCTATTGATTATACTAACTATGGTGAAGTAAAACTTGTTGTAGATGGTAAAACAATTAAGAATGGATTGTTTGAATTTAATTTTACAATTCAAAACTCTGGTCATGCTATGACAAATGAAGTATTTGAAAGAAATTTTAGTGATTTTGTTGATATTAAGAAATCTCAATCAAATAATGTTAACAATATTGAACTTGGTATTATCATTGCAAAACAATTAACTAGTATTCTTGGAGGAAAGATAAGTTTCTTAAATGAAAGAGGAAAAGGTACTCAGTATTCTATTAAAATAAGACAAAAGATTACTGATACTACTCCAATTGGTAACATCTTTACTGAGAAACTTGCTGCTCATGAAAAGTCTAAATCTATTATTGATTGTTCTGGTAAAAATGTTCTTATTGTTGATGATGCTGATATCAACTTAAGACTTGCTACTAGATATTTAGAGCAATATAATTTTACAATTACAACTGCTAATAATGGACAAGATTGTGTATCTTTAGTAAAATCTAATAAATTTGATATTATTTTCTTAGATAAATTAATGCCTGGCATGGATGGTATTTCTACTGTAAAAGCTTTGAATGCTCTTGGTATACCACTTCCACCAATTATTGCATTGACTGCTAATGTTTTTGATGGATCTGCTGATACCTATATTGAAGAAGGATTTAGTGACTATTTGAATAAACCTATTATATTTAGAGATTTAAATAAAATAGTTAATAAATATTTTAGAGATGGAGGTGATAAATAGTGAGTGCAAGTCTTTTTGGAAACTTCCTAACTGTTGGTTCTATACCTCTACTTATATTATTAATTATTATTTATTATTCTAAGGATCAATTTAATACTACAAGAAATCAAATCTTTAAAATGATTTTAATTAGTACATTAGTTTATGCTTTTACTGAAATTCTATTTGCATTACTTGTAAAATATGAAGCGGCTGAGATATGGATAGAAATTTCCACTAAAATACACTTTACTATTTCTGTTCTTTGGTGGGGATTATTTGTCATCTATTCTATCGTTTTATTCGAGGGAATTAATGAAGATAAAATGATAGATGTTATTAAATATAATAAATTAACATTTATTCTTAGTATTGTTTTTGGAGTTATTATGTTAGCTATATTATTTGTACCTGCAATTAGTATAGTTGATGAAGTTAATAATATTAATAAGATTGAATATTTCCCAATGAAGGGTGTTTATATTCCTTCAATATTTATAGTTTTGATTGAACTTGGTGTTCTTCTATATTACATGCTTAAAAAGAAGAGTAAAAGCAATAGAGATATAGATAAAACTGTTATTTATACAACAATTGTAGTAGCAATTTTATTCTTTGTATTTCAAGGATTATTCTCTTATATATCTTTCTCACCAATTTCATTTACATTCTTGTTATTCTTATTATATTTCTTAAACGAAAACCCAGACTTAGCTATTATTAGAGAAACTAATAATTCTCAAGAAGATATTGAAAAATCTAATCAAGCTAAAACAGACTTCTTATCAAATATGTCTTATGAAATTAAGATGCCTATGAACTTGATTATGAGTTTATGTGATGAACTTAATAATATGCCTACATATGATGAAGTTCTTGTAAAAGATAATATTAAACAGATAGTTGATTCTGGTAATAAGCTTTTAGATATCATTAATAATATTTTAGATATTTCTAAGATTGAAACTGGAAAAGAGACTTTGTCTGAAATAGATTATAACGTTAATGAACTTATTTCTAATGTAATTAATGTAGCTAGACAAAAAATAGGTGCTAAGCCTGTTAAATTGCTTGTTAACATAGATCAAAGTACATCATCTGTTTTACATGGTGATTCATCTAAGATTTATCAATCATTACTAAATATAGTACTTAACGCAGTAAAATTTACTGAAGTAGGTAAAATTACAATTACTTTATCAAGTACTAGAAATGGTGGCGTAGAGCACTTATTATTTAAAGTATCTGATACTGGTCTTGGTATTAAAGAAGAGGATCAAGCTAAAGTTTTTGAAAAAGGTAAAAAGATTTCAAATGAACTTGGTTCTGAAGATGAAGGTGCTGGTTTAGGTCTTGTTATTACAAAGCAATATATTGAATCTATGGATGGTAAACTTTGGTTTGAAAGTACATATAGAGTTGGTTCAACATTCTTTATTGAAGTAGGACAAAAGATTATAGATGCTACTCCTCTTGGAAGTGCTGCTGCTACTGTTGCTAAGAGTGATGAAAAACTTGATTGTTCAGCATATAAAGTTCTTATTGTTGATGATAACTTATTAAATATTAAAGTTGCTAAGAGATTACTTGAAAAGTATAAATTTAATATTGATAGTGTTACTAGTGGTAAAGATTGTGTTGATAGAATCAAAAATGAAGAGAAGTTTGATGCAATATTTATGGATCATATGATGCCAGAAATGGATGGAATAGAAACACTTCATGTTCTTCAAAAGTTAGATGGTTATACATTACCACCAATAATTGCGTTAACAGCTAATGCAATTGCTGGTATGAAAGAGATGTATTTATCTGAAGGTTTTAATGATTATTTATCAAAACCAATTAATACGCATGAACTTGATAGAATTATTAATAAATTTTTTAAGAAGTAGTAATACTTCTTTTTAATTGAAATATTTGTTTATTAATGATATATTTATATATAGAGGAGATTAGGTTATGGATATAGTACTTGATAACTTATTAAATGATTCAAAAATAATTAATGGAGGATATTCATTCCTTTTTGGTTTTGGAAAAAAAGCAACTCCAAGTGATGCATCTCCTTTTGGTAATATTCCTTCAAATAATAATATTACCAGTAATGAAAAAATGGATTGTTCCAATTTTAGAGCTCTTATTGTAGATGATAATAGTTTAAATTTAAAGGTTGCTGAAAAAACTATTAGTAGTTATAGATTTAAAATAGATACTTCTACAAGTGGTAAAGATACTATTGAAAAAATACAAAATGGTGAACAATATGATGTTATATTTATGGATTATATGATGCCTGGTATGGATGGTATTGAAACACTTCATGAATTACAAAAACTTAATGTTCCATTACCACCTGTTGTTGTTTTAACTGCAAATACAATTGCTGGTATGAAAGAAATGTATATTAATGAAGGCTTTGCTGATTATTTAGCTAAACCAATTTTGCCTGCTGAGTTAGATAGGGTTGTAAATGGTATTTTTAAAGGGTAGAGATACTCTTTTTTTAATTGAAAAAAAAGCATAAAAATGTTATTATTTATATATACAATAGGAGTAGATAAGTGGAAGATATTTTTAGTTATACATCTTTGAATAAAAAAAGAATTAGAAATATATGTGATGAAGTAAATATTTTGAAAAAGAAATATTCTTCTTTAAATGACAAAGAATTATCTTTAATGACTTATAAATTTAGACATAAATTAATGAATGGAGGGTCAATAGATGATATTATTTGTGACGCTCTTGCTGTTTGTTCTATAGCTATTCAAAGACAACTTGGAATTAATCCATATGATACTCAGATAATGGCAGCAGCTGCTATGAGCAATAATATAATTGCTCAAATGCAAACAGGTGAAGGTAAAACCTTGGTTCAAATATTAACCGCTTATTTGCATTCATTAATGGCAACTAGTTATGAAGATAACAGTAAATGGGGTAGTGTTCATATTTTAACTGCTAATGAATATTTAGCTAAAAGAGATTTTTTACAAAATAGTAGAGTATTTAAATCTCTTGGTTTATCATGTTCATATGTGGCTGAAAAAAGAAAAAATCCTACTGAAGATTATAAAGAAAAAAAGAGAAAAGCATATGATTGTGATATAGTTTATGCAACTGCAAGAACTGTTGCTTTTGATTATTTAGATGGAAATCATACAAAGAAAAAAGATAAAAAATTTATTAATAGAGAAATGTATCATGCTATATTTGATGAGGCAGATGAGATATTATTAGATGAAGCAAGTACACCTCTATTATTATCTGGGCATATGCCTGGTATGGATTCTATTGATGAAGAAAAAATATATAAATGGGCAACTGAATTTGTTGAAGGAAGTAATGGTGTAAGAAAGAAACCTATTACTTGTAAAATATGTAATCAATTTTCTAAAGATAGACATACTAAATATAGTGAAGATGCTATTTTGTTTAAAGATGAAATGAAATTATTCTTTTCTGATGATTTATATAAAGAAATATATGGCGAATCACCTGTTTTTACTGATTATAAATATCAAGATGAAATGTTTAAAAGAGAAGAAGCTATTTCTAATGTATTACTTGCTAAATATATGTTTAAAAATGGTGAAGAGTATATATTAACTTTTGATGGATATGATACAGATAAAAAAGGTAATAAAATTAGAAGATATAATGTTTCTTTGGTAAATGAGTATACTGGAAGAGTAATGGATAAAACTAAATATAGAACTGGTATACAAGAGGCTATTGAAGCAAGAGAAGAGTTTAATTCTAAGGGTAAATATAAAATTAATAAATCTGCAAGAAATGTAGATGTTGGAAGAATTACTTATCCTGAGTTTGCTCGTTTGTATAAAACTGGTATTTGTGGTATGACAGGTACTAGTGATATTGAAGAATTTAAAGATTTATATAAATTAGAAACTTATGAAGTAGATCCTAGATTAAAAAGTAGGAGAGTTAATGAAGAATTAGAAGTATATAGTACTAAAAAATATAAATATGAAGCTATTGCAAGAGAAGTATATAATGCTAATAAAAAAGAAATTCCTGTTTTACTCGGAACTCTTTCTGTTAATGAAAGTGATGAAGTTTGTAAATATTTAGATAAATATAATATTAAGTATCAAAGATTAGATGCTAAAAATGATGAAGAAGAGGCTAAAAAGATAGCTAATGCTGGAACTAAGGGAGCTGTTACAATAGCAACTAATATGGCAGGACGTGGTACTGATATTAAATTAACTGATGAGGTTAAAAAACTTGGTGGATTATATGTAATAGGATCAAGTAAAAATACTAATAGAAGAATAGATAGACAATTAATTGGAAGATGTGGTAGACAAGGTGATCCAGGAAGAAGTAAATATTTTTCTTCTTTAGAGGATGAAATAGTAGAAAAGAGATATGGTAAAGCTAAACTTGCATTTTATAAAAAGTATTATTCTGAACAAAAAGAAAAGATTGATAATAAAAATATAATTAATCTTGTAGAAGAATGTCAAATTAAAGAAGAATCTAAATCTAAAGATTCAAGAAGATATTCATTAAGAATTGAAGAAAAAGTCTTTTCTGAACAAAGAAATAAAATATATGATCAAAGAAGAAGAGTTCTAGAAGCAAATCCTAAGGAGTTATTAGATATATTAGTAGGTATTATTAAATCATATGGACAATATGTATGTGATAATCCAAATGAGTTATATAAAATAGGTCATTTAGTTAATATATCTGAATGTTATGATAAGGATGATCTAAAATTTAAAGAAAATGTAGTAAGAGCATTAGGAAGAAAACTTCAATATTCTAAGGGTATGATGAAACCTGAAGTTTATATTGAATTTTTGAGAAGTAGGATGCTTGATATAATAGATGTATATTATATTTCTCATTTAATGAATTTAGATGAAAAGAAGAAATCTATTATGGAAACAGCTAATTTTACTGGGGATGCTATGAGTAAATTTGAAAGAGAAGCTATTAATTTATTTGTTAATATGAATGAATTTATTCAAAATGAAATAATAACATATACACTAAATCCAAACTTAGCTCTTGGATCATATGATGTAGTAGAAGTAAAGGAGGAAAATAATAATGAGAAAGTTCGTTAACGTAGTAAGATTTATTGTTTTATTTTATTTATTATTTATTGGTTTGGTTGCTTTAATAATGTATATTGGAAATAAATCAAATGTAAGATATATCAATATTAGAGGATATTCATATTATGTTGTTAAAAATGATTATTTAGAACCAACTATTCCTTCATCTTCATTTGTAATTGTGCGAGAAGCAAAAAAATTTGTATTAAAAGAAGGAGATTATGTACTTGTAGATGTTGATGGTCAAAAAGAACTTAGAAAGCTTATTTCTATTAATGGAGATAGTTATTTAACTGGTTATGATAATAGATCAACACAAGCTATTGTAAGTAGGGGAAATATATTAGCGGTTAAAGTATTTTCTAATATGTTTGTTTCTATATTATTTCATATATTTACAAGTGTTTTTGGAATAATAGTATTATTAATATTTTTATTCTTTTCTAGTAAGATGGCATTCAAGAGATTTGAACTATAAAAAAGCATTTAAATTATTTGATTATAGTTATATAATATAATTATATGATAGGAGGGATATGTGAATAAGAATGGTTTTACACTGATAGAGCTTTTAGTAGTTTTATCTATAGTAGCAATTGCTACAATTGGATCAATACTTGCTTTTGAACAAACTAATGCAGATTCATCAAAACAAGAATTGAAAGATACTTATTTAAAAGTACAAAGAGCTGCTCAAGTGTATTTAGATATAAATGATTCATGGAGAAATCAATTTAATGAAAAAGGTGTTGTGTTTTTAAGAATAAGTGAACTTAAAAGTGGTAATTATGTTGATAGTGATTTATATGATCCTACTACATTTGAAGGAATACCTAACAATTATGTTGTAATTACTTATATTGATTCTCAAAATGAAAATCATATAAGTCAGTATACTGCATCAAATACTGATAGTACTATTCAAACAAGTACTAGGTCATATGACATAGTTGATACATGTATAGTAGAAATGGATGGGTCAGATCAAAAATGTATTTCTAATTCAAATGGTGATCCTTGTGAGTGTTGTAAGGGTTATTACTCACATTTTGGTTCTGGATCTGAAACATTATATAATCAATTTTGTGTAAAATAGAAAGGAATTATTATGAATAAAAAAAGATTAAATATTTGTTTATTTGGAGATGATAATATAGATTGGGATGGAATTCTTGGAAATAAATATTATAGTTATCCAAATAATACTGTAACAATTGATGGAAGGCAATATATTATACAATGCCCAGACACTATTGATGAAAATACCACTTTTTATATAGCATCAAGAGGTGCTGGTGGTGTAGGAGATGCTAGTTCAACACTTGCTGCTGCAAATGGTAAAAATGTTATTGTTATTTTACCTGTTAATCAAGATAATGGAGATTATCCTGCTGCAGTAGATGTTATGAATACAATGGCAAATCATTTAGGAATAGAGAATAATGCTACATTTAGTGGACATTCAAACTCTGGTCCTCTTGCTATGCAAGCTGCACAAAAATATATTCAAGAAACTGGAAATCCAACTACAATTATTTTAAATGATCCATCTACTCAAGGTGGTGGAGATAAAAATATTGATTATTCAAATTTTAAAGATAGTTTGATTATTAATTATACTCCTAGTGCTGGTGGGGCATCAAAGTCAAGTGGATTTGATGCAAGACTTCAAAAAGCTGCTGCAGCTGGAGCTAAAGTTTTAGTTGTTAGATATTCTAATGGAGATCATGGTTCTGCAGATGATGTAGCTGCTTCAATGGGAGCATATGATCCAGCAACAATGCAATTAATAGATAATGGTTCTTATGTAAATAGTCACGGTGGAACATATAATTCAAATTATAAATATCAATGGATGGATGAAAATGGTAATTTGCATGACTTTGCAAATGCTGAAGAAGCACAAGCTTTCTTGGATGATGCATTAATTGAAATTACAGGTTCTTTATGGGAAAACTGCGATTCATTAGAAGAATTTGCAAGTAAATTTAATGGAAAAGGTGATACTTTAGCATCTAATCTTGTTTTTGTAAGTAATTCAATGAATGACTTAAAAGGAAAGATAGTTGCTAGAGAAGACTTTAATTATAGTGGAGCAGCAGGAGAAGCACAAATAATAAATGCTATGTATAGTGCTGCTGATTACTATAGTGGTATTAATAATAAAGTATATTCAAATTTAAGTTCTGAAGCTGATGCAATATATGCTATTGCTAATGGAATATTCAATATGGATCAAGCTGCTTCAATGGTTGCTGAAACAGCTCTTACTGAGAATATGCAGAGATTGTATAGCACAAGTAATCCTGAAATTGCTGATGGATTAGAAAAGCTAAATGCTGCCACACAAAGTTTATTAGATGAAGCAACTTCATTATGTGATACAACAAAATATGAATCACTACAAGGAATGTTAACTACTGGTGATGGAAATATTGGTAAAATGAGTAGATCTGCTATTAATGATGCTGTAAATTCTATCGTACCAGTATTACAACAAGAAGTTACTACTGCTCAAGGTTTAAAGAGTTCACTTGAATCATTTATGGGTGGAATTGGTGGCGATAACTTACTTCAAGGTGGAGTATGGGAAAATGTTGCTAATAATCTTGAGGCATATGGAAATTTATTAGATTCAAGTGTTGCTGCATCAGAATACATGCAAGATGTATTAGAAACAGCACTTGGTATGTATGTTAATTTCTTTGATAATGCAAATAAAGAAGTATTAAGTGGTATTTCTTCTGCTGGTTGTGGTGAGTTTGCTGGAGCTATTGATGGTATCATTGGCTCATTACAAGGATTCCATGATGATGAAGAAATAGATACAAATAATAAAGATATATTAGATGAAGCAAAATCCAGGTTGGAACAAGTTGAACAAGAAGCTCAACAATTATATGATGAAAATAAACAAAAATTTGATGGTGAATGTGTTCCATGGCCACATCAAGAGGATGAATGTACTGGAACTGATGCTAATGGAAACTGTACTGGATGGAGAAAAGTATGGGTAAAAGTAGAACCATCAGTTTGTGAAGGATATCAAGAAAGAATGGCTGTAGCAGAAGCTGCAATGAATTCTGCGAGAGCATTAATTGGAGTAGTTGATTATCAATTAGATAGAATTAATACATTTGTTCAAATTACTGAACAAGCAAGTGAAATGATGATGGATGCTATTGAAAATATTAAGAGTGTATATGAAAATCCAGCTTCTATAATGGAAGGTAATGGAGACTTTAAAGATAAATTTAAACTAGATTTAAGTAAATATGGAATTGATGATTCAACAAATTATAAACAAATATTAAATGATTACTACGAAGCTATTAAACCTGCTCCTGCAGCTGAAACTAATCCTGAAGGTAGTGTAGATCCTACTGCTGCCGCAGGAAATGAAAATCCAGCAGGAACAGCTAGTCCTGGAGGAACTCCAGGAGGAAGTCCTAGTGGAGGAGACCCAGGTAGTAGTGGTGGAGTAGCACCTGGACCAAATGTAGAAATGCCTACAAAAAATCCAACTGTTACACCAACAACTACACCAAGTCCAACAACTCCAACAGTAACAAGACCTACATATACAACTCCAACATATACGACTCCAACTCCGACTCCAACAAAACAACCTACGACACCAACAACTACAACTTCAACACCAACACCAACAACACCTGGTACGCAACCATCTCCATCACAAACAGTAATTATAGCTACAACAGAAAGCGGAGATGAAATAGTAGTGCCTACTGAACAAAAAGGTGGAAATGTTATTAAAATGGGTAAAGGTGGCACAGGAGGTTATACAAAAACAACAGAAAAAGGAAATTATTCTGATATAAATAGTGGAGAAGTGGTTATCGATAATCCAGTTATAGAAGCTCCAATTACTGACGACTTCAATGAACCATTGATTATCGAACCTGAACCCGCTCAAGTATCTGTAAATGAAATTCAAGCTGCTCAACCTGCAAAGGAAAACAAGGGTGTTAAAACAATGGGTATAGCTGCTGGAATAGGTCTTGCAGTCGGTGCTGCAGCTCTTGGAGCACATGCACTTGTAAAATCTAAAGATGACGATGAAGACGAAGACTACGGATATGATAAATAATTATTAAAAAGAAGGTCAAAATTCATTTTTGACCTTTTTATTATGCTTAAAATATGGTATACTACTCATGCTTTTGAGGGTGATATTATGGATAAAATAATTATTAAAAACGCAAGAGAAAATAATTTAAAGGGAATAGATTTAGAATTACCTAAAAATAAGTTAATTGTTATGACTGGTGTATCTGGTAGTGGTAAATCATCTCTTGCTTTTGATACAATTTATGCCGAAGGTCAAAGACGTTACGTTGATTCATTATCAGCATATGCTCGTCAGTTTTTAGGGGGCACTACAAAGCCTCTTGTTGATTCTATAGATGGTCTTAGTCCATCTATATCAATAGATCAAAAATCTACTAATAATAACCCTCGTAGTACAGTTGGTACTATAACTGAAATATATGATTTTTTAAGACTTCTATATGCTAGAATAGGTATTCCTTATTGTCCAACACATAATATTCCAATAAGTAGTCAAACTATTGAAGAAATGACTATTCAAATTATGAAATTGGATGAAGGAACAAAAATAAGAGTATTAAGTCCTATTGTTTATGGCGAAAAAGGTACTCAAAAAGATTTATTAAACTCTTTAAGAGAAGAAGGATTTATCAGAGTAGTAATTGATGGAAATGATTATGATTTAGATACTGAAATAGTTTTAGAAAAAAATAAAAAACATAATATTGAAATAGTTATTGATAGATTAGTACTAAAAGAGGACTCTAGAGGTAGATTATTTGAAGCAATTGAACTAGCATGTAAAAAAGCTAATGGTAGAGTAGTAATCGATGTTATTGGATCAGAAAAGATAGTTATGAGTGAAAAGTATGCATGTCCTCATTGTGATTTTTCTCTTCCTGAATTAGAGCCTAGATTATTTTCATTTAATGCTCCTTATGGTTCTTGTCCTGAGTGTAATGGACTAGGTAGTAAAATGAAAGTATCTGAAGATTTACTTATTCCTAATAGAAAATTATCTATTAATGAAGGCGCTATTAAAACATTTAATGTTGATGCTAATATAATGTTTACTGAAATTAGTACATGTGCTAAATATTATGGTATTGATTTAGATATGCCTATTGAGAAAATTGAAAGACAAAAACTTGATAAAATTCTATATGGTAGTGATGTTCCTTTAGAATTTAATTATTTAGCTAAAAATGGTAATACAAGAAAAAAGATTGATTATTTTGAAGGGGTTATAACAAATTTAGAACGTAGATATATTGAAACAACCGCAGGTTGGGTAAGAGAATGGATTGAAGGATTTATGATGGAAGAAGAATGTCCTTTATGTCATGGTTCTAGATTAAAAGATGATATATTAAGTGTATTAATAAATAAAAAGAATATTTATCAAATGACTCAAATGTCTATTAGAGATTTATATTCATTTATATCTAATTTAAAATTAAATCAAGAGCAAATTAAAATTAGTGAATTATTAGTTAAAGAAATTAAGAATAGATTAGAATTTTTAAATAATGTTGGATTAGGATATATAACTCTTGATAGAAGCGCATCTACTTTAAGTGGTGGTGAAGCTCAAAGAATTAGACTTGCTACTCAAATAGGTTCTAAATTATCTGGTGTTATTTATGTATTAGATGAACCATCTATTGGTCTTCATCAAAGAGATAATGATAAGTTAATTAATTCTTTAAAAGAAATGAGAGATCTTGGTAATACATTAATAGTTGTAGAACATGATAGTGATACAATGATGGAATCTGATTATATTGTTGATATTGGACCTGGTGCAGGTGATGATGGAGGTTATGTAGTTGCTCAAGGTACTCCAGAAGAAATAATGAAAAACAAAGATTCAATTACAGGTGCATATTTAAGCGGTAGATTAAAAATAGATGTTCCTTCTAAAAGAAGAAAAGGTAATAATTTATTTTTAGAAGTTAAGGGTGCTAAAGAACATAATTTAAAAAATATTAATGTTAAGTTTCCTTTAGGTAAATTTGTTTGTGTAACTGGTGTATCTGGTAGTGGAAAAAGTACTCTTGTAAATGATATTTTATATAATGCATTAACTAAAAAAGTATATAAATCTAAGGTGTCAATTGGTGAGTGTAAAGAAATAAAAGGTTTGGAACATATAGATAAAGTTGTTCACATTACACAAGATCCAATTGGTAGAACTCCTAGAAGTAATCCTGCTAC
>JAEEGL011068071.1_pt1 | contig 38316 bp, 31 predicted proteins | sample 9134231 | NCBI WGS metagenome assembly JAEEGL01 (sample SAMN16246548, study PRJNA631951) | gut metagenome | biome: gut microbiome; feature: rumen; material: fiber-attached | host: Bos | place: Iran: Karaj | collected 2018-10
CTGTATTATCTCTTTGATATGGACGTTGAAATACTCGAGCTGAGAATCAAGGATACGTTTAAGTTTGCAAACATCCCGCTTAAAGACCTGTCTGTTTCGCACGACGCACTCATCGCTGCAATTATCCGCAAGGACAAGTGCATCGTTCCTTCCGGCGACGATGTAATTCAGGCGGACGACAGTGTTATCGTTTCAACTACACGCTCGGGCGTGGTTGCGCTTGAGGATCTGGTGGAGGCTCGCTGATGAATTATCGGATGATACTGAAAATAATCGGCAGAGTAGTCGGTATTGAGGGCGCTTTACTGTTGATACCGACCGCTGTCGCTCTGTATTTCAAGGAGTCTCCGAAGGGCTTCCTTGTTTCAATTGCCGCGTGTGCCGCTTTCTTCGGTCTTTCGGTTCTTATCTCGAAAAACTGCGATAACCGCATTTACGCCAAAGAGGGCTTCACGAGCGTTGCTCTGGCGTGGGTTGTGATGGCGGCGTTCGGCGCGATTCCCTTCGTAATAGAAGCGGCTATTCCAAATTATATTAACGCTTTCTTCGAAACAATTTCGGGCTTCACGACTACCGGCGCAAGCATAATCAACGATATTGAAATACTGCCCAAGGGCATACTTTTCTGGCGCAGCTTCACGCACTGGATAGGCGGTATGGGAATACTTGTCTTTGTGATGGCTGTCGTTCCCATGTCCGAGGAATACTCGATGTACATTATGCGCGCCGAGGTTCCCGGCCCCGAAGCGGGCAAGCTGACTGCGAAGGTTCAGCACACTTCGATTATACTTTATCTGATTTACATATTCATCACCCTCGCCGAAACGGTCGCGCTTAAAATCTGCGGACTGCCGCTGTACGACTCTGTCGTTCACGCGATGGGTACGGCGGGCACGGGCGGCTTCAGCTCAAAGAACGCAAGCATCGGCGCTTACGGTATGCCGTCGGTTGAAATAGTAATTGCCGTTTTCATGATGCTTTTCGGCGTAAACTTCAACATCTATTTCTTTATGATACTCAAGAAGTTCAGGGCGGTTGTCAGAAACGAGGAGCTTCGCGTTTATCTGTTCGTAGTTGCGTTTGCAACGGTTACGATTGCCTTTAATATCAGGCATCTTTACGACAACAGTATGGCAACGGCGTTGCGCTATTCATTCTTCCAGGTAAACACGTTTGCTTCGACAACCGGTTACACAACCGCCGCTTACGAAATGTGGCCGCAATACAGTAAAACGGTCCTTACACTGCTTATGTTTATGGGCGCGTGCGCCGGCAGTACGGCGGGCGGTATGAAGGTGTCAAGATTGATTATACTCGTGCGTTCCGCAAAGGTTGAGCTGAAGCACCTGCTTCATCCGCGTTCCTTCAATCCCGTAGCAATCGAGAAAAAAGCGGTTTCAAAAGAAACGCTTCGCAGTACGCTCGTTTTCTTTGAGATTGAAATGTTTGCGCTTGCACTCGGAACGCTGCTCATATCACTTGAGAAAGGCATTGACTTAACCGCTTCGCTTACCAGTGTTGCGTCCTGCCTTGCAAACGTCGGACCGTATTTCGGCTTCGGCAAGTTCTCGGGCAACTTCGCAGCCTTCTCGTACCCGTCAAAGCTTCTGCTTTCGGTGTTTATGCTTATGGGCAGACTTGAGCTTTACCCCGTAGTTATTCTTCTGTATCCGAGTACGTGGAAGAAAAAAGGTCAGTTCTGATAATAAAAAATACAACGGACGGTTTTCAACCGTCCGTTTTTCGTTTAAGTGAATATTTATTTCTGACCGTAGTAGGCGTTTTTGCCGTGCTTGCGCTGATAATGCTTGTCGAGCAGATAATCTTCAATTCCTGCCTGCTTGTTTTCAAACGCCGCCAGCTGCTCGGTGCGGTATGCCATTTTGGCAACCTCCTCGAGTATGAGCGCATTTTCAACCGCCTTGAAGGCGTTCTTGCCCCAGCAGAACGGACCGTGTCTGTGAATCAGTACGGCAGGGCAATCGTTAGGCGAAATGCCCTCGTTCTTAAAGCACTCGACGATAACCTTGCCCGTGTTAAGCTCGTATTCACCCTCGACCTCAGCCTTCGTCAGCCCTCTGGTGCAGGGGATTGCACGGTTGGCAAAGTCGGCGTGAGTCGTGCCGTAGGCGTTAATATCTCTGCCCGCCTGAGCAAACGAGGTCGCCCATGCCGAATGGGTATGAACAACAGCGCCGATTTCGGGGAAGCTTCGGTAAAGCTCAAGATGTGTCGGTGTGTCCGACGAGGGATTGAGCTTACCCTCGACGACGTTTCCCTCAAGGTCAACGACTACCATATCGTCGGCGGTCATTGTTTCGTAGGGTACGCCCGACGGCTTGATTACGAAAAGTCCCGATTCCCTGTCAATGGCGGATACGTTGCCCCAGGTCAGAACTACAAGTCCGTATTCCTTTAAGAGCAGGTTTGCCTTGAAAACGTCCTGCTTTAACTGTTCAAGCATTGTCTGTTCCTCCGGTTTGTATTGCTTATCAGAAGCTTATCACTTCTTCATTTTCATTGAAATATCAAACGCCTTTACCGAGTGGGTAATTGCGCCCAGCGAGATTATGTCAACGCCCGTTTCCGCAACCTCGCGTATGTTAGCCGAGGTGATGCCGCCCGAAGCCTCGGTCTTAGCTCTGCCGCCGATAATTGCAACTGCTTCACGCATCATGTCGTTGGTCATATTATCGAGCATTATTATATCCGCGCCCGCCTCAACGGCTTCACGCACCTCGTCAAGGTCTCTCGTTTCAACCTCGATTTTAACGGTGTGGCCTATTTTTGAGCGAAGCGTTTTAACGGCGTTTGTGATACCGCCGCCTGCGTCAATGTGATTGTCCTTAAGCATGGCGCAGTCCGAAAGATTGAAGCGGTGATTTTTGCCGCCGCCGCAGGTGACGGCGTATTTTTCAAGCGAGCGGAGATTGGGAAGCGTCTTTCTTGTGTCGGTAACCTGAGCGTTTGTACCCTCACAGAGCGTGACGGCTTCGTTTGTCGAGGTTGCAACGCCCGACATGTGCTGAATGAGATTGAGCGCCGTTCTTTCGCCTTTCAAGAGATTGACGGTCTTGCCCGAAAACTCGGCGATAATATCGCCTTTTTTAATCTTGTCGCCGTCCTTGAAATGAACCTTGCACTCAAAGCTGTCATCGAGCAGCTCGAAAACTCGCATCGCAACGTCAATGCCGCAAAGCACGCCGTCAGCCTTTGCAACGAAATATGCTTCGTTGCGCTGGTTTTCGTCAATCAGATAATCGGCGGCAACGTCGATATAATTGACGTCCTCGAGAATGGCTCTCTTAATAATGTCGTCAACGTAAAACTGCGGTAATTTCATCCCTCGTCAACCTCCTTGAGTATGATGTGAGCGACCGTCGCAAGGCTTAGCGCCTCGCAGTAGTCGGGTGTGATTGCAAACTTGCCCGTCTGAAGTCTTTTGAGTATTTTATCAACACGCTTGAGTCCGTCTCTGACTGCGTCCTCGTCGGGAATTACGAAATAAGCCCTCTGCATAATTGAGCGTATTTCGGTGCGAAGCCCCTTCGGCATCGGAGCGCCCGAAATATCGAGCGGCTTTTCGGTGACGTTGACGTGAGCGAAGCCCATATTGATACATCTCATAATATCGTGCGCCGCACGTCTGCCGAAAACAAGAGCTTCAAGCAGCGAATTTGAAGCCAGTCTGTTCTTGCCGTGGACTCCCGTGTGTGAGCATTCGCCGACCGCATAAAGACGCGGCATCGAGGTGCCCGCGTCGAGCGAAACGTCAATTCCGCCCATCAGATAATGCTGGCAGGGGAATACGGGAATCAAATCCTTTGTTATGTCAACGCCGTGCTCCATACAGCCCGCATAAATGCCGGGGAAACGGTTGAGAAGATAATCTCTGTCACGGTGTGTGATGTCGAGATAGAAATTGTTTGAGCCCGTCTTTCTCGATTCAAGTATAATCGAGCGCGAAACGACGTCTCTCGGCGCCAGTTCCAGGCGCTCGTCGTAACGGTGCATAAAGCGCTCCCTGTTACAGTTGAGAAGATACGCACCCTCGCCTCTGACGGCCTCGCTGATAAGAAACTGCTCCTGATCCTGACCGTTGAATGCGGTGGGATGGAACTGAACGTAGCTTAAATGCTTTATCGTAACGCCCAGTTCATAAGCAAAGCGTATTCCGTCACCCGTCGCAACTGCGGGATTGGTTGTGTATTTGTAAACCCTGCCTATGCCGCCCGTAGCAAGCACAACGTAGTCGGCAAAAACCGTATGAGGCTCGCCGTTTGCGTCGAGCACGTACGCACAGAAGCCTGAGGGAACTTTTTCAAGCTTATAGATAAGCGTGTCGGGAATCTGAGTGATATTGTTTCTGCGGTGAACCTCTTCAAGCAGCTTTTTGACAATTTCCGCGCCCGTAGTGTCCTTGTGGTGAACAATTCTTCGTCTGCAGTGACCGCCCTCAAGCGTTTTCTGCACCGTGCCGTCGGGATTCTTGTCAAAATCAACGCCGTAGGTCATAATTTTGCGCACGTCATCGGGACCCTCGGTTACGAGAGTCCTTACCGCCTCGGGGTCGTTTGCATTACCGCCGGCGATAAATGTATCGTTATAGTGCAAATCGAAGCTGTCGTCCTCAAAATCAAGTACCGCCGCAACTCCGCCCTGAGCAAGGTTGGAGTTTGAAAGCGTGTCCGACTTTTTCGAGAGCATAAGCACCGAAAGATTTTCGGGCAGATTGAGCGCCGTGTAAAGACCGCCGACGCCGCTGCCCGCTATGAGCACGTCATACCGTTTTTCCATAGTTGAGCATCCTTCTTACGTAAAAAGGTCGTAGTTAAATATAATATAGCACATTTTATTGAAATATGGAATACTTTTTATATATCGTTTTTATTTTACCGTATGAATTTTTCGGTTGACAATTCGGACAGTTAGTGATAATATATTCAAGCACAAATGAATATGCGCTGCTAGCTCAGTTGGATAGAGTGTTTGGCTACGAACCAAAAGGTCAGGGGTTCGAATCCCTTGCAGCGCGCCAAAAACAAGAGCACAGAAGTTTGTCTGCGCTCTTGTTTTTCGTTTGTAGAAATTTAGACAAGGGATTCGAACCTTGTCCATCTTTTGCGTAAGCAAAAGGGACATAAAATCGAACCTTCTCGCAGGCGAGAGCCTGCGAGTCCCTTGCAGCGCGCCAAAAAAGAGATGAGGCCTTAACCTCATCTCTTTTGATTTTTATCTTCAATCGTAACTGTCAATAATCTCTTTGGCAATCTGGACCTTTGTAACACAGCGGTTCATGGCTTCTTTTTCGATATATCGGTGAGCTTCGGGCTCATCGATTTTCTTTTTATCTATAAGCAGCCATTTGGCTCTGTTGACGAGTCGGATTTCCGCCATCTTTTCCTCAAGCGTCATTGCTTTTTTCTCACTTTTGCGAAGGCGTTCGCGTACGCTTGTCATCCAACCGATTGCCGTTGTCAGCAGAAGCTTCGTCGCAGGCTTGGAGAGGGTGAAAACACCGTAGCGTGAAACCTTGTCGGTAATCTCCTCAAAATGTTCCGCGCGGATGAAAAGCAGTACGGCGGAGTTGCTGTCGGAACAGATGTCAATCGAAAGGTTCACACCGATGTCGTCGGGAAGCGGTGAATTGATTATCACCAGATCGTAGTCGCGTTCGGCGAGCATACGCTTGGCGCGGCTGACGTTTTCAGCGTTGTGAACGGGCTCAAAGCTGTTTTCGGGGAGAACGGAACGCACAGCGCTGCTGAAGCCCTCAGCGGCGGAAATTATCAGCACGCTGTAGCTTTGCTCTTTAAGGCTCATCGCTTTCTCCCCTTTCTGTAAAATTAGATTAAGTCAGTTACTTTGAATAGATTTCGAGTATTTCAGCGGGAACGTATTTCTTAACGAACTCGCTCTCGGTCGCAAGCTTGCAGGCTTCGGCGAGCGTTTTCGGAAGCTGGTCGTACTCTTTTGTCGTTTCCTCGTCAGCCTTGAACAGATTGATATTCGCGGGATGCGGAAGGTCAAGCTTGTTCTTAAGTCCGTACAGACCTGCGTAAATAAGAAGCGTGAACGCAAGGTACGGATTTGCCGTCGGGTCGGGTGAACGCAGCTCGGCGCGGCGGTATTCGCCGATAGCGGCTGGAATACGAACAAGCTGTGAACGGTTCTCGCTCGACCAGGAAACGAAGTACGGAGCCTTGCTCTGACCGAAACGCTTATATGAATTCTCGGTCGGGTTGAGGAAAACGGTGATATCCTTAACCTTTTCAAGCACGCCCGCTATCATATAGCAGAGGTTTTCGGAATTGTTGCTCGGCTTGACGGACATATTGATATGGAAGCCGTTACCGGGTTCGTTTTCGAGGGGCTTGGCGCTGAAATCTGCATACAGACCGTTTCTGCGCGCAACTGTCCTGACAACGTTCTGGAAGGTGATCGCGTTGTCGGCGGCGGCAAGCGCATCGGAATAGCGGAAATCTATTTCGTTCTGTCCGGGGCCGTCCTCGTGGTGCGAGCTCTCGGGCTTTATGCCCATCTGTTCAAGAGTAAGACAGATTTCACGGCGTATATTTTCGCCCCTGTCCTCGGGAGCGATATCCATATAGCTCGCTTTATCGTAAGGCACGTTTGTCGCATCGCCGTTTTCGTCAAGGTTGAACAGATAGAATTCCTGCTCGGCGCCGAACTGAAAACAGAAGCCTGCATCCTCTGCGGCCTCAACCGCCTTTTTAAGAAGGCTTCTCGTGTCGCACTCGAACGGTCTGCCGTCGGGATAAGTGATACTGCAGAACATTCTGACAACCTTACCGTGCTCCGGTCTCCACGGAAGCGTCATAAGGGTTTCGGGGTCGGGATGAAGCAAAAGGTCGGAACGTGTTTCGTCCCCGAAGCCGTCAATGGATGAGGCGTCAATGGCAATACCGTATTCAAAGGCTCGCGGCAATTCGTCGGGCATAACGGAAATATTCTTCTGCTTGCCGAAAACGTCGCAGAAGGCGAGTCGGATGAACTTAACGTCCTCCTCGTTTACGAATTGCAGCACCTCATTTTTTGAGTACTTCATATAATCAGTCCTTCCTGAAAAGAAATCTAATTTGCTACGTACATTTGCTTGTAGGGATTTTTTGAATCGGGGCTGACGACCGTGAACGGCGAATCAAGCACCTCGTCGATATTCAGCGAGAACAGTCTGCAGTATTCGGTAAGATGCTTTCTTAACTGCTTCAAGTCGTTTTCATCGGCGCGCTTTGCCGTGACCTGATTCGGAAAAACAATATTCTTACAGTCCGAACGCAGATACATTTTTCCGCCGTGCATACCCGTGCAGGTGAAATTACTGACAATCTTTTCCTTTTTTTCAAGGTTAAGCACAATTATCATTCCGCCTGCCTGATATTCGCCGAGGAAGCTTCCCGCAGTTCCGCCGATTATCATAAGAGGAACCTTTTCCCTGTATTCCTTCATATGAATTCCCGCACGGTATCCTGCGTTGCCTCTGACGTAAATCCTGCCGCCGCGCATGGCGTAGCCGGCGGTGTCGCCGATATTGCCGTTGACTATAATCTTGCCCTCGTTCATGGTGTCGCCGACCGCGTCCTGCGCGTTGCCGTTGACGGTGATGACGGCGCCGTTGAGGTAAGCTCCGAGTGCATTTCCCGGCACGCCGTTGAGGGTGATTTTCTTATCGGCCATACCCGCCGCAATAAAACGCTGACCGCAACAGTTGTCGAGCGTACAGTCGCGCTTCTGATTACGGATCAGTTCGTTTATAGCAGTATAGTCAAGGCCCTGAACATTTAATTTCATATTATACCACACCTCCGAACTTTTTTCTACGTGTTTCGTCTGAAAACGCGATATTGGACGCTAATTTTTTAAGTGTCTCAAAATCAACAGTTTCAAGCGGTATTTTCTCGCGGATAAAATTGGTGTAGATTCCTGCACGCTCCTTACCGCCTATGATAATAAAGCCGTTAAGATATCCGTCCTTAATGTACAGCTGTTTGACAGAACCGCCTTCAGTCTGCACGTACTTTTCGCCTTCGTATTTTCCGGCGGTCATAACGTTGAGACCGAAAAAGCCTATGGAATTCATAGCGATTGCCTTGTCAAACGCCTCGTACGCGCCCGCCATATTCTCACCGGCGGTAAAACCCTGAAAATACGCGTTGGGCATTATGGCGATAATACGCTTTTCGCCCGAAAGCATATCGTCGCCCTGAGCGCAGTCGCCCGCGGCAAAGATATCGGGAATATCGGTTTTCATATATTTGTCAATTATTATTCCTCTGTCGGTCCTGCAGCCCGCCTTGCAGGCGAGCGCCGTTCTTGCCCTGACGCCTACGGCGAGGACAAGAATGTCAAATTCAACCTCTGCACCGCTCTTCATAAACGCTTTATTTTTATCAAAGCGCTCTACACTGTCGCCGAGCATAAATTCAATGCCGTTTTCCTCAAGCTGTTTCTGCATAACAGATGCACAGCTTTCGTCAAGTATGCTCGACAGAACTCTGTCAGCCATATCGCAGACGGTGATTTTTCCGACTCTTTGTGCTATTCCTTCCGCACATTTAAGACCTATAAGTCCCGCGCCGACTATGAACACCCTTGCCTTGTCGGTAAGCGCCTTTTCAAGTGCGAGCGCGTTATCAAGCGTCATAAAGCAAAACTTCTTTTTCACCGTTTCAAGCCCTTCAAACGGCGGCACGAACGGCGACGAGCCCGTCGCGATACAAAGCGAATCGTAGGCGAATTCGCCCGAGTTTTCGGTATGAACCTTTTTGTGCTTAGAGTCGATGTCGGTCGCTGTATCGTAAACTACCCTGCATTTCATTCTGTCGTAAAAATCCGAAGGTCTGTAGCTCATCTTTTCAATATCGGTCATACCTTCAAGATAGTATGAAATGAGCGGACGGCAGTAGGCAGGGCGTTTTTCGGCGGAGATAACGGTAATCTCGCCTTCACTGTCCTTACTGCGGATGCCCTCAATACATCCGACGGCCGCAACACAGTTGCCGATAATAACGTAATGCTTCACCTTATTCACCTCGCTGTTCATAGACTATCGCTCTGTTCGGACAGCCGCTTACACAGGCAGGCTCTCCGCAGGAATTTTCAAGGCAGAGCTCGCATTTCTGCATAACTCCGTTTTCATTGGGAGCGAGCGCTCCGTACGGACAAACCAGTACGCAGGTAAGACACCCGACGCATTTCTCTTTGTCGATTTTCACGACTTCGCCGTCTTTGGAAATTGCCCCTGCGATACAGCTTTTGACGCATATCGGGTCTGTACAGTGGCGGCAGGAAACGGCAAAGGAAATTCTGTCGTTGCCCTCTATATGAATTCTCGGATAAATGCGTTTTCCCTTCAGGTCCGCCATATCCGTAAGTCCCGAATTGGCAAACGCACAGTTGTATTCGCACAGATGGCATCCGAGACACCAGTCTTCATTTACAAAAATTCTTTTCATTTTTTATTCTCCCGCATGTGAAATACCGAGTATTTCAAGTTCCTTCTGATTAAGACCTACGCCGCGAAGCATCAGACGGTTGCCCTTTAAGGCTTCGATGGAGTTGATACCCATACCGCCCATAAGCTCCTTGATTTCATGACGCCACGCGTTCATAAGATTTACAAGCCTTTCACAGCCGATATCGGGGTTAAGACGTTTGACAAGCTCGGGCTTCTGTGTGGCTATACCCCAGTTGCATCTGCCGCTCTGACAGGTGCGGCAGAGATGACAGCCCAGCGCAAGCAGGGCCGCAGTAGCTATATAGCAGGCGTCCGCACCCAGCGCAATTGCCTTTACAACGTCCGACGCGCTTCGCACAGAGCCGCCGACCACGAGCGAAACGTTGTTGCGTATGCCCTCGTCGCGAAGCCTCCTGTCAACCGATGCAAGCGCGAGTTCAATCGGAATTCCGACGTTGTCGCGTATTCTCGTCGGCGCAGCGCCCGTGCCGCCGCGGAAGCCGTCAATGGCTATGATGTCAGCACCGCTTCTTGCAATTCCGCTTGCTATGGCGGCGATGTTGTGAACCGCCGCAACCTTTACTATGACGGGCTTACTGTATTGCGTTGCCTCTTTAAGCGAAAAGACAAGCTGACGCAAGTCCTCTATTGAGTAGATATCGTGGTGGGGAGCAGGGGAGATAGCGTCCGAGCCCTCGGGTATCATACGTGTTCTTGAAACGTCGTCAACGATTTTTTCACCCGGAAGATGACCGCCGATGCCGGGCTTTGCGCCCTGTCCCATTTTGATTTCGATTGCCGCGCCCGCTTTGAGGTAATCCTCATGCACGCCGAAACGGCCGCTTGCCACCTGAACTATCGTGTTTTCGCCGTAGCAGTAGAAATCCTCGTGCAGTCCGCCTTCGCCCGTGTTGTAAAGTATGCCGAGCTCGGTCGCCGCCCTTGCGAGAGCGGCGTGCGCGTTGTAGCTTATTGAGCCGTAGCTCATAGCCGAGAACATAATCGGCATTGACAGCTCAAGGTGAACGGGAAGATTGTTTTTGAGCTGTCCGTTTTCGTCGCGTTCGATTCCGGCAGGTTTCTTGCCTAAGAATACTCTTGTTTCCATTGGCTCGCGAAGCGGATCGATAGGCGGATTCGTAACCTGAGAAGCGTTTATGAGTATCCTGTCCCAGTAGACGGGAAACGGCTTCGGATTGCCCATTGACGAGAGCAGCACGCCGCCGCTGTTCGCCTGCTTGTATATCTCTTTAATCGTATCGTTCTGCCAGTTGGCGTTTTCCCGAAGAGTGCAGTCGCTCTTAACTATCTTGAGCGCTCTTGTCGGGCAAAGCGAAACACAACGCTGACAGTTGACGCATTTTGTTTCGTCGGAAAGCATTATGCCTTTTTCGGCGCTGAACGTATGAACTTCGTTTGCGCACTGCCTTTCACATACTCGGCAGGCAATACAGCGGTTTTCGTTTCTTACAACCTCGAACTCGGGGAAAATGAATTCAACGCCCATTAATACGCACCCTCCTTTACTTTAACTATTACGGGCTCGCCGCCTGCGGGTATCCAGATATTCTCGGCGTCGGGCTCCATAGTTCTTATCGCCGCTTCCTCACTCGCGATAAACACCCTGTCATCCTTTTCGCCGACAACCATAGAACGCAGCTTAAGTCTGTCATTCAGAGCCATAAGACCTCCGTTGAAGCCGAGCACTATCGAAAACGGGCCGGTGATTAACAGACTCGGGAACATACCGCGCAGATAGATGTGCTTGTTCTTATCTGCTATGTCTGTTTTGCGCTCTATCGTGTCCCAGAACGGCGCGGCAATTACGCTCGCCGCTTCACAAAGCGTTAAACCCTGAACACGGATAAGGTAATCCATTATATATGTTATAACCTCGGTATCGGTCTGAAGCGTGCACTTGTAACCGAACATTTCAATATATCTTCTGTTCGCGTCGTAGGATGAAATCTCGCCGTTATGAACTATCGACCAGTCAAGCAGCGTGAACGGATGGGCGCCGCCCCACCATCCGGGAGTGTTGGTCGGGTATCTGCCGTGCGCCGTCCACGAATAGCCTTCGTACTCGTCGAGCTTATAGAAAACACCGACGTCCTCGGGATAGCCGACCGCCTTGAACGTGCCCATATTTTTACCGCTTGAAAATACGTATGCGCCTTTCATATCGGAATTGATTTTCACGACCGTCCTTGCGACAAATTCCTTTTCGTCAAGCTGAAGGTTTGCAAGCTCGGATTTCAGCGGCGCCACGAAATAACGCCAGATTAACGGCTCGTCGGTAATTGACGGTATCTTTCTGGTCGGTATGATTTCTCCCTTTACTATTTCAAAGCGTTCCTTGATAAACGCTTCGCACGCCTTACGTGTATCGCGGCAGTCAAAGAAGATGTGAAGCGCATAATAATCCCTGTATTCGGGATAGATGCCGTAAGCCGCAAAGCCGCCGCCCAGGCCGTTGGAACGGTCGTGCATAGGTTTCATTGCCTCGGTTATCATTTCGCCCGAAAAGCGCTTACCCTCCTTCGAGATAACCGCTGCTATCGCGCAGCCCGAGGGAATTCTTATCTGACCTTCTTTAATCATTTCAAGCCACCCTTTATAAATCAGTAATCTGGGCAATAAAAAAAGGTCCACCCCGATACGCAGAATATACGTATCGGGATGAACGCCTTTGCTCATTTGCAAGTATTCTATACTAAATCCTGCAAAATGTCAAGGAAAAAGTTAAGAAAAACGCAATATTTGCAGGAACTAATTTTGAAAAATTCAAAAATCGGGGTTGACAAACGGTTTTGGCGGGTGTATAATGCACTGCATAAAGGCAATGGCGTCTTTGAGTTTTTCTCAAAGGCGTCTTTCTCTTTTGGCAGCAATTTTATATAAAAGGCAAAGGTGTCTTTAATGTTTTTTCAAGCATTGAAGGCGCCTTTTTCTCATTTTTAAGGCAAAAACGAAGAAATCAAAACGAAAAGGAGAATACATTATGAAAACGGTAACAGATTATTTCGGCAGCAAGGTCTTTGACGACAGAAACATGAAGTCAATGCTTTCGGCGGATGTTTATAATTCGCTGAAAAAGACCATTGACGAGGGCACGGAACTCGATATAGGCGTTGCAAATGCCGTTGCTATAGCCATGAAGGACTGGGCGGTTGCCAACGGAGCAACACATTTCACACACTGGTTCCAGCCGCTTACAGGCATTACCGCTGAGAAGCACGACAGCTTTATCGCACCGTCACCCGACGGCGGAGTAATAATGGAATTCTCCGGCAAGGAGCTTATAAAGGGCGAGCCCGATGCTTCGTCATTCCCGTCAGGCGGACTTCGCGCAACGTTTGAGGCAAGAGGCTATACCGCATGGGATCCGACGTCATACGCATTTATAAAAGGAAAGACGCTCTGTATCCCGACGGCGTTCTGTTCATACAGCGGTCACGCGCTTGATAAGAAAACTCCGTTGCTTCGCTCGATGGAAGCTCTCAACAAGCAGGCTCTTAGAATACTCAGACTCTTCGGCAACAAGTCGGTCAAGAGAGTTGTAAGCTCCGTCGGTCCCGAGCAGGAATACTTCCTTATCACTAAGGAGGTTTACGACGAACGTCCCGACCTGCGCTTCACGGGCAGAACGCTTTTCGGAGCCAAGGCTCCCAAGGGGCAGGAGATGGACGACCACTACTTCGGCGTTATCAAGCCGAGAGTTGCCGCTTATATGGAGGAGCTTAACGACGAGCTCTGGAAGCTGGGCATCCTTGCAAAGACGGAGCACAACGAGGTTGCTCCCGCTCAGCACGAGCTTGCGCCAATCTATACTACTACAAATATAGCGACGGACCACAACCAGATTACAATGGAGATTATGCAGAAGGTTGCCGCCAAGCACGGACTTGTATGCCTTTTGCACGAAAAGCCGTTTGCGGGTGTGAACGGAAGCGGTAAGCATAACAACTGGTCGATTTCGACCGACGCGGGACAGAATCTGCTTTCCCCAGGCGAAACGCCTTATGAGAACGCTCAGTTCCTGCTTTTCCTGTGCGCGGTTATCAAGGCTGTTGACGATTATCAGGACCTTCTCAGAATTTCAGTTGCAACGGCGGGTAACGACCACAGACTGGGCGCAAACGAAGCGCCGCCCGCAGTTGTTTCGATTTTCCTGGGCGACGAGCTCAACTCCGTACTTTATGCTATTGAAAGCGGAACACCGTACAAGTCAGCCAAAAAAACTCAGATGAGACTCGGTGTTGACGTGCTTCCGAAATTCAACCGTGACACGACCGACAGAAACAGGACTTCACCCTTTGCATTTACGGGTAACAAGTTTGAATTCCGCATGCTCGGTTCGTCAAACAGTATAGCTTGCGCGAACATTATGCTTAACAGCGCGGTTGCAGAATCGCTCAGGATTTACGCCGACAGACTTGAGGGCGCGAAGGACTTTGAAAAAGCGCTTCACGATATGATAGTCAAGACCATCAAGGATCATAAGCGCATTATTTTCAACGGCAACGGCTATGACGACAGCTGGATTAAAGAAGCAACTAAGAGAGGACTTCTCAACTACCGTACAACGGCCGATGCAATTCCGCATCTGCTCGACAAGAAGAACGTCGATATGCTTACCTCTCAGGGAGTGTTTACCAAGGCGGAAATCAAGTCCAGATATGAGATTACTCTTGAAAACTACGTCAAGACCGTAATCATCGAGGCAAATACCATGGTTTCGATGGCTAAGACGCAGATAGCCCCCGCGGTTGAAGCATACTGTGCCGAGGTCGCAAAATCCGCGGCGGCCAAGAAGGCGCTCGACAGCGACCTTGCCTGCGCTTACGAATCGGCGCTTGTCAGAAAGCTGTCGGCTCTGACGGATACGGTTTACGAGAAAGCGGACGAGCTTGAGGACGCGGTAACGGGCATTGATTCCAACGCCGAAATCAGCAAGCAGGCGAACGTCATACGCGACAGCGTGCTCGTTAAAATGGGCGAGCTGCGTGCGGCGAGCGACGAGGCGGAAACACTCACTGCCAAGGATTACTGGCCGTTCCCGACCTATGCCGATATTCTTTTCAGCGTGAAATAAACAGTAAAGGATTTGATTTTATATGGCTATAGAAGAAATAACACGACTCATACAGGAAACCGCAACGACTGAGGTCTTCGGTGTCTGGTTCTTAATCGGAGCAGCACTTGTATTCTTTATGCAGGCCGGCTTTGCGATGGTTGAAACGGGCTTCACAAGAGCCAAGAATGCAGGAAATATCATAATGAAGAATCTTATGGATTTCTGCATCGGCACGGTTGTTTTCGTTCTCCTCGGTTTCAGTCTGATGATGGCTGAGGACTATGCATTCGGAATAATAGGAATACCTAATCTTAAAATTCTGACCGATTTCGGTTCATTTCTTGAAAACGGCAACGCACCGTCGTTCGTGTTTAATCTCGTGTTCTGTGCAACTGCCGCGACGATAGTTTCCGGTTCTATGGCCGAGAGAACGAAGTTTGCTTCATACTGCATTTATTCTGCAGTTATTTCGCTTTTTGTCTATCCCGTCGAAGCGGGCTGGGTATGGAATTCGCAGGGCTGGCTCGTCCAACTCGGATTTCACGATTTCGCAGGCTCGGCGGCCATACATTCAGTCGGCGGCATTACGGCGCTTATCGGGGCAATAATGGTAGGTCCGAGACTCGGCAAGTATCAGAGAGACAAACAGAACAAGGTTTCAAAGGTCAACGCAATTCCCGGACACTCGATTACGCTGGGCGCGCTCGGCTGCTTCATATTGTGGTTCGGTTGGTACGGCTTTAACGGCGCGGCTGCATGGGACAGTAATTCATTAGCATCAATTTTTGTAACAACTACTATTGCTCCCGCAGTTGCGACAGTTACCACAATGATATTCACGTGGATTAAAAACGGCAAGCCCGACGTTTCAATGTGTATCAACGGTTCGCTTGCGGGACTTGTAGGAATCACGGCAGGCTGCGACGCACTTGATGCACTCGGTTCGTCAATCGTAGGTATCGTTTCGGGTGTGTTGGTGGTAGTTGTGGTTGAACTGCTCGACTTGAAATGCCATATTGACGATCCCGTCGGCGCGGTCGGCGTACACTTCGCAAACGGCGTGTGGGGAACAATAGCGGTCGGACTGCTTGCAAATCCCGAAGCTCCCGCAGGACTTGAAGGTCTGTTCTATACGGGTAAGCTAAGGCTTCTGGGTGTTCAGACGCTCGGCATTTTCTGCATACTCGCGTGGACGGCACTGATGATGACGGTTACCTTTGCGCTTATAAAGAAGACCGTCGGACTTCGTGTTTCGCAGGAGGAAGAAATCAAAGGTCTTGACAAGACCGAGCACGGACTGCCGAGCGCTTATGCGGACTTCTTACCGGCAGTTGAAAGCATTAATTACGGTGACGAACCCGCGCTTGCGGTTGCGGGCGACGTGCCGGTAGCAGAGGCAATCCCCGTCAAGAAGGTTCCGTCCTTTGACGAAAATACGCCGAAGTTCACCAAGGTTGAGATTATATGCAAGGAATCGCGTTTCGAGGCGCTCAAGGCGGCTATGATAGATATAGGAATCGCGGGTATGACCGTTTCCCACGTCCTCGGTTGCGGCTGGCAGAAGGGAACGCCCGAATACTACAGAGGCGTTCAGGTTGAGGCGAGTTTATTGCCCAAAATACAGGTTGACATAGTAGTCAGCAAGGTTCCCGTCAGAAGCGTAATTGAAACCGCCAAGAAGGTGCTTTACACCGGCAACATAGGAGACGGAAAGATATTTGTCTATGACGTTGAAAACGTTGTTAAGGTGCGCACGGGCGAGGAAGGCTACGACGCCTTGCAGGACGTTGAATAAGAATTGAAAGGTTGTTGAAAATGACAAATCAGGTTGCGGATTTTTTTCTGACTGATGAGATTAAGGACATCATTGCTCACGATCATCCTTCGCAGAATTACGAGGAGCTTTATAAAAAAGCGTTTTACGATTCGGGCAGTGATAATTGCAGTGAGTATTCATTGAATACAACATCATGGGATTAATAACCGATTTTTGCGTTTGAGAAAAGAGGAGTAGCGCGGTAAACGTTTTCAGAGAGTACGGACAAGGTGTGAGCCGTATAACGAAGCCGTGTGAATAACACTTTTCGAGCCGCGGCTGTGCGTCAAACAGCAATTAAAAGAGAAAAAATTACAGGTGGCACCGCGACTGCAGCATCGCCCTGTTATAGGCTGAATACTTTTTTCGGAGGTATTTATTATGTGTTCTATTATGGGTTACTGTGGGAGCAGTGCCTCTGTTGATGTTTTTAAGAAAGGCTTTGAAAAGACCAAATCGAGAGGCCCTGACGATTCGAGAATAATTGACACGGGCAGGGGACTTTTAGGCTTTCACCGTCTTGCGATTATGGGACTGACGGACGAGGGCATGCAGCCGTTTGAGCTTGACGGCAGCTACGTTGTCTGCAACGGTGAGCTGTACGGCTTTCATAAAGAGAAGGCGGAGCTTATAAAAAAGGGCTACACATTCAAAAGCGACAGCGACTGCGAAATACTCCTACCGATGTATTTCGAATACGGCGTTGATATGTTCAAAAAGATGGACGCGGAATTTGCCCTCATAATCTACGACGGCAAAACGGGCAAATACATAGCGGCGCGCGATCCCATCGGCATAAGGCCTCTGTATTGCGGCTACGACAGCGAAGGCACGATACTGTTCGCAAGTGAAGCGAAAAACCTTGTCGGACTTGTCGGAAAGGTGCTTCCGTTCCCGCCCGGTCATTACTATAAGGACGGCGAATTCGTCTGCTACAGCGATATTGTAAAGGTTGACAGGGTTTGCTATGACGGGATTGAAACTGCGTGCAGGCACATACGCGAAAAGCTTGTTGCGGGCGTTGAAAAGCGGCTTGTTTCCGACGCGAAGGTCGGCTTTCTGCTTTCGGGCGGTCTGGATTCCTCGCTGGTATGCGCTATCGCAGCCAAAAAGTCAGCCGAGCCTATCAGGACGTTCGCTATAGGCATGAGCGAGGATGCAATTGACCTAAAGTATGCGCGTCAGGTTGCCGATTATATAGGCAGCGACCACACCGAGATTTTTATGACTCCCGACGAGGTCATTTCCTCGCTTGAGGACGTTATAAAGATGCTCGGAACATTTGATATAACGACAATACGCGCGAGCATGGGTATGTATCTTATCTGCAAGGCTATTCATGAGACGACCGATATACGCGTGCTTCTCACGGGCGAGATTTCCGATGAGCTTTTCGGTTACAAATATACCGATTTCGCACCGTCCGCCGAGGAGTTTCAGGCGGAAGCGCAGAAACGCCTCAGAGAGCTTCATATGTACGACGTGCTTCGCGCCGACCGCTGTATTTCGGTAAACTCGCTTGAAGCGAGAGTTCCGTTCGGCGACCTTGATTTTGTCAAATACGTTATGGCGCTTGACCCGAAAATTAAAATGAATATTTACGGAAAAGGCAAATATCTGTTAAGACACGCCTTCGAAGGACTTGACTATCTGCCCGACGAGATTCTTTGGCGCGAAAAAGCGGCGTTTTCGGACGCGGTCGGTCACTCGATGGTCGATTACTTAAAGGAATTTGCCCAAACTCAATACACGGATGAGCAGTTCGAAGCGGGCTGTGAAAAATACGGACACGCAAAGCCGTTTACCAAGGAATCTCTGCTTTACAGAGATATTTTTGAGAAGTATTATCCCGGCCAGTCACAGATGATAGTTGACTTCTGGATGCCCAACAAAACATGGGAGGGCTGCGACGTCAACGATCCGTCCGCAAGGGTGCTTTCAAACTACGGAGACAGCGGAAAATAGAGAGGAGAGAATAAGAATGACGAAATATGTATTTGTAACGGGAGGCGTTGTTTCGGGACTCGGCAAGGGTATCACCGCCGCGTCGCTCGGACGGCTGCTTAAGGCGAGAGGACTGAAGGTTGCAGCGCAGAAGCTCGACCCGTATATAAACGTCGATCCCGGCACTATGAGTCCGTATCAGCACGGCGAGGTTTACGTTACCGAGGACGGCGCTGAGACCGACCTCGACCTCGGTCACTATGAAAGGTTTATCGACGAGGACCTGAATAAATACTCCAACCTTACGACCGGTAAGGTCTACTGGCGCGTGCTTAACAAGGAGCGCCGCGGCGAATATCTCGGCTCGACGGTTCAGGTCATTCCGCATATCACAAACGAAATTAAGGAATTCGTTTATTCCGTCGGCAGAAAAACCGGCGCCGACGTCGTTATCACCGAAATCGGAGGTACGATAGGTGACATTGAATCACAGCCGTTTATCGAAGCGGTCCGACAGATTTCGCTGGAGGTCGGCAGGGAGAACAGCCTGTTTATCCACGTCACGCTTGTTCCGTATCTGCACGGCTCCGAGGAGCATAAATCAAAACCTACTCAGCACTCCGTCAAGGAGCTTCAGGGCATGGGCGTTAACCCGAATATTATAGTGCTTCGCTGCGACGAGCCGCTCGAGGAGTCGATTTTCAATAAAATTGCTCTTTTTTGCAACGTCAAGAAAGACTGCGTTATCGAGAATATCACACTGCCTAATCTTTACGAAGCTCCGCTTATGCTTGAAAAGGCAAACTTCTCGTCGGTTGTCTGCCGTGAGCTCGGCATTGACGCACCCGAGCCTGACCTGACGGAATGGACGGAAATGGTCGATAGAATCAAGTCGCGCCCGAATTATGTCGATATCGGTCTTGTCGGCAAATACGTCGAGCTTCACGACGCTTATCTGTCCGTTGCCGAGGCGCTCAGGCACGCGGGCTATTATCACAACACCCATATAAAAATACATTGGATTGACTCTGAGAATATCACCGAAGAAAACGTTGACGAAACGCTTTCGGGGCTTGACGGAATTATCGTTCCCGGCGGCTTCGGTAACAGAGGTATTGAGGGCATGATACTTTCCGCGCGATATGCGAGGAAAAATGACATTCCGTACTTCGGCATTTGTCTGGGAATGCAGATAGCAGTTATCGAATACGCGAGAAACGTTCTCGGTATAAAGGATGCGAACTCCGGCGAGTTTGACGAAAAATGCGAACACAAGGTTATTGACTTTATGCCCGGTCAGAGCGATGAAATCGACAAGGGCGGCACGCTTCGTCTGGGCGCGTATCCCTGCATTATAAAAGAGGGGACGACCATGGAACGCTGCTACGGTAAGCGTGAAATCAGCGAACGCCACCGCCACCGCTACGAGTTCAACAACGACTACCGCGAGGCTATGGCTCAGGCGGGGCTTACCTTAAGCGGCAAGTCGCCCGACGACAGTCTTATCGAAACGGTTGAGCTTTCCGACAGGCCGTTTTTCGTAGGCGTTCAGTATCACCCCGAATTCAAGTCAAGGCCGAACAAGCCGCATCCGCTTTTCAAGGGCTTTGTCGGCGCTGCATTTGAGAAAATGAAGAAAGAGAAAGAATGATTATGGCTGATACGGGTATTCACGAGGAATGCGGAGTTTTCGGTGTTTTCAGCGAAAAGCCGACCGATGTTGCGGGCTTATCTTACTACGGTCTTTATGCTTTACAGCACAGAGGTCAGGAGAGCTGCGGCATAGTTGTCAACGACGACGGAATTTTTGTTTCATATAAGGACCTGGGACTTGTCAACGACGTATTTACGTCAAGCGTACTTGCGAAATTTCCGCAGGGTAACATAGCGGTCGCACACACGCGCTACGGTACGACGGGCAGAACCGACAGGAATAACTGTCAGCCCATCGAGGTAAATCATCAGAAGGGCAGAATGGCTCTTGCCCACAACGGTAATCTTTCCAATGCCGCGCTTCTTCGCAGCTCTCTTGAAATGAACGGCGCGATTTTCCACACGACAAGCGACACAGAAACAATCGCATATATTATTACAAAAGAAAGGCTGAGTGCTCCTTCTATTGAGGATGCAGTCAGCAAAGCTATGTTTACGCTTGAGGGTGCGTATTCGCTTGTTGTTATGTCGGCACAGAAGCTCATCTGTGCGCGCGATCCTCACGGCTTTCGCCCGCTTTGCTATGGACAGACGGCTGACGGTACTTACGTCGTCGCGTCCGAGAGCTGCGCAATTACGGCTGTCGGCGGCAGGCTGATAAGAGACGTTGAGCCGGGTGAGATTATCGTATTCTCCAAGGGTTCGGTCACGTCGAGAAAAGAGCACTGTAACAAAGCGGAAAAGAAAACCTGTATTTTTGAATATATCTATTTCGCACGTCCCGACTCGGTTGTTGACGGCATCGGTGTTCACGCTTCGAGAGTTAAGGCAGGCAGAATACTGGCGAAGGCGCATCCCGTTAAGGCTGATATAGTAATCGGCGTTCCGGACTCGGGACTCGACGCTGCGATAGGCTACAGTATGGAGTCGGGAATTCCGTACAGCATGGGATTGATTAAAAACAAGTATATCGGCAGAACCTTTATCGCGCCCGACGGAAGACTTGACAAGGTTAAAATCAAGCTGTCGGCGGTCGAGAGCGAGGTTAAGGGGAAAAGCGTGGTGCTTATCGACGATTCAATAGTGCGCGGTACGACCTGCGCGAGGATAGTGAATCTTCTGCGTCAGGCAGGCGCCAAAGAGGTGCATATGCGTGTTTCGGCTCCGCCGTTTCTCAATCCCTGCTACTACGGTACGGATATAGATTCAAGGGAAAATCTGATTGCCTGTAAGTACAGCTTCACGGAAATTACGCAGCTGATAAATGCAGATTCACTCGGTTATCTGCCCCTCGAAAGTCTGCCCGAGCTGACAGGCAGTAATGAGTTCTGCAGCGCGTGCTTTGACGGAAACTACCCGACAGAAATTCCTACCGACACGCGCAAGGACCGCTTTGAGCAGCAACTGTCAAAGAAAAAAGCTGAAGATAAAACAACTGCCGGTTAATAATATGACAACAAGTGAAGCACTGTCACGGTTCAATATTTTCAGGTACGCTTTTCCTGATGTTAAATGTCGCTTTTGAAGCGACCATATCTCCTGCAGATTATGTAAAATACAAATAAGCCGTGAGAATTGTACGGCAAATACATTTTAAGGAGTATGAATTATGACAGTTAAAGAACTTGTTGACAATGTAACAAAATTTGAAATGGGATCGTTTGGATATCTCGGCATGAGGTCGGTTGTTTTTGAGAAAACCGATGAAAAAAGAACCGTCCGCTGCGAGGGTTCTGCCTATATCTTTGAGAAAAACAATTTTATTCCGAAGGAATTGACCGAAGAAGAATGGGAAAGTCTGTTTTATAAAATCTTTGGTGAATGCGAGGTAATGAAATATCCGAAAGAATTCAAAACCGAAGATTTGATTATGGATGGAGAGACCTGGAATATGCATATAGAATTTGCGAACAGAAGAGCTAAAAATTCAGGCGGTGATAATGCGTATCCGGACAACTGGGATAAACTTGCCAAAGCGCTTGCTGAGTATGACAGCTTTTATGATTACGAAGAAGAGTAAGATTAAGGCATGACAAAACACGGGAGAAAAGCTCTCCCGTGTTTGCTTTTTTTCAGCTACCGTTCTGAGCAAAGCTTACCGGAACAGCTGTCTGAAAAAATCCTTTCTGTCTGTAACATATTAATAAAAAGACTTGCATATATCTTCCGAAAGCGTAAAATAGATATATGGTTAAACATAAAGTCAGGAACAATTCGGAGACAGATATGAATAACGACAGATTATACTATAAAACACCCGCAAAAAACTGGCTTGAGGCGTTGCCGCTGGGCAACGGCTCTCTCGGAGCCATGCTTTTCAGCGGAACAAGGAAAGATAAGATTTCACTCAACCGCGATACTCTCTGGACGGGACACCCGCGTACAGTCAGAGTTGAGGGCGCGTATGAGTCATACAAGAAAGCGCAAAAGCTTGCTCTTGACGGCAGGTATGACGAGGCGCAGCAGGAATTGGAAAAGAATTTTCTCGGCTGCTGGTCGCAGGCTTATATGCCTTTCGGCGATCTTGTTTTGCATTTCGATTTACGGAAAACGGGTAAATACGGCAGAGAGCTTAACTTTAAGAATGCCGTTCTGACAAGCGAATTCGATTGTCTTTCGGGAGGGCTGAAAAAAACTGCGTTTGTATCTTTCCCTGATGATGTTCTCGTTTACAGAATTGAAGCCGTAAACGGCGGAAGCTTCACCTTCAGAGCGGAGGTAAGCTCTCCTCTGAAATCGCAAATTTCAACCCAAAACGGCATACTGGTTCTCGACGGCGAATGTCCTTACGACGCCGATACCGCCAGCGGTTCTTATCCCTGCCATCAAATAATTTATTCCGATAAAGAAGACGAAAAGGGCGTGCTTTTCCGCGGAGCGCTGAAGATAGTAACGGACGGTCGGCTCATAGAAGACGGCAATTCGCTGACTGTGGAAAACGCAAAAAGCGCAGTTTTGCTTCTCGGTATAAAAACAAGCTATAACGGGCCGCATAACAATCCGGCAACGGAAGGAAAAGAGTATGAAAATGCGTGTCTGGACACGCTGGAAAAAGCGGGAAAATACGGCTTTGACGAACTGCTTAAAAGGCACGTTGACAATTATTCTGCGCTTTACGGCAGAGTATCGCTCAGCCTTGATGACGGCACAAACGGGCTTCCGACCGACGAAAGAATAAAGCGTTTCAAAAACCGTGAAGATAACGGGATTTATGAACTGATGTTCAATTACGGGCGCTATCTGCTGATTGCGTCCTCAAGAGAGGGCAGTCTTGCAACCAATTTGCAGGGGATATGGAATAACAGCGTAAAACCGCCGTGGAACTCAAATTACACGGTGAACATCAATACCCAGATGAATTACTGGTGCGCGCTTCCCTGTAATCTTCCCGAGCTTATGCAGCCCCTGATTGAGTTAATAAAAGCTTTATCGGTTACGGGAGAGCAGACTGCAAAGGATTTCTACAAAGCAAAGGGCTTTGTCGTTCATCACAATTCGGATATATGGGGATTCTCAACTCCGACTCACGGCAGCGCAAAATGGGCGTTCTGGCAGGGAGCCTCAGGCTGGCTGTGCAGAAGTCTGTATGAATACTATGAATATACCAAAGACCGTGAGTATCTTGAAAACACGGCTTATCCCCTTATGAAAAAAGCGGCGGAGTTTTATCTTGATATACTTACCGAGGACAGCGACGGTACGCTGATAATCTGCCCCGCAACCTCGCCCGAAAACAGCTTTTCATTTGCGGGACGGGATATCGGAGTTGCAAAAAGCACGGCTATGATGAACAGTATAGTGCTTGACCTTTTCACGAACTGCAAAAAAGTCTGTGAAGCACTTGAAATCAAGGACGATTTTTATACGGAAATATGCAGCGCGGCAAACAGAATCAAAGCTCTGTGTATCGGGGAAAAGGGCGAGCTTCTTGAGTGGAACGAGCCCCTTGAGGAAACGGACATCCATCACCGTCACGTTTCACATCTCTATGCGCTTTATCCCGCAGGTCTGATTTCTCACAGGGATAAAGAGCTTCTTGACGCGTGCAGAAAAACGCTTGAATTGCGCGGCGACGGCGGAACGGGTTGGAGCCTTGCGTGGAAGGTGAATCTTTGGGCAAGGCTTCGCGACGGCAATCGCGCGCTGAAAATAGCGGACAAGCTGCTGTCACCCGTCAGCCCGAAAGCTATGAATTACCGCAAAGGCGGAATATATCCGAACCTGTTTGACGCACATCCGCCGTTTCAGATTGACGGCAATTTCGGACTTGTCAGCGGTATCTGTGAGATGCTGCTTTCGTCTGATGACGGGAACATATACCTTCTGCCTGCTCTTCCCGACAAGTGGAAAAACGGCAGCGTGAAAGGTCTTGCTGCGCGCGGAGGCGTTACTGTCGATATAGAGTGGAAGGACGGAAAAATAACGGAATTTGAAGTTCAAGGGGAAACCGATCTTAATATTATACCGTGCAGATAACGCAAAAATCGCACCGCACTCCGTAAAGGTTGTGCGGTGCGATTTGATTGTTATTCGTTTAATCTCCGGCTTTGCGGATTCTTTTGTCAAAGACGCGGACAAGCACGGGGATAAGAACAAGCTGCAGTATTATTCCGGGGAAGGCGTTGATAAAACCGCCCGCAAGGAATGCCGAAACGGTGAAACTGTCGCCCTTTAAGCCGAGCAGAACAATCTGTGCAAGGCCCCAGACGATTCTGCCGCCAAGCATTGCCGTAATGAGAGTGACATATATTTTCCAGATTTTATCTTTTCCGATTTTTTCGGAAAGGATGCCCGAAATAAGGCCGTATGCCATAAGCTCAAATGCCATTCCGACAGCCGACGGATAAAGCACGGGCATTCCGAAAAGCACAGACCTCAGAAGCGGACACACCAGTCCTACGGGGACGGCATATTTCCAGCCGCAGAAAAATCCGCAGAGCAAAATCGGGATGTGCATCGGGCAAAGCATTTTGCCGATCTGCGGAATCTGTCCCGTAATAAACGGAAGCACAAGACCGATAGCCAGAAACATTGCCGAAAAAGTCAGATTTCTTGTTGATGCTTTCATATCATTCACCGTTTTCCAGTTCTTTTATAATATCGCGTATTGTACAGTTGTTTTCCCTTGCCGCCTTTGCAAGGTCGTCGTATTCGTATTTGCTCTTTTTATAGCCGTAGCCCTCGGAGTTCTTGATTCTCATAACCCCGAATTTTGTCTGAACCTCAGAAACGCTTCGCTTCATGGTGTATCGTCTCGACAGGGTTTCCCTTATGCCGATAGTGGAAAAATGCCTGAAAACAAGGTCAATCATTTTTTTCTTATCGTCGGGCTCGCAGAGCAGGGTAACGAGCGTTCCGAGTCGGTTTTTCTTCATATCCGCGGGGACGGCGAAAACGTCCTTTGCCCCTGCGTTTCTCAGTTCTTCGATACCGAATGCGATTTCCTCAGCGGTCATATCGTCAACGTTGAAGCTGATTTCGGTAACGTGCTCCTCAACGTCTGCGAGAAAAGCGCGAACACAGTTTGCGGTTTCGAAGTCCTTGGTTCCCATACCGTAGCCGATTTTCAGAACAGACATCTCGGGCATTTCGCAAAAGCTGTCAACGAAGGTCTTTAAGAGCGCCGCGCCCGTCGGGGTGCATAGCTCGCCCTCAACGTTGTTGCTGTAAACGGGAATGCCTTCGAGCAGCTTTGCCGTAGCAGGCGCAGGAACGGGCAGAATACCGTGTGCGCATCTTACGCTTCCTTTGCCGACGTTGACGGGACTTGCAATAATATGCTCAACGTTGAGCTTATCAATCAGATAGCAGAACGCCAGTATATCCGCAATCGCGTCAAGTGTGCCGACCTCGTGGAAATGAATTTCGCTGACAGTAGTTCCGTGAACCTTGCTTTCCGCCTCGGCAAGCAGACGGTAAACGGCCGAGGCCTTTGCCTTGACGTTATCGGGAGCTGAGGTGGAATTGATTATGTTTTCAATGCTCTGAAGATTACTGTGCGTATGGTGGTTATGGTGAGTATGGGTGTGTTCTTCGCCCTCCTCGTGTCCTTTGACGAGCACGCGGATTTTTGTTCCGAGGATACCGCTTTTTGTTGTCGGTTCGGCAACGTAACGTGTATCGGGTATGCCGAAGCCGTTAAGCTCGCTGAGCGCGGCTTCCCTGTCATCGCAGAGTTCGAGCAGCGCTGCCGAAAGCATATCGCCGGCTGCGCCCATACTGCAGTCAATAAACAGTGTTCTCATACGTCCTCCGTATTCTGAAACGCTTTTCTTTTTTGCAACTGTGAATTGATTACAATATAACACATATTCGGCTTCTATTCAACAAAAATCAGTATATTCAACTGCATTTATATTGATTTTATTTTACTATTATGGTATTATTACTGCATTATTCTGTATAATTATGCGAGGAATGGGAAATGAAGAAGAAAGCTAAAATTGCCGCGCTGTCCGCCGCGGGTCTGCTCGCTGCGGGAAATGCAGTAAAGGCTGCGATGTATAAGCCTAAGAAGGCGGAGTGTCCCGCTCTGCCCGACGAGAACGTAAACCTTGACAGATACGTTGTTACAATCTGCGAGGCTATTCGCTGCAAGACCGTTTCCAACACCGACGAGTCGCTCGTCGAGTGGGACGAGTTCGAAAAGCTTCACAAGTTATTTAAGAAGAAATACCCCCTGCTTCACAAAACGCTTAAAATGCGCAAGGTCGGCAAGGCGGGTCTTATATACGTTTGGCAGGGCACAGACCCCTCGCTTAAGCCGATAGCGCTTATCGGACATCAGGACGTCGTTCCCGTACCCGAGGAAATGCTCGGTGACTGGACGCATCCCCCGTTTGAGGGCGAGATTGCCGACGGCTATATCTGGGGACGCGGCGCAATCGATATGAAAAATCACCTTGTCGGAGTTCTCGAAAGTATCGAAACTCTGCTTGAGGAAGGCTTTGTGCCCAAGAGAACGGTAATTGTCTGCCTCGGCTATAACGAGGAGCTTGTCGATACCGAATTAGCGAGCGCGCCTATGCTCTCGAAGGCGCTTGAGGACGACGGAATTAAGCTCGAAAGCGTGCTCGACGAGGGCGGCGCAATACTCGAGTTGGACGTACCTCACGTTATTAAAAACAAGGTTGCGGGCGTCGGCATTGCCGAAAAAGGCTACTGCGATTTCGAAATAAGCGTTGACGCGGTCGGCGGCCATTCCTCAACTCCGCCCAAGCACTCCGCAGTCGGCGAGCTTTCGAAGGCGATACTCGACCTTGAAAACCATCAGTTCCGCGCGAAGGTTACAAAAGAGATGAAAATGATAATCGATACCATCGCGAGAAATACGACATACCCCGTTAAGCTGATAGGCTGTAATTTGGCAACGGTGCTGCCGGCGTTCACGCCCGCGCTTGCCAAGATTCCGCCCGTCGCTTCGGTAATGCGCACGACGACCGCCGTAACGATGACTCACGGCAGTCCTCAGGCGAACGTTATGCCGCAGAAGGCAACGGCAACGGTTAATTTCCGTATTCTGCCGGGCAATACGATAGAGGACGTTGAAAAGCACATTCGCCGTGTGATCCGCAACAAGAAAGTCAATATCAAGCTTTTAGGCGGTAACGACCCGTCGGTTGTTTCACCGATTGACACGCCTACAATGGACGCGATTTCAAAGATTTGCAGCGGACTTTACGATATGAGCGCACCTGCTCCGTTCGTTGTAATGGGTGCGACGGACGCGCGACACTATCAGAACCTGACGGATCAGATTTACCGTTTTTCACCCTTCGTTATGCCGCCGGAAATCCTTATGCTGGCGCACGGTACCGACGAGAGAATTTCCGTCGACTGTCTTGAAAACGGTATATTATTCTTTAAGAGATATATCAGAATGATGGCGGGAGAATAAGTATGAGTGATAATCAGAAAAAACACGAAAACCTCAATGAAATATATCCCAACGTCGAAGGACGTATGGAATTAGCAGAGGAAAAGAACCCTTCCGAAGGCCTTAACATTGATAAAAAGACGCTCTTAGGCATAGCGGTGCTGCTCTGCATAATACTCGTATTTGTCGGCGCTTTGACGCAGTTTCTGCCCCGAGGCGAATTTCAGGTTGACGAAAACGGCTCCGTTATAGCGGGAACTTATGAGTTAAACGAGGACTACAAGCTTCCGTTGTGGAAGGTTGCCGCGTCGCCCGTACTCGCATTTACGAGCAGTAACGCGAGCGTCGGTCTTGCGATTATCGCAATTATCGTACTCGTCGGCGGTACGTTCTTAATACTTGACCGTATAGGCGTACTCAAATATATGATGGCGTCAATAGTCAACCGCTTTGAAAGCAAACGGTTTATGCTTATAGCCGTAATGGTTTTGTTCGGTATGCTTTTAAGCTCGACGGCAGGCGTGCTTGAGGAAAGCTTAACGCTTGTGCCCATAGCCGTCGCCATTTCGCTCGCGCTGGGCTGGGACTCGCTTACGGGAATAGGTATGAGCTTCGTAGCGGTTGCATTCGGTTTTACCGCCGCGACGTTTAATCCCTTCACTGTCGTTACTTCCCAGAAGCTTGCCGAGCTGCCCGTTTATTCGGGACTGTGGCTGAGAATTATCATATTCGTTTTCGTTTATATAACGCTGAGCGGATTCTTAATTCTTCACGCAAAGAAAATCGAGAAGGACCCGACGAAATCCCCGTCATACGAAACCGATAAGAAGATAAGAGACCGCTATCCTATTGAAGTGTGCCGCGAAGCTCTCGGCGACGAAAAGATAGGCAAGGCAACAAAGGTTTTCGTAATCGCGCTTATCTGCGTTCTCGGCGGTACGGTCGCCTCGTTCGTGATGAGCATGCTCGGCACCAAGACCGACAACGAGACATTAATGACAATCGGAAGCTACGCTTCAATGGGCTGTATGGCGATATTCTTCCCCGTAGGCGGACTTCTCGCGGGACGCGTTGCGGGACTTCGCGGAAAGAATCTTTTCAAGGCCTTCGGCGAAGGCATCAAGACTATCCTTCCCGTTCTTCCGCTTATTGTTTTCATACTCGCAATAACCTACGTTCTTAACGAGGGTATGATTATGCATACGGTTCTCAACGCTCTGGGCGGTATGCTTGAGGGAATTTCACCGTACGGCGTAATTCTTCTTATGTTCCTTATTATCGCAGTACTTAATTTCTTTATCGGCAGCGGCACCGCGAAAGCGTTTCTTATAGTTCCGCTTATGGCGATGCTCTGCGACCTGACGGGACTTCACAGACAGTCCATAATCATCACGTTCTGCTTTGCCGACGGATTTACGAATCTGCTCTACCCGACAAACGGACTGTTGGTTATCGCTATCGGCATGGTCGGCGTGTCCTACCGCAAGTGGATGAAATGGACCGGAAAGCTCTTCCTTATCGAGGGCATTGTTTCCGTATTCTTCATGCTGTTAAGCGTTGCTATCGGCTATCATTAATCCCTTGCTAAAGCGCACTGATTGTGATATAGTTTTTTAGTAAACAGAGTTGATTTTGAGTTGGATAAGAGGTAGTTTTATGCAGTTTCCCAAATTTGTCGCGCCTGATTTCAATAAAGAACCGTTTGTCTCTGCGCCCGACGTTAAGACCGAGCCTGCGGGTGACGGCTTTTTGCCCGAAAACTTCTACGCGACAACTATATATCCCGAATATTTCAAGATAGACGGCAAGTGGACGATGCTTCACAAGAGCCGTATGGACTGCGCCGTTGTAATTAAGGACGGCATTCCGACCGTAACCGAGCCACGACGCATAAAGGCGGGCGATCAGGTTGTTGTCGGCAGAAAGGACGACGGCACAACCGGCGTTTACGTTCATGCCAACTGCTTTGTTGAGGCAAACGACGACTCAAACTCCGCGTTCGCATTCCGCACGGGCCAGTCGCGTGAGACCTCATTCTCGTGGGAATATGACCGTCTTTACGAGATACTGCGCCACGACAGAGATAACGGTTATATAGTCTGGGTTTTAGGACCTGCCTGCGTGTTTGACTACGACAGCCGTACCGCTATGGCAAACCTCATTAAAAAAGGCTATTGCGACTGTCTGTTCGCGGGTAACGCACTCGCAACTCACGATCTGGAAGCGGCGCTTTTCAATACGGGACTCGGTCAGGATATCTATACCAAAAAGCACGTTGAAAACGGCCATTACAACCATCTTCACACAATTAACCTTGTACGCCGTGCGGGCTCAATCGAGCGTTTCCTTGATGAGTATAAGCTCGACACGGGCGTTATGCACGCTCTGACGACAACGGGAACGCCCTTTGTCCTTGCGGGATCAATCCGTGACGACGGTCCGTTGCCTGAGGTTATACCGAACGTTTACGAGGCGCAGAATGCGATGCGTGAGCACACGCGCAAGGCGACAACGGTAATTTGTCTTGCAACTCAGCTTCACACCATAGCGACGGGCAATATGACGCCGTCGTACTGCGAGACCGAGGAAGGCATACGTCCCGTATATATCTATTCGGTTGACATTTCGGAATTTGCCGTAAACAAGCTTCACGACCGCGGTTCACTCTCGGTCAAGGGCCTCGTCACGAATATTCAGGACTTCCTCGTAAATCTCGAAAGAAATTTATAATAACGGTATAAAAATAAAAAGCACTTGCATCTGCAAGTGCTTTTTGTGTGTTACGGTTTTATTTAATCATATCATGCTCTTTTATGTATTTGACCGTCTCGTCAATTGTAGTGAAGGCGAGAGCGACGGTGGTATCGGCTGCGCCGTAGTAAATTGCGATTCTGCCTGTTTCGGCGTCGGTAAGAGCGGCGCAGGGGAATACTACGTTCGGCACATCACCGACTGTCTCGTAAAGCTCGTGAGGAGCCAGAAGGAAGCTGTCGGCTCTGTGAAGCACCTTCCAGGGCTCGTCTCTGTCGAGAATTGCCGCGCCCATGCTGTAGGTAAAGCCGTTGCAGCTCGTGATAACGCCGTGGTAGAACAGCAGCCAGCCTTCATCGGTTTCGATGGGTGTCGGGCCTGCGCCTATCTTGGTCATTTCCCAGTTCTTGACGGGGCCCATCACGAAGCGGTAATTTCCCCAGTAGTTTAAGTCCTTGCTTCTCTGAATGAATATATCGCCGTAGGGAGTGTGACCTCTGTCGCAGGGACGAACAAGCAGCATATACTCGCCGTTTATCTTGCGCGGGAAGAGTACGCCGTTACGCGCCACGGGATAGGTGGCGTCTTCAAGCTGAGTCCAGCTTCTGAAGTCCTCGGTATAAGCAACGCCTATGGTTGTACCGTGAGGCGTGTGATTAACCCATGTCAGATAATATTTACCGTCGATTTCGCAGATTCTCGGATCATAGCCGTAGAAAATAATCTTTTCGTCAAGCTCCCAGTTGACAGCGTCCTTACTGAAACCGGTGACGATATACTGGTCTCTCGTTCTGCCGTCAACTCTGAAAACGCCTGCGAAGCCGTCGCCGTAGGGAACGACCGCGGAATTGAAAATACTGTTTGCAAAGAAGAGATTATCCCTTGTAATAATCGGGTTGTCCGAATAACGCCAGACGGGGTACCGATAGCCCTCGGGCTTGTCCTGCCAGGGAATGTTTTTCATAGGTTCTCCAAAAATCTTAGCCATAATATGCCTCCTGTATATTAATCGTTGATTGTAAGACGTACTGTGTTGCCGCCCGACTTTGCGGGAATTGAAATGAGACTTGCGCCGTTTTCGTACTGTTCAATTGTATTATATTCGCAGTCGGCGGTAAAGGGTCTGTGAACGTAAATTACGGTTTCGCCTTTGCCGTCGGAAGTGTAGTTGAGTGTGAAAACTTTATTAGCGCGGTCATAGCCGTAGCTTTTTATTTCACCCGCCACAGCCTTCGGGCAGGTGCGCGACAGCATAGTCATAAGCGGTGCGTCCATATCGTCGCCGTGGTAGTCCCAGTACATCTGTCCCCACTGCATTTCGTCAAAGAAATCGAGAAGCTCGTAAGCGTGGGGGAACCATGACGTGTCCGTATTGTCACTGCAGCCTCCCCATTCGCCGACTATGCAGGGAACCTCAAGACGAAGCTGAGTGTTGCGCATTTCGGTAAAGAACGCCTTGACTCTGTCTGCGTTGGCATACTGATAAAGCGGAGTGTCAACCGTCATATCGTAGGCGTGAGGGCCGAAGCACTGCTGCGGCTCCTTCTGAGAGTTCACGGTTATGGGCGGTGCGGACTGCTTCACACCCGTGTTGCAGATATAGCTCTGCTCCATCATAATAATACCGTTTTTCGTCTTTTCACGGATTGCCGTGCTGATTTTGTTGACAAAGGGCGAATACTTATTGATATCAAACTTGGCCTCCGCCTTGTCAACGCGTTTCATAACGTCGCGGATTACGTTACCGGGAATTGAGTCGAGCATAGTCTTGTCGTCGTGCCTGAGAAAAGCTCCGACAAGTCTGCCGGTTTTGATTTTTTTACTGAAAAGCACGGCGCGAGCTATGCTTAACACGAGGCGTAAAAACATACCCGTCGCATCCGAGCCGGGAAATGGCTCGTTCATAAGGTCAAAGCCGAACAAGGCGGGTCTGTCGCCGTAACGTTCTGCGAGCATCTGCCACATTTCGGCATAGCGGTCCTGAATGCCCTTGCCGTTTACGGGAGTGTTTGCCCAGAAATGGTCAAAGGCTTTGTGTACCCATTTACCCCAGAAGTAGCCTTCCGCCCAGACGTTTTTCGGCATTTTCGGTTTAGCGCCGTCGGTAATGGCGGCCCATGAGGGTGCGCCGTCTCCGACACTCTGAGCGTCAAAGTTAGAGTACAAATCCTGATGCATATCAAGAAGTATATATACTCCGTACTTTTCGGCGAGGTCGAAAATATCATCTATCGATTTGAGATAGCTTTCGTTGTATTCGCCCATAGCGGGTTCGATATTCTGCCAGGTGACCGCAAGCCTTATTATATCAAGGCCGAATGCGCGGTATTTTCTGAAAAACTCTTCGTCAAGCTCATAGCGGAACGCTTCCTGATCGGTAAGCTTATCGTCGATATTCATACCGTTGAGAATACGTGTTCTGCCGCTCTCGTCAACGAAACGCAGTTTATCGCATAAGATTTTTTCCATTATGTTCTCCTTGATATCAGTGGTATTTCGGCAGGAAGTCGCCGTGAGCCTCGATAAGGTCGTCAACCATCTTCTTTATGGTGTCAATGTCGAGCTCGCTGCCCGTGTGCGGTTCAAGCATAGCTGCCTGATAGATATGCTCCTTTTTGAGAGTAACCGCGGCTTCGATTGTAAGAAGCTGAACATTGATATTGGTCATATTCATCGCCGCGCACTGCACGGGGAGTGCGCCTACGCGGCAGGGATGAACGCCGTAACCGTTGACGAGGCAGGGGACCTCAACGCATGCGTTTTCGGGCAGGTTGCTGATAAGACCGCCCGTGTTGAGCACGTTGCCGCCGATTTCATACTGACCTGCGGTGACTATGGCCTCCATAATTCTCGAAGCGTATTCGTTTGAGCGCTCGTGTTCCTTAACGCCCTTTTCAATCATCTCGGCGTAGTCCTTCTTCCAGCGGTCAATCTGCTCAATGCAGCGGCGCGGATACTCGTCGAGCGGAATGTTGTATTTCTCGATAAGCTCGGGATACTTTGACTTGATGTAGAACATATTGTACTCGGCATTGTGCTCGCTTGACTCGGTGCAGTAGTAGCCGAAGTTCTTTATGTAGTCCATTCTAACCTTATCGTCGGCATCGGGCTTAGCCATGTATTCGTCAACTCTCGACTTGATTTCGGGGTAGAGGTCAACGCCGTTTTTGTCCTTGATTTCAAGCAGCCAGCCCATGTGGTTGATACCCGCGATAAGCTCCTTGCGTCCTTCAAGCTTATCCTCCATACCAAGCTTTCTGAGAAGTCCGTCGGAACAGCACTGAACACTGTGGCAAAGACCGACAGTCCTGATTGGTGTGTAGCGAAGCATATAACCCGTGAGCATAGCCATAGGATTTACGTAGTTCAAGAAAAGCGCGTCGGGACAAACCTCGGCCATATCGTCGGAAAAGTCCTTCAATACGGGAATGGTACGCAGCGCGCGCATAATTCCGCCTATGCCGAGGGTGTCGCCGATAGTCTGGCGAAGACCGTATTTTTTCGGCACTTCAAAGTCGATAATCGTGCAGGGGTCGTAAAGTCCGACCTGAATTGCATTGACAACGAAGTCGGCGCCCTTAAGTGCCGCCTTTCTGTTTTCAACGCCCGCATAGCACTCGATTTTGCCGTAGTTTCCCTTGGCGGCGCGCATGGCTTCGAGTATTACGCGGCTCTCCTCAAGGCGCTGAGCGTCAATGTCGTACAGTGCAAAAACGCTGTCGCGAAGAGCCTCGGCGCACATACAGTCGCCGATAACGTTTCTTGCGAATACGGTACTGCCCGCACCCATAAACGTAATTTTCATAGTAAATCCTCCCGTATGTTATTATCTGTTTTCCTCTGCTTTTTTGAGTAATTCCTCTTTATTGACAAAGGCGCTTAATGCACCCGCCTTTGTAACGCATTTTCCGCCCGTTATATTGCCGAAGAGAAGGCAGTCCTCAAACGGATAATCATAATAAAGCCCGAACGAAAAGCCTGCCAGAAACGCGTCGCCCGCACCCGTCGAGTCGACGTTCTTATACTCGTCAATGCTCTTTACGAATACGCGCCTGCCGTTTTCAAGACCGACAACGCCGTCACGGTCAAGCTTGACAATAGGCTTTTCGAAAAAGCGTGAGAGCACGTTGAGCGCGTCGTCGGAATTGTTCGTGTTTGTTATTTTCAGCGCCTCTTTTTTATTTGGCGTATAGTAGTCTGCTATTTCAAGATATTCGCGATAGTTTTCTATTGAGAGATTGTCGTCCCAGCCCGTATCGAGCACAAGCGTTGTGCCCTCAGAGTGAAGCTTACGGTAAACCTCGAGAAAACCGCCCGGCTGCATGAGTGTAATCTTCGAGCCGTGAGCGAGTTTGTAGAATTTGTCGCACGCGCCGTCAGCTGAGTCAATGCTTCCGCTGCCGTAAGTGATAAAGCTTCTGTCATACGGCAGAATGATAGCCGAGGTGATATTTACGGGTATCGCGTCGCCGCTGTAAAGATTTTCGGGCTGTACGTTGTTTTCGGCAAATTTTTCCTTTGCAAAATTCGAGAAAATATCGTTGCCCAGACACGTCGCGATTTTAGTCGGTACGCCGAGCCTTCCGAGATTTATCAGCGTAGCGGGCAGACCGCCGCCGAGCTGAAGCTCAAAGCCCTCGGAATAAATCTCCTCGCCAACGTCGGGAATGCGCGGCATACCCGTATAAAGCAAATCTATATTTGTCAGTCCTGCTCCTGCGATAAACGGCATATTATTTCCAACCCTCTGTATATTTTTTGTTCAAGTCGAGATACTGTCCGACAAGCTGTTTTGCTATTGAATAGGAATTAACAAGCGGATGAAGCGTGAGCGCCTCGACGGCCGCCTTTACCGACTTTTCGCGTATTGCCATTGATGCAAGGCGCTCATAAATTTTAACGCGTCTGATAATTTCAAGGTTTTCCTCGTCAACCTTGCCGAAGCGGTGCGGGAACACACCGTCGGGCGTGACGTCGCAGGTGATTTCAACGACGTCGCTGTCGGCAAGTCCTTCTATTGCACCGCCGTTCGGAACGCATAAAATCATACTGTCGGGTTTCTGGCTGTTCTTGATTTCAATGAACCTGAGCGCAACGCCCGCGTAGCCGCCCGAGTCCTTCTGGTTAATATCAAAATGCCACGGCACCGTGCGCTTAACGCCCGTTTCGCTCGCCATATAGTTGTTTTCACGCTCACCGTACCATTTTTCGAATATTTTCAGCGCTGTGTCAAAATCGTTTTCAACGTCAATTTTTTTAAGTTCGGCTGTCATGGCTTTGTTGATTTCGCAAATCTGCTCGCCGCGGGTTTTGTCGGCGTTGAGAATATTGCTGAGCGCCTTTTCACGGTAGTAGAAATAATAAAGGTATTCGTTGAGCACGCAGCCGCGGTCTCTGAGCAAATCCTTTTCAAAATAGCGCATATCCGTCTTTTCGTACGCCTCGTCGTTCTCGATAAGTTCGGGCATAATATCCCTGCCGTCAAGAGTGATTGACTTGAAATACGAAAGGTGATTAAGTCCGTAAACCTCACCCTTCACGCTGCCCTCAGGCGCCAAATAAAGCTTTGCAAAGGAATTAAGCATACCGCTGGGTGCGTCGCATATACCGTAGGTGAAGTCGTAGCCCATATCGCGAAGCGTCTGGCTGACAACTCCCGCAGGGTTTGTGAAATTAAATACCTTGCAGTCAGGCTTGGCATATTTTTTGATGAGCTCGCAGTACTCAGCCAGCACGTTTATGCTTCTTATCGCGAACGAAAAGCCTGCCGCACCCGTGGTTTCCTGACCGAGCACGCCCAGCGAGAGGGCAATCCTCTCGTCGCGTACGCGCATTTCGTCGCCGCCTTCGCGTATTGTAGTAATAACATAATCAGCATTTTCAACGGCTGCTTTCGCGTCTGTCGTGAGTTCAAAGTCAAGTTCGGGGTTGATATACAGCGCGGTCTTTTTTGCCATTCTGCCGTAAATATTAAGCTTTGTTTCGTCGTTGTCCATAAAGCACAGCGAGCTTATTCCCAGCTCGTCCGACCTCTGGGCAAGACTCTTTGCAAGAAACATTGAGCGGACTCCGCCGCCTCCGATAACCGCTAATTTCATACTGTCCTCCGATAAAGCGTAAGAATACAGACCAATTATACAATCTTTTTTATCTTTATACAATATACAATCCGTTTTTTGTTGTGTTATTGATAAAAAATAATTTCTGTTATATAATTATAAAAACATTTACATACGGGGTGAGACATATGCTCGGCACAGTTCCTGCTATGAATATTGCTGCTATGGTTGTTACGGCTGTTGTTACGGTTCTGATACCGATTGCGGCGTTTATTATTCTTAATAAAAAGGCGAAGTGCAAACAGACCTGCCTTCTTGTCGGCGTCGGCACGTTTATCGTGTGTGCGCTTATACTTGAGAGCATAGTAAATTTTGCGGTTTCACGTTTAATGGGCGAAACGCTTCGGGAAAATATATGGGTTTATGCGCTTTACGGCGGACTTGCGGCGGGACTGTTTGAGGAGACGGGACGCTATATCTCGATGAAGCTCTTTATGAAAAAGGACCTCACGAAGCAGAACGCCCTTATGTACGGCATAGGCTACGGCGGCGCGGAAGCGGTTATTGTAGGTACGATGACGTATATTTCGAATATAGCCGTATCCGTTATGATTAATAGCGGTCAGTTTGAGCCGATACTTGCGCAGCTTGACGAGGCTGCAAAAGCTCAGGTAGAGCAGTATTCGGCTCTGTGGAACCTGCCTGCATACGAGTTTCTGCTCGCGGGACTTGAGAGAGCTTCGGCGTTCGTGCTTCAGCTTTGCTTTACGTACATTATTTATCGTGCGGTTAAGAACAAAAAGCCTGCCTTTTACGTCCTTTCCGTATTTATGCACTTTGCGGTTGACGCGGGAACGGTACTTCTTTTGAAAAAGGCCATGCTTCCGTCCGTGGCGGTTGAGCTTATACTCGTTGCCGTAACGGCGGTGCTTGCAACCGTTATTTTCAAGCAATACAAAGCCGAAAAAGAAGAGGCCCCCGAAAATCGGGAACCGCTTATAACACAATAAAAAATGCGGCGCAGCATCGGCTGCGCCGTAAATCGTCTATTTTACAAATCTTTCGATAGCTTCGTTGAGTTCTTTAATTGCCTCTGTATCTCCGCACTCAACCGCGTCAACAAGGCAGTGCTCAATATGGTCCTGCAGTATAATCTTGCCCGTGTTGTTGATAGCCGAGCGCACCGCGGAAAGCTGGATGAGCACGTCGCTGCAGTCCTCGCCGTTTTCAACCATGCGCTTGACCTTTTCAAGATGGCCTATTGCGCGCGCAAGACGGTTGACTACCGCTTTGGTGTTCTGGTGAGTGTGGGCGTGGTTGTGGCCGTGAGAATGTTCAATTACGGTTCCGTCCTCAAGTATATGCTTATGGACGGCGTTGTTTGTTTTTTCTTTCATTATAATCCCCGCCGAGAATTGATAGGATTATTTTACTAAACTTTTTTGAAAAAGTAAATAGCAAAAAAACGGGGTGAGATTTCTCTCACCCTGTTTTCGTTTATGTTGTGAACATACCTGCTTTGTCCATACGCATAATGATTGTTGCGATTTCTGCGCGGGACGCCGTTGCAGTCGGGGCAAGGGTTGTTGCTGTTTTACCGTTAATGACACCGTTCGCATTTGCCCACGCAATTGCATTTAAGGCGAATGCGCTGATGCTGCC
>JAEEGL015305864.1_pt1 | contig 38315 bp, 38 predicted proteins | sample 9134231 | NCBI WGS metagenome assembly JAEEGL01 (sample SAMN16246548, study PRJNA631951) | gut metagenome | biome: gut microbiome; feature: rumen; material: fiber-attached | host: Bos | place: Iran: Karaj | collected 2018-10
AAGCACAAGCAAAAGCGTTTTATTGCCTGTAAACCTTTGCGAGATCAGATATGTCATCGATACAGCGATCAAACCTCCAATAAAAGCACAACCATTTACAGCCGTGAATCCCCACTCCAGCAGTATTGCAAGAGAAGCTCCGAAGCTTGCACCAGAGGATACACCGAGAATAGACTCTGATACAAGCGGGTTTTTGAATAATCCCTGATAATTCGCACCTGAAATAGACAAACCTCCTCCGACAAGAATCACAGCAACTATCCGAGGTATGCGAACAGACCATAGCACAATTTCAACATTGGTGAGCCAGGTTACCTGTATTGGGTTAGTCAGGGAATAATGAAGTCCCGGAATAATGCGCCCCGGTAATTCCAACACATGAAGAAGCAATTGAATAATACCGTGCCCGAAGCATCTGAGTATCTCAAGCCTTGTGCATGTATACCGGCCGGAAAGAATACAGATTATTACAGCAGATGTAAGCAGCAGTGACATTATTATGGTAATCTTAAACGTGTAATCCCGCTCGTGCCTTTCAAGCTCTAAATGTCCTTCTGCTGTCCGAGCGTTCATTTTTTTACTCTTCATCAGGAAAAGGCTCCTTTTTTCCATTCGATATCATGCATGAAAGGGAATAAAAAAGCGCTCGCTTTCCTAAAAAGGAAGCGAGCGTAAACACACAAGCACTCTTTCAGTGCTCTTTTTTATCTTCTGCTATGTGTCCGTCTCCTTTTCAAACGCGGAAGGTCGCTCCGTTTCCAAAACGGCCTTAAACCTGATCACAGGTCGGTCCAGATTCCATAGCATTGCTTTAGGAATAGGGACTCGAAGACAGTTGTATTATCACATATTATTCATAAATTGTCAATCACTGATTGTACTTTCATAATGAATCCGTATTAGCATTTGTATAGACTCATTTAATCATAACAACACCCCCTGATAAAGTTTCTGTTTCATTCATCAGGAGGTGTTTTGTCTGTTATATTTTACAAGAACCGTTCAGCAGATTCAGGGTATTTTTCTGTCATGTTCAAACTCTGAACAGGGGATCATCCAAATCTAGAGAAAGCTCCATGCACAGAAGTTCTATATGGGCCTGTGCCGCTTCCAGATTGTTGACGACGCAGGGCTCCAGTCCCTCTGTCTTGAGAAGGTCCTCTATATCTTTCTTAATCAAAACAGCCTGTTTTCTGACTACTTCGATGTCCATTCTTTTCTCCCCTTTCTCAGGTCGATTATCCTTTTGCTCTTGGCGTCACTCCGTTCCATGGTCCCGCACGGCACCATCTTGACCTCCATCTTAACGAAGGTAGCATTATGTATTCTCTTTTTAATCTCCTCTGCTATGGCCGGATACTCCTCTTCGCTTATGCCTTTTGCAGCCTCTGCCGTGACAAGTATGCGGTTATTGTCTTCATATATGGTAATAGTGTATTCCTGCGTGCACTTCTCATATCCGTTGATGATATCCTCTATGACGATGGGATTGACAAAAGTACCTCTTACCTTAAGTATATGGTCTACTCTGCCCTGTATTCCTCCCTCTAACATGCGGTAAGTCCTTCCGCAGGGGCATGGGTCTTTGGACCAGCAGGCTATATCGTTTGTATTGAATCTTATACAGGGACGGGCACTTCTGAAAAAGTTTGTAAGTACCAGTCTGCCGTATACCCCTGGTTCAGTTATCGGTTGTTCATCTTCTATACCGATAATCTCGGGGAGGAAGCACGCTTCGTTTATATGAAGCCCTCCAGAGCCGGCTGTGCACTCAAAGCCCCAGGCACCGACCTCGGTAGCACCGGCATTGTCGAACACATCTGCTCCCCAAAGCTTCTGGAGCCTTCCCTTAACGCTCGGTACCAGTCCTCCCGGTTCGCCTGCGGTTACAAGTATCCTTATCGGGCTGTTTGCAAGGTCATATCCCATATCATGAGCCTTTTCCGCCATATGGAACGCATAGGACGGGGTAGTTGCAAGCGCAGTTATTCCTAGTTCGTATATTTTCTGAATCTTGACTTCGGTAGGCAGGCTTCCTCCCGATACTATTTCGGCTCCTATCTTTTCGCATCCATAGTGGCACTGCCAGAAACCTATGAAGAAGTTATAGTTGAAAGCCACCAGCACCCTGTCGCTCTTCCTTAATCCGTGAGCCCAGAGTGCATTTGCCCAGCACTCACCGTTATAATACCAGTCAAAAAGGTTGTCCGGCTGAGGAACCGGCTTTGAGGTCGTTCCGCTCGTCTGATGATAATAAGCTACATTCTCCGGCTTTACCGCCAGGGTACTGCCGTAAAGACTGCCTTCCAGATTCTCTGTTATGAATTTCTTGCTAATGATAGGCACCTTGCTTATATCCTCAAAGCCTTTTAGGTCTGCGGGCGTGATTCCGCTTTCTTCATACAGCTTGCGGTAAGCGGGGGAATTCTCATAAGCAAAGGTAAACATGTTCTTAAAGCGCCTGAACTGGAGCTGTGTAAGCTCATCCCGGGGCATTGTTTCAAGATTTTTGTTCCAGAATATCATCTTCTGCTCCTCTTTTTCACTGGTTTACAGATGTAATCATACACCTAGTTTAAGATTATCATCAGCTATAAGCAAAGTCAAGTTTTACAATTATTATCATCTCTGTAAATATCTATTTATACCGGATGTTTTTTTGACGCCGCGTCTGTTTCTTTTTCAAACGTATTCTTTCGATCTTTTTAACAAGGATCAGGCCGTCCGGTCTTCATCGGTATCCAGGATAAGTTCTCTCAGTGCCGATGCATCCACCGGTGAGAAACGCTGCACTTCTCTAATGGGAGGTCCGTTGACCACTACAGCTTCATCGGCTAAAAGGCCTGCTTCTTCAGGGCTGTGTGTAACAATCACGGCAGTTTTTCCCAAAAGTTCTTCCCTGATCACCTGCAGCACACTCTGAGCGGTCTTTATATCAAGCCCCTGCATCGGCTCGTCCAGATAATAATAATCTCCGCCGTATGCAAGAGCCCTTGCTATCGCAACACGCCTTTTCATTCCTCCGCTCAATTCGTCCGGAAGCTTTTTCATATCTTCCTTATCAAGTCCCAGTTTTTCAAGATAAGTTTCCGCCCTGCTTTTTCCGGCTCCCGTGAGCGTGATGTTTTCGAGAGCGGTACACCAGGGCAGCAGTCTGTCATCCTGAAAGACATGCGTCCCGCCCGATCTTCCTCCGTTAACTGTTCCCGCATCTGGTACTGTTATCCCCGATATTATTTCAAGAAGCGTTGTTTTTCCGCAGCCCGAAGGTCCGAGAATACATACTGCCTTTCCTTCAGGCAGCATAAACGTAAGATCATCAAGCACGGCTTTCCCTTCATATTTCTTGGTCACTCTTTCAAGCCTTATCACAGCAGCTTCTCCCCCCTTGCCATTACAGCCATCACGGTTTTTTCTATCACTATACTGAGTATTACTACTGCCGCGGTCCATGCAAAAAGGGACGGCGTATCAAGATAGATCTTTGAGCGGTAAAGCCCTCCTCCCATCGAATACCTGAGTGCGGCAATGACTTCAGCCGCTATACCGGCTTTCCATGCCATTCCCATACAGGATGACATTGCCGCCAGAAAATATGGCCTGACAGACGGCATATACAGTCTTCTGATAACTGTCGTTTTCTTCATTTTAAAAGCGCGTGTCATTATTATGAGGTTCTTATCAGTCTTTTTTATACCGGACAGAAGATTGCTCCAGACCACCGTAAGCACCATGAGCATTGAAGTAAATACAGGTATCCCGTTTATGTTTATCCAGACCATGGCAAGAATAATAAATGAGGCCACCGGCGTTGCCTTTATCACAGCCATCAGAGGTGCCGTGAATGCTGAAAACCATTTTGAGAACGAACAGAGGACGGCAAGTATCGTTCCTGCAGCTATCCCGAGTATGATACCTGCCGCAATCCGTCCTAAGGAAAAGGCTACTGACCTGTAAAAATCAGCTGTAGAGGCAAGATGCACCAATGCCCTCGCCGTTGAAAGGGGCGAGGGCAGAAGTATTTCATGTGATACTAAACAGTACAGCAGTTCCCAGATGGCGATCCACAAGGCTGCCACGACCAGCTTTCTGAATACAGGCCTCATTTTGCAGAGATGTAGTAGAAGCTGTCATCGGGAAGCGCGCCGCCTATGCTCTGAGGATCTGCCTCAAACAGAACTTCCAGGAAGGATGAAAGGGAGACCTTCATCTGTTCTCCTGTAAGACATACTATATTACAGTTGGGTATTGCCTTTTCGGCCACTGCAGCAGCCATGATATCATAAGCCTCTATTATCACCGACGCCTCGGCGGGCTTTTCATTGGCATAGTTGACCGATTCTTCGTATTCCTTCAGAAAACTTTCTGCCGCTTCAGGATTCTGCTCGAGAAACTCACTTCGTGCAACTATGGCTCCCATGGTCAGATCCCCGGCTCCGGTCTTTTCCCATTCTTCCGTAAGATCAAGGGCTATGCGATACCCTCCATCCTTGCTGAGAAGAGATGTGACAAAAGGCTCGGGCAATACCACCAGATCCGCCTGCCCCGCCAGTGCGAGAGAAGCCACCTCCGCATGTTCGCTCTTGAATTCCTTCGTTACTCCTTCCACCTCATTTTCAGAAATGATATGGTCGAATACATATTCTGCTGCCGTTGCCTGTCCGGACATTACCACCGTCCTGCCTGCGAGATCCGCAGGAGTATTTACGGTATCACCTTTTTCAAGCAGATACAGCACCCCGAGCGTATTCACCGCCATGACCTGTACCTTACCCTGTGTTTTGTTATAAAGGACTGCCGCAGCATTGGTGGGAACAGCCGCAATATCGAGCTCCCCGGACACTATCTGGGGCAGCAGCAGGTCAGGAGAACCTGCCAGGGTGAAAGTATAGTCATTTGCGGTATTGCCCGCTTCATCCTCCAGCATCAGTTTTGCCATACCCATACCGGTAGGGCCTTTAAGTGCCGCCGCGCGGACAACTGTCTTTTCCGCAACTTCCTGCTCCGAAGAGATCTCCGATCCGGACGCGGCCTGTTCATCCGGAGAAGATGTTTTCCCGCTGCACCCGGTAAATATGAGCAAAATAACAAGTATCATTGATATTGCCCAGACTAATGGTTTTCTCATAGTGTTCCCTCCAGTTATGATGATCTTTATTCATATAAGATGTCCTTCATCTTCATATGCCTTTTCGTTTATTATGACGCTGTCTCCGCTGCGGATTATCATCCCCTGCTGTTCGAGCGTCTCAAATGCCCGGTAAAGCGAGCTCCTGCCTATGTCGAGCATGCTTGACAGTCTTGTCAACGGACACGGGATCTTTATCTGTACCCGTTTGCAGGTGCCGGCCGGCGCAAGTGATAGCAGATACTTTTTCAGCTTGTGTGTGCTGTCGGATGCGGTAAACGATTCTATTTTTGAATTCAGGAAATGTATCCTTTCCGAGAGCAGGACGATATAATTCCGGCAGATGCCCTCATCGGCGGCAAAAACATTTTCCACCCACTGTTTTGAAAGAAACATTACACGGCAGTCTGTATCAGCTGTTATTTCCGTAAGAAAATGTTCGCTTTCGTAAAAAAGCGATGCCATACCGAATATGTCGCTTCTCACAAGCCTGCTCATCAGAACCCGGTGTCCTCCCCCGTGAAGCTTGTACACGCTCGCCCTTCCCTTGACTATTATTCCGAGACTCCTTGAAAAGCAATCGGGGCTGAATATTACGCTGCCATGGGTAAAAGAAGATATTTCTGCTCCTTCGAGCGCAAAATAATCATCCAGTCTGTCATACTGCGTACTGTTAAAAAGGCGGCAGCCATACAGGTTTTCCCGATCACTTTTTCTCATATAAAATCCTCTGGTAATTGTATCATTTGGTACATAATATCGCAATTTCCTTGTTTTGTCAATAACTATGCCCCCTTTTGTTCCGTGCAGGGTCGATCCAGAATCCCGTTTCTTTTTATGCCTGTCCGCATGCCGCGGGCTTCAGCTTTCTTCACCTGCTTTCCACGCTTGACTTATATCGGATATCAAACTACAATATATAGATAATAAGCAATATGCAATACAGCAGAAAGGCATGATATATCTTATGAATAACACTGATAAAACCATGGATAAAATAGTAGCCCTCTGTAAAAACCGCGGTTTCGTATATCCCGGTTCCGAGATATACGGCGGTCTGTCTAATACCTGGGACTACGGTCCTCTCGGAGTGGAGTTTAAAAACAATGTCAAAAAAGCATGGTGGCTCAAATTCGTTCAGGAATCCCGTTATAATGTTGGTCTTGACAGCGCTATACTGATGAACCCCTCCGTATGGGTGGCTTCCGGACATGTGGGTGGATTCTCTGATCCTCTCATGGACTGCAAAGCGTGCAAAACGCGTCACCGTGCGGACAAGCTCATAGAAGAGCAGTCGGATGAGAATCCTGCTGGCTGGAGCGACGCCCAGATGAAAGAGTATATAGACACTCACAACATCACCTGCCCCGACTGCGGTGCTCATGATTTTACAGACATAAGGAAATTCAACCTTATGTTCAAAACATATCAGGGCGTTACCGAAGATGCAAAGAATGAGATATACCTTCGTCCGGAAACAGCACAGGGAATATTCGTAAACTTTGCCTCCATACAACGCACCACCCGTAAAAAGCTCCCTTTTGGTGTAGGCCAGATAGGCAAATCGTTCCGCAACGAGATCACTCCGGGCAACTTTACCTTCCGCACCCGTGAGTTTGAACAGATGGAACTCGAATTCTTCTGCGAGCCCGGCACTGACCTTGAATGGTTCGCATACTGGAAGGATTTCTGTCATAAGTGGCTTCTTTCCCTTGGCCTAAAGGACGAGAATATCCGTCTGCGCGATCATGAGCAGGCCGAACTGTCACACTATTCCAATGCCACCACGGACATCGAATTCCTTTTCCCATTCGGATGGGGAGAACTCTGGGGAATTGCAGACCGTACTGATTTTGACCTTACCCAGCATATTAATCACTCTTCAAAGAGTCTCGAATATTTTGACCAGAACAGCAATACTCACTATGTTCCTTATGTAGTCGAGCCATCTCTCGGTGCCGACCGTGTTGCTCTTGCGTTCCTATGTGATGCCTATGATGAAGAGGATCTCGGAGAAGGAGATTTCCGTACCGTTCTCCGCCTGCATCCGTCACTTGCTCCCTTTAAGGCATGCGTCCTTCCTCTTTCGAAGAAACTGTCTGAAGAAGCCGGTGCCTTTTATGACGAGCTCCGCCGTCATTTTATGGTCGATTTTGATGACTCCGGTTCCATAGGCAAACGCTACCGCCGCCAGGATGAGATTGGAACTCCTTTCTGTCTCACCTATGACTTTGACTCCAGGGAAGACGGATGCGTTACGGTAAGAGACCGCGACACAATGGAACAAATCCGTATCCCGATGAAAGATATTCCTTCATATATCAGTGAAAAACTTGTTTTCTGAGGTAGATTATGCAGCCCTGTTTAAACCGAACCCGCGCCGTTATTTCCCTTGATGCCCTGCACCGTAATGTGAAAACCATATTTTCGGTACTTGACGGCACCCCCATGATGGCGATAGTCAAGGCCGATGCCTACGGTCACGGTGCCGAAAGGCTGATCCCCGAACTTGAATCCATGGGAGCTGCAGCATTCGGAGTTGCCACGGCAGCTGAAGCTCTTGCGGCAAGGCGTCTTACCGATAAAATGATCCTCGTTCTCGGATGGGTGGATCCTGCCTGTGCTGCAGAACTTGCCCGGAACGATATCACCGTAGAAGCAAACAGTCTCGAGTATGCTTCAGCACTTTCAGAAAACGCACTCTGCGGCGGCTGCACCCTTAAAGTTCATATAAAACTTGATACGGGGATGGGCCGGATAGGCTTCGACGCTGCGGATCCTGACGGCACCCTTGCCGACTTGAGGCGGCTCTATGCTTTAAAAGGCATCGAAGTGACCGGTATATTCACACACTTTGCCTGTGCCGATGAGTTCGCTAATGATTCGGTCAGTTACACTGAAAAACAGTTTTCTATGTTCTGCGGCATCATTTCGGCACTGGAAAATGAGGGCTTCGGATGCGGCGTAAAACATTGCTGCAACAGTGCAGCTTCCCTTTCCCGTAAGGATATGCATCTTGACATGGTACGCTGCGGCATAATCCTTTACGGTCTGCTGCCCTCGCCGGAATGTGCCGGTCTGGCTCCGCTCGAGCCGATCCTTTCACTGTACAGTACCGTTACTCAGGTGAAGGTCATCCCTGCCGGCCGCTGTGTCAGCTACGGCCGGACATACACTGCAGACATGGAGAGGCGTATAGCCAGTGTAGCCATAGGTTATGCTGACGGCTATTCCCGCAGCCTTTCAGGCAGGGCACGGATGATCGTCAACGGAGAATTTGCCCCTGTTGTAGGCAGGGTATGCATGGATCAGCTCATGCTTGACGTTACCGGAATAGACGGCGTGCTCTGCGGCAGTACTGTAACCATAGTCGGATCCGAAGGGGACAAGATCCTGACCCTTGACGAGATGGCCTCTCTCCGCGGTACCATAAACTACGAGTGCAGCTGCAATCTTTCGGAAAGGATCGTCCGATTATACAGATAGCCCGGATTTCTGTCTTTTTGGTAAAACACGGAGGTATTTGATGAAAAAGTTCATTCTGGCAGTGCTTGTGATCCTTCTTGTACTGTGTTCCTGTTCGTCAAACAATGAGACTTATTCTGACGATGAGGATCAGCCCCGTTCCGAATATCCCGTGGAGTTCGGAGAGATCAAAATCTATGACTCTCCTGAAGCGATAGTTTCCCTAAGTCCCATGACTACCGAGCTCATCTGTGAGCTTGGCTTCGGCGACAGGCTGTGTGCCATAAGTGATTACTGTGACTCTGTTCCCCGTAATCCATCTCTTCCTAGAGCAGGCTGGACAGGTTCGCCCGATTTTGACGTTATCTCCGAGCTTTCCCCCGATATGGTGATCTCCTCTTCTCCCTTTACCAATGAAGACATGATAAAGCTTCAGCAGCTTGATATAGATATCATCGTTCTTCCTCGCTCCGATACACTTGACGGGGTTTTTGAAAACTATCGCAGCCTGTTCTGCATCCTGTGCGGCGCTGTTACGGGAGATGCCCTTGCCGATGAATACTGTGATTCTATCCGCAGCCGGCTGGACAGTCTTGCGGAAAGCCTTTCCCTATATTTTTCAGATGAGACCGTAAAAAAATACAGTGCCGTGCTCTTTTTCCGGCTGCCCTATATGGTAGCTACCGGCGACACGTTTGAGGGCAGTCTTCTTGAGATGTGCGGTTTTGAAAACTACGCCGCGGAAGATACCGGATGGAACTATCCCCTTGAAAAAGTTCCCACCTTTAATCCCGGAGTGGTTTTTTTCGATGAGAACATTAGCAAGACCGCGGTAGCGACTGGCAATCTCTGCGTGGGTACCTCCGCCGTAAACAACGACCGACTTATGCCGGTCCGTTATTCCGCTTTTGAACGGCAGAGCCCCATGATGTTCGATATCATGGAGGATATGGCCTTCTTTGCCTATCCCGGTGCTTTTTCGGCGGAATAAGCAAAAATCGCTTTCCTGATAATCTGACGCTTCTGTAAACAGATTAATATATCCTTCTGCCATCAGGTCCCCGCCTGATGGCAGTTTTTCTTTTATGCACGGTCGTTTCCCGGACTTTTCTTTTCATTCTGTAATTCCGTATCATATAAAAGATCAAGCAGGAATCATACGGCTGATCCTGCCGTTTTGCCCGATTCGTACCGTTATTCATCGCATTATGAACCGTTGTTCTACTGTTTTTATCCTGAAATGTCAAAATGCACTATTTGATATGGCGAATTTTGGCATACGCTCCCTGTTGTCAGTATGGAAATTGCACTAAAAGAATGCTATATTAAAAGGGGTATATGCGCTTATCTGTGGCGGCGCGGCTTTGCTGCACTGCATTTTCCGTGGAGTACTTCACGGCCGCATAAGCCGTCATAGCCGTAATAATATGTTTAAGAGAAAAAGAAAGGAGTACCGTTATGAACACCGCATACAAAGAAGGGATATATGGTTTATCCCCCCGTTCCCAACGTTTGAAGGATACCTTCAAAGGCGTTGAGCACAACTGCATATATTGCGATGCTGAAAGGACTCAGATCATGACTCAGTCTTACATGGAGCATGAAGATGAGCCCGGCATTCTTAAGAGGGCTTTGCTCTTTAAGGATTTTGCCGAAAAGATGACTGTACGGGTCGAAAAGGAAGACGAACTCATCGTAGGTAACCAGGGCAAGACCTACCGTGCAGTTTCTCCTTATCCCGACTGGTGGGAGGATGCTTTCTTTGAGTCCCTCGAAGCTGACGACGAGACTTTCCGTCTCCAGTGGCAGCTTCCCGGCTCCTGCAACCTTATGACCGATGAAGACAGAGCCATTTTCCGTGAATGCGCTCCTTACTGGAAAAAACGTTCCATTTCTGCAAAGCTCGGCAGAGCCGTTCCCGAAAAAGCCTGGTATCTTAAGGATTCCGGCGCTCTTGACTTCGGCGCCCGTGTTCCTTTCGTAATGGGCATTCGTCCCCAGGGCCATTACTGTGCAAACTTCTACCGTCTTGTAAACGAAGGCCTCAAATCCGTCAAGGAGCAGGCTCTTGCCAAGATGGAAGCCATGGAAGGCAAACTCTTCGGGGACACAGCCCGTCAGTACACCTTCTACCGCGCCATCGTCATCGTATGCGATGCGGCTATACACCTTACCAAACGTTATTCCAGAAAGTGCTATGAAGTTGCAGAAACTGTCGACGACCCCGTCAGGAAAGCCGAACTCATCAAGATGGGCGACATGCTCGATCATGTTATCGAATATCCCTGCCGTACCTTCTGGGAAGGCCTGCTGGCTGTAAACCTTTATCAGTTCATGCTCTGCATCGACGGTCAGAACCACGGCATCACCATTGGACGTATGGATCAGTATGTAGGTCACTTCCTTGACAAAGAGCTTGAAGAAGGCACGATGACAATAGAATTTGCACAGGAACTGTGCGACAACTGGGTCCTCAAACAGGCTGAGCTCGGACGTGCCAACCTGAATATGATGCCTGCCAAGATAGAGAATCCCGACGGCACCGTTACTTATAAACCTATCCCCGGCGGCTACGGCACAGGCCAGCACTTCACCGTCGGCGGCGTAAAGAAAGACGGCACTGATGCTACAAACACCGCATCTTATCTGTTCATTCAGTGCTACGGCCGTCTGTTCATCACCGGTCCGTCCATCTCCATCCGTATCCATAACCAGACTCCTGACGATCTGTATGATCTGGCTATTGAGTGCTCCAAGCTGGCAGGCGGTATGCCTACCTTCGAAAATGATAACGTAGTTATCCCCGGCCTTATCGCCAAAGGCTTCTCCCTTGAAGACGCCCGCGACTACTGCATCATCGGCTGCGTTGAGCCTGCCGGCTGCGGTAATGAATGGCCCTGCTGCGGTTCCTCCGGTAAGGAAAGCTTCTGGAACTCTCCCGGATCCCTTGTGCTTGCCATACACGACGGAAAGAATCCTCTTGACGGCAAACAGTACGGACCCCACACGGGTTATCTGTATGACTATGAGACCTTTGAAGATTTCAAAAATGCCTTCAAGACTCAGGCTGAGTACTTCATGGGCTGGCATGTATCTTGCACTAACTGCCTTGAAATGATCATCGGCGAACTTTATCCTACTCCTATTACTTCCTGCACCATGGAAGGCTGTATGGAGAAAGGCGCAGACGTAACCTGGGGCGGTGCGAAATACAATTCCACAGGCGTTACCTGCGTCGGTATCGGTAATATCGCAGACAGCCTTACAGCTGTAAGATATCTGTGCTATGACCATAAGCTCTACACTCTGCGTGAGGTCTATGATGCTCTCTGCGCTAACTGGGTCGGTTACGACGAAATGCGTGAAACCATAAAGAATGTCGTACCTCACTATGGCAACGACAATGCATACGCTGACGAACAGGCAGTATTTGCCATGGGTGTATTTGCCGACTACTTCAATGCTGCTACCGGTCCTCGCGGCGGATGGCGCCCCGGCACCTTTACGATGACCACTCATATGTCTTACGGCGGCATCCTCGGTGCTACTCCGGACGGTCGTGCAAACCGCGATCCTCTGGCAGAAGCCATCTCCCCGAAACAGGGCTATGATAAGAATGGTCCGACCGCCCTTCTCAAGAGCGCTGCCAAGCTGCCTCACATCCGTCTTCTCAACGGTGACCAGATGAACATCAAGTTCAGCCCTGCCACTGTTCAGGGACATGAAGGCACAGTAAAGATCAAGACCCTCATGCGTTCTTACTTCGACCTCGGCGGCATGCAGGTTCAGTTTAACGTTGTCGGTGTGGATTCCCTCTATGACGCTCAGAAGAATCCCGAAAACTACAAGGAAATGATCGTCCGTATCGCCGGCTTCTCCGTCGTATTCGTTGAGATGCCCAAGCCTCTGCAGGATGACTTCATCTCCCGTACCGAGCACTCTATGTAATAACCCCGTTCTTTACAGCTTTTTTCGGACGCACCGCTTTTGCGGTGCGTCCTTTTTTAACCGTATTTCCTGATATTACCGTCATGGCCTTCCTCCCAGTTTTTATGCTTGACAACATTGATGTCCTATGCTATATCCTATGTTGACATGAACTTATTCTCACAGATCCATAAGTTCATGAGGAGGCATCTTATGACTTTAGATATGCTGAAGGCCGGTGAAGAGGCCGTTATCACTGCAGTTTCCGGAGACCGTCCGCTTCGGTGCAGGCTGCTTGACATGGGACTTATACCAAAAACCCGTATAGCCGTACAAAAAATTGCTCCCTTGGGTGACCCCATGGAACTATCCGTACGCGGCTACCGTCTCACGCTCCGAAAAGAAGACGCCGTCGGAATTGAGGTGGAAAAGCTTCTATGATGATAGCTCTTGCAGGCAACCAGAACTGCGGAAAAACAACTCTGTTTAACCAGCTAACCGGAGCAAGGCAGCATGTCGGGAATTTCCCCGGCGTTACCGTTGAGCAGAAAACCGGCCTCGTTCTGGGACAGAAAGACTGTCAGGTGACAGATCTTCCGGGAGTATACTCGATCCGTCCGTTCAGCGCGGAAGAAAAGGTGACCAGGGATTTCCTGATAAACGAAAAACCGGACGGGATCATCAACATTGTTGACGCCACCAATATAGAACGTAATCTGTATCTAACCCTTCAGCTCATAAGCCTTAACCTGCCTATGGTTCTGGCTTTGAATATGATGGATGAAGTGCAGTCAAATGGCGGTCAGATCAACATTTCTCTTCTTGAAAGCTCTCTCGGGATACCTGTCGTACCTATCAGTGCCGTAAATAATGAAGGCATTGAAGAACTCGTCAAGATCACTCTACGCACCGTTAAGAGCAGGACCCTTCCTAAAGTCTATGACTTCTGTCCTCCCGGGCCGGTACACCGCTGTATACACGCTCTTTGTCATCAGATAGAAGATCATGCGCAGGACTCTTCTCTTCCCGTCCGCTTTGCGGCCCTTAAACTAATTGAGGGAGATTCCGACATAATAGACCGTTTGAGCCTTACTCAAAACGAGCTTGAAATGGCAGAACACAGCATTATCCAGATGGAAGATGAATCGGGATTTGACCGCGATGCTTCAATTGCCGATATGCGCTACTCTTTTATAGATAAACTCTGTTCCGAGGCTGTGACCCGCACCGGTGAAAGCCGTGAAAGCCGGCGCAGTTCCAGAATAGACATGCTCCTTACCGGAAAATATACTGCCATCCCGATCTTTGTTGTTGTTATGATCTTGATATTCTATCTTTCATTCAACGTTATCGGTTCATTTTTAAGCAGCCTTCTCGAAATGGGCATATCTTTCCTGACCGCCCTTGCGGATTCCGGTCTTAAAGCATACGGTATAAACCCGATAGTAAACAGTCTTCTGATAGACGGTGTTTTTGCCGGTGTCGGCAGTGTGCTTTCATTTCTGCCCGTGATCATAACTCTTTTCTTCTTTCTCTCAGTTCTGGAGGATACCGGTTATATGGCCAGGGTAGCTTTTGTCATGGATAAACCCCTGCGCCGGCTGGGGCTGTCGGGCCGAAGCATCGTTCCTATGATCATGGGCTTCGGCTGCACCGTTCCCGCTGTGATGGCGACCCGGACACTTTCCTCTGAACGTGACCGCAATATGACGATCCTGCTCACTCCCTTTATGAGCTGTTCCGCCAAAGTACCCATATATGCCTTTTTTACCGCCGCTTTCTTCAGACGGGGCCAGGCTCTTGTTATGATATCACTTTATCTGTTTGGTGTAATAATTGCTGTCTTTGCATCTCTGGTACTGAAGAAAACAGTTTTCTACGGCAATCCGGTGCCTTTTCTGATGGAACTTCCCAACTATCGTTTTCCCTCCCTTAAGAGCGTCTTCCTTCTTATGTGGGAAAAGGCCAAGGATTTTCTTCACCGGGCCTTCACGATCATATTCCTTGCAGTAATAATAATATGGTTCCTGCAGACTTTCGATATCCGTTTCAATCTGGTTGCCGACAACTCTGTCAGTATCCTCGCCGCTGTAGGCCGCGTGATCGCCTTCCTGTTCGTTCCTCTCGGTTTCGGAGACTGGCGCTGTTCAACTGCCCTGATAACGGGACTCCTTGCAAAGGAGTCGGTCGTAAGCACGCTGGGAGTACTGTTGGGCAATGCTCCTTTGTTCTCGTTGTTTACTCCTGCATCCGCGCTGAGTTTTCTTACTTTCACCCTTCTGTATACCCCCTGTGTGGCTGCTATTGCAGCCGTTAAACGGGAGATGCATTCCGGATTGAAGGCCGCCGGTGTTTCTCTCATGCAATGCATTATTGCGTGGATATTCTCCTTTGCCGTGTATCACATCGCCGTTCTTATTATTTAGTGAGGTCATGCCATGAACGTTCCAAGCATTATTGTACTCGCAGTTCTTTTTATTTGGACTGCCTATTCAGTGATAAAGATAATAAGAATTAGAAGAACGAACCGCTGCGGATGCTCATCCTGTCCGTCCTGCTCCTCCTGTCCGGCCTGTCATTCACGCTCCCCCCGTTCTTCCTCCATGCATTAACTGGTTCTCCGTCTGTCAAATGTCTTGAGCAGACAGTATCGGAATATGTCATTATTCATTTCTGAATATATGTTGCATCTTTCCCGCAGTATGTGCCTTTTCCGCCCATACAGCGGGTTTTTTCTGTCCTCAGTTCAAATACACTGATGCCGGTTTTTCTGTTATTTTGTTTTTTGATTCTTAGTTGTTGCAAAAAAAATGAAATTTTCAGAAAAAAACTTTCAAAAAAGTTTTCTCTTTACCGTAATAATATGCTATAATTACTTTTAAACAATCTGATATGCTTTTGATTATATGCGCGGCATCATGCAGTTAGGTTTCTTTTCTGTAACCCGCTGCCGACATCAAATATTTCAGTTGTTCATATGGTTTATTGTATCCCGCACTGTCCGATACCGATTTATATAATGCAAATACGGAACTTTTGTTTCTGCTGTATAAACTGGTCTGACTGCTGCAGTTAACCCGATAAACCGTAAATCTAAATAGCAGGAGTTGATTTCATGGAGACCGTAGTAGCAATAAACAGTGCTGTAAACGGTTTTGTCTGGGGTCCTATAATGTGCGTTGTCTTTATGCTTGTAGGTCTGTATCTCAGCATACGCACAAAATTCTTCCAGTTTTCACGCATAGGCCTGTGGTGGCGCACTACCATCGCTTCCGTCTTTACAGACAAGACAGTCCGACGCACCAGTGACGGTAAATCAATATCTCAGTTTCAGGCTCTTACGACCGCTCTAGCCGCAACGATAGGTACCGGCAACATCGTCGGTGTTGCCACTGCAATAGTCTCTGGCGGACCCGGTGCCGTTTTCTGGATGTGGATAGCAGCTATCCTCGGAATGATGACTAAGTTTTCCGAGATAGCGCTCAGTATAAACTACCGTGTAAAAAACAGCAAGGGCGAATGGCTTGGCGGCCCGATGCTCTTCCTTGATAAAGGCCTTCACCAGAAATGGCTCGCGGTACTGTTCGCCCTCTTTACCATGCTCGCTTCTTTCGGTATAGGCAACGGTACCCAGGCAAACTCAGTGGCCGGCTCGCTCAACTCCACTTTCGGTATCCCTCCCATAGCTACCGGTATCGTTCTTGCCGTGATCGTAGCTCTGGTGATCATCGGCGGAATCAAGAGGATCGGCAGCGTTACCGAAAAGCTTGTCCCCTTCATGGCTATTTTTTATATCATTGGCGGACTGATCCTCATTATAATGAATGCATCAAATCTCGGTACGGCATTCAGGCAGATATTTGAAGGTGCTTTCCGTCTGAAGGCAGTCGGCGGCGGTGTATTCGGATACACTATTGCAAGGGCTATGCGTTACGGCGTTGCCCGCGGCGTATTCTCCAATGAAGCCGGACTCGGTTCTTCTTCTCTTGCTCACAGTTCAACAGATGCCACCGAACCCATCCGTCAGGCCATGTGGGGCTGCTTTGAAGTCTTTGCCGACACCATAATCGTCTGCTCCATAACCGCCCTTTCGATACTCACCTCCGGTGTTCTTGAATATTCCACCGAAAAGGGTGCAGCACTTACCATTCAGGCCTTTTCCTCTCATTTCGGTGCCGGTGCCGGTATATTCGTTTCGGTCGGTATCGTACTGTTTGCATTTTCCACTATATGCGGCTGGTCCTACTACGGTGAACGCAGTTTTGAATATCTTTTCGGAACTAAATTCATTATCATCTATCGTATCATCTTTGTACTGTTCATCATAATAGGCTGTATCGGAAGCGTGGATATAATGTGGGATATTGCCGATAGTCTCAACGGACTTATGGCCATTCCTAACCTTATCGGTCTTATCTTCCTCGCCGGAAAGGTTTCTTCTCTTACCAAAGATTATATTAAAAAAGTAAAGAAATGATTCTTTATCTCTAATGACATATACTAAGGCATACCTGTCCGTATCCGGACAGGTATGCCTTTTCCTTTCAGAGAAAAAACATGACCTGATACAGTCAAAAGGGAGTCCGCTGCAGCGGACTCCCTTTTATTCTGATCCGTAAATATTTACATTATTGAGAGCGCCGCTCCGATTGCCGTGGCAAACGGAGCATTCTCGGGAATGATAAAATCTATTCCGAACATGTTTTCAAACGTTGAGAAGATAGTTTCCGCCTGGTCGAGCATGCTCAGGGAACCAATAAGCACCGCCTTATTGCAGCTGCAGCTTTTACAGGCAAATACTGCCATGGACCCTATAGTCTCAAATACCATGTTCACAAATCCCAATGCAAAATCGGCCCTTACCGCATCATTCTTTATTCCTGCAAAATTCGATGCGGTAAGGTCTGCGGGCAGTGTGTCGATCTTCTTATTTGAAATATCTGCTACTCTCAGGTCAATCTTGGAGAGATCACCCTGTCTGGATATGTTTTTTATTGCTTCAAAGCTCCCCAGATTCAGGAACTGTTTGCAGAGTCCGACTATCGTTCCTCCTCCCATGCCTGAACCTCCGAGGTGCCGGCATCCGTTTTCATCAGCATATATATATGCTGTTCCGGTTCCCATACTCACAACGACAGCCCTGTCAATGCCCGAAAGCCTCAGTCCTCCTTGGCCGATAGCTACAAATTCATCCACTCTGTCCGTGGGTATGTTATATACATCACCTTCTATAAAAGAGGCTCCGACTCCGGTTATTGCGACCTTGTCTATATCCTCATAAGATATCCCGTTACTGCTGACAAAGTTGCCAAAGGCTCCGTAAAGGGACGTCACCTGGTCGTCAGCCCGCACCCTCATTGCATTTACTACCTTTTTCTCACTGTTCAATCCTACTATCTTGGTAGTGGATCCTCCTATATCTATGCCCAGTATAAGCCCCATATCTATCCTCTTTTCCCAAACCTTTTCAGCATGCTAAAAACTGTCCGTGACACAAAAATCCTCTATCTGCTTGCTCTGTGCGTGGTAAGGACCGGGAACGGAATCTTCCGACGGATATCCGCACTGAAGTATTGCCACGGGAACTACCGATTCAGGCAGCTTAAATTCTTCCCTTATTTTGTCCGTATAGAACATTCCTATCCATACACTGCCTATTCCAAGCTCCCAGGCTTCAAACATCATGTGTGTAGCTACTATCGAGGCGTCCACCTCTCCGCTGTCATGGCCGTCACCTTTTCTCTTCCAGCTTTCATTTCTGTCATAACATACGATAAAGGCCAGCGGCGACGGGAAATACTTTTTTACGCAGCCTTCCAGCTTCTTAAGTGCTTCTTCCCCGACGACCTTGACGATACGCTGAGGCTGAAAATTTACCGCCGTGGGAGCATATCGGGCAGCACAGAGGATCTTTTCTATCTTTTCATTTTCCACCGGCTTTTCTGCAAAACTCCTCACAGAATATCTTCCAGATGCAAGCGTAAGAAAATCCATATCTTTTCCCTCCAATCGCGGAAATGTTCTGGAATTATATATTAGCATTTTTTAGGAGATTTAACAATGTTATTCTCATCTGATAGAAAAAATATTCGTTTCCCGGCACAGGCTCTCATCAAGTGCGGCTTTTCCGGTATTATTCCGTTCCTTTATTCAGCTTTATGGATTGCAACTTATAAAAAATGGGGGTAAAATTAATCTATATTTTTCTTGGAGGTCTTTTTATGAAGCTTTTGGAAGAACGAATAATCCGTGACGGCATAATTGCACCCGGAAATGTTCTGCGAGTCGACAGTTTTCTGAATCATCAGATAGATGTTCCCTTTATCTGTGAGCTCGGTCGGGAATTCTACCGTCTGTTTGGTGAATGCGGTATTAATAAGATCGTTACAATAGAAGCGTCCGGCATAGGGATCGCCTGTCTGACCGCACAATACTTCAATGTGCCTGTGGTATTTGCAAAAAAATCAAAGACCTCAAACCTTCCGTCTGATGTCTTCTCCGCCAAGGTCTATTCTTATACTCACGGCGTCACTTCAGATATATACATATCAAGCCAGTATCTTTCTGCCGGCGACAAGATCCTGATAATCGATGATTTTCTCGCCAACGGAGCCGCCGTATCCGCCCTGGCCGATATTATATCCTCTGCAGGCGCCGAGCTTGCTGGAGTAGGCATCGTCATCGAAAAAGGCTTCCAGTCCGGAGGTGAATTGTGCAGATCCCACGGCATACGTGTGGAATCTCTTGCCAGAATAAAAAGCATGTCTGTCGAAGACGGTATAGTCTTCTTCTAGCCCGTGCCTTCAGACATCTGTACATATCCTAACGTATCTGATAAAAGGTCACCCCGTATGAGGTGACCTTTTTATCCTATCTAAAATATAGAGCTTATTCCGAATGAGACCGTGCACATAATGATCCCCGCGATAATAACTCCCAGCACTATTGCAGGGGCCGAACGCTTCAGCGGCATATTGAGCACTGATGCCGCAAGTGATCCTGTCCACGCTCCCGTTCCGGGGATCGGAATTCCCACAAAAGCCACAAGCCCCAGAAATTCCAATCTTCCTATATATTTAGCTTTCTTTTCGGAGCGTGCTATAAGGTAAGTGCAGATACCTCCTATCAGGGCTTTATCTGACCCCCAGTAAAGAAACCTCTTCAGGAACAGGAGGATAAAAGGTACAGGCAGGATATTGCCTATAACGCATATTATAAAGGTTTTCAGCGGATGAAGACCCGCTGCAGCCGCTATTATAACAGCTCCTCTCAGTTCCACCACGGGAACCATTGACAGTATAAACAACTTTAAATATATATCTATCCCGTTCCAGACAGCTATCACTCTGTTTGCCCCTTTTTACATACTATCTTCTACGGCGTCTGTAAGCCATTCTCTTTCTGTTCTTTCTGTTTTTTGATATGACAAGAAAAACATACAGAATAATAAGGAGAACCAAAAGTGCTATTATAAATTTAAAGTATATGCTTGACACGATATTTCCCAGTTTATCGATAACAATGAGCAGCTTGTTTGCCTGAACCGTATCGGCAGAAACCAAATCTATCTCCCCGAGTATCTCTCCGCCCATTATAAGCTGGACGGTCCCTACCTTGTCCCCTCTCTGTACCGGAGCGTCTACCGATTCCGGTAGATTACAGACAAGCTGGATGTTTTCGGTATCGATCTCCACAGGCAGCAGTGCCGTGAACGTTTCACCGCACATAAGGCGGATATAGTCCTGTTCCCTGCTGAGCCGCAAGGGCACCTCGGTAATGTTTTTATCTTTTTCCACTAGTGTTTTTACCTTGAGCTTCGAATATACCCAGTCAATTATATTGACAGCGTCTTTCGCCGAAAGGTTTTCTTCTATCTGATTCCCGCTGGAATCATATGCGGGAGCCGACATAAGTACGATCAGATAACTCACTCCGTCTTTCTGGGCTTCCGTTACGGTATAGCGCCCTCCTTCGGAAGTGTATCCGGACTTTATTCCCTTCGCATAATAGCTGTGATATCTGCTTGCCGTTGTTATAAGCGGGTTCGAAGTCGTCCAGTATAGATTGTCATGCTTATTCGTCGTTCCGCTCTGGTAACTCACTGTATCGCATATTTCCAGAAAACCCGGTATTCCAAGCGCATATTCGGTTATGATGGCAACATCTTCGGCCGTAGTATAGTTTCCCTCTTCAAAAAGGCCGTGCACGTTGGTGAAATGAGTGTTTGCCGCACCGAGCTGAGCCGCTTTATCGTTCATCATGGTGACAAAATCTTCCTGAGAACCAGCCACCGCATCTGCTATCATCATGGCGGCATCCGCTCCAGACTGGAGCATCATTGCATACAGCAGCTTGTGCAGTGATATCTCTTCCCCTCTTACTATCCCGGCAAGGCGCGCTCCGCTCAGGTAAAGCTCATTCTCCATATAGGTGCGCATCACACCGTATTCATTGTCAAGATCAAGTTCGCTTTCCAATGCAAGAACAGCCGTCATAATATTTGACATGCTTGCCGGTGCGATCCGGGTATCGGCATTCTGGGAATATATGGTGTTTCCGTTATCAAGCGAAACTATATAGACCGACTGTGATGCAAGTGAAAAGTCGGGAGTATACTGCATCGCCGAAACCGGAACAGATAACAGTAATACTGTCAGTATCGTGCAGAGAGCTATTTTGAAAACCCGCATCTAGACAATTCCTCTCCTGTGGTTTATGATGTTACTGCGTTAATAGGGTTCTGCAGTTGTATAAAGTTTATTAACAGTATATCAGATAAAAACTGTTATAGATACTCCCTCTTTGTAAAATTAATGTAAAACCGTCTGAATATGATGAAAGGTTATGATTGTATGAATAATAAGAAAGAATACCGTTTTGACACCATGCTCCTGCACGGGGGATTCCGTACAGATAGCGATACTCATTCCATGGTAACGCCTATATACCAGACAACTGCATATCTTTTTGACAGCACTCAGGACGCCGCGGATATATTTGAGCTCAAAAAGGAAGGCAATATATACACCCGTCTTTCAAATCCCACTACTGATGCCTTTAATTCCCGTATCTCCGAACTTGAGGGGGGTGCCGGAGCATTGAGTTTTTCATCCGGACATGCGGCTTTGTATGCCGCCTTCCTGAATCTGTGCGATACCGGAGACGAGATCGTATCCTCTTCTTCCATATACGGAGGCGCGGTAAGCATGCTCGCTAATACCGTTTCTCGTCTGGGAATCAAAACGGTATTCGTCAATGCCGATGATCTTGATGAATGGGAAAATGCTATAACAGACAGGACCCGCTGCCTCTTCGTTGAAGCCGTGGGGAACCCCAATGCAAATATCTCCGATATAGAGGCAATCGCAGCCATCGCTCACAGCCACGATATACCTCTGATCGTGGACTCCACATTTACCACTCCGTACCTGATGCGCCCCTTTGATTTCGGGGCTGATATCGTCATTCATTCGGCAACCAAATACTTGGGCGGACACGGCAACGCCATGGGCGGCGTGGTTGTTGACAGCGGCAAGTTTCCCTTTTTAAACAACAAACGTTTCAGCCAGTACAACGACCCTGACGAGGCCTATCACGGGGCGGTATTTGCCCGTGACTTTGATCTTCCGTTTCTTTCCCGCCTGGGGGCAGTCATGCTGCGTGACCTGGGTGCCTGTCAGTCTCCCTTCAACTCTTTTCTGCTTCTGCAGGGTATCCAGACTCTTGCCCTCAGGATGCAGCGTCACAGTGAAAATGCTCTTGCGGTTGCTAGATATCTTGACTCCCATCCACTTGTCGAAAAGGTAAATCATGCCGGTCTGGAGACCAGCCCTTATCACGGACTGGCAGAAAAATATCTTCCCAAGGGTATCCCTGCCATATTCACATTTGAACTTAAGGGCGGACGTGAAGCCGGTGCAAAATTCATAGACTCGCTGAAACTGTTCTCTCATGTTGCCAACGTAGGCGATACCCGCTCGCTGGTCATTCATCCAGCTACCACTACACACGGCCAGCTTTCAGAGGAACAGCTCATGGCCGGTAATATAACTTCCGGTACCGTTCGTCTTTCAATAGGCATCGAAGATATAAACGACATAATAGACGATATAGACCATGCCCTTTCATGTACTGTCCTGTAGATGAGCATTCGTCCCCTTTTTTGCCCCGTCACATAAAGCACCGTCCCGTCATCCTTATATTGGCATTTCCGACCATAAATGCACTAAACTATTGACAGATTCTGTATTGATTTTGTGCACGTTAAATGATACAATGACAGTGTATATTAGAATTATCAGGGAGGTTAGTTATATGGCTTTTAACGAAAAGGAATTTTATGACCAGTTAGATACACATCTCAATGCCGGCGACATAAAGGCTGCTGAGGAATATATGCTGGATGTTCTGCGTCTGGCCGATGAAAACGCTCTTATGCTGCAGCTCGGTGACGGCTGCCCTACCTGCAATATAGGAAGGACTGACGTTACTTTTCTTACCGATTCTGCCAAAGAGACCATACAGGAACGCAGTCTCTGCCGTCTTATCGTCCTTAATGAGCTCGGCTGTTTTTACCGTGATCTCAACCGTGCCGACGAATGCATACATGCCTATGAACTTCTTGTTGCAGAACTTGAAGAGTGTCTTCTTGAAAACACCGAAAACTATGTCACTGCTCTTGTGAATCTTGGCGGAGCCTATCGTATGGGCAAGAGGATCGATGACTCCATTGACTGCTTTGACAAGGCATATAAGACTCTCTGCGACAACGAAATTGCTTCTGATGCTGTCAGGGCGAACTTCTATAATTATGCCGGAATGGCTTATCAGGATAAGGGCGAGCATAAAAAGGCCATAGAGTACTTTGAAAACTCCATAAAGCACCAGCGTGCTCTTGCTCCCTCCAGTGCTGACCTTGCTTCTGCTCTTTCAAATCTTTCCATGGCTGTTTACAGTTCCGGAGATATTGACTCGGCGGAAAAATATGTTGATGAGGCTATAGGCATCTTTGAAAATGTTTCTGGCAACAAAATACCCCACTATGCCAGCGCCCTCAACAACAAGGCTACCTTTGAATATGCCAAGGGCAACCTTGAATCGGCTGCCGCCATATTTGAAAAAGCCGTTGAAAAAACACATGCCGTGTTCGGTGAATCCCGCGAATATGCTTCCGCCTGCCGCAACTGCAGCGTGGTATACCAGCGTCTGGGCAATGAAGCAAAGGCTAAGGAATATGCCGATATGGCTGCAACAGTCTGCTAGTCTGTGATTTTTTCAAATGTGTTCATTATCAGGCTGGTCCTCGGTATGACAATATAAGACATTTTGGAAGCAGTATGAGCCGGTAATCATACTGCTTCCCTTTGTATCATAGTAAAATACCCTCCTCCTGCTCTGCAGGGGGAGGGTATATCTTCAGATAAAAACCGTATAAGGAAATAACCGGTCTGGAAAGCATTTTATGCTGATCATAGTATCTGTATCCGATGCCCCTTTACGGATCTCTTCCGTTTTCTGTAATGCCGGAGCATCAGTTCAGTACTGCTTCGGCTCTCTTTTTCCTTTTGTACTGCATCAGCATTATTGCAATGAGCAACACAAGCCCGACTATATCTGACATCGTACCTGGTATTATCATCCCGAGGCCTCCGGCAATAAGCAATACCACCTCATACCATCGGCAGTTGTCTAAAATGTAACCGCAAAGGCCTCCTGATATTGAGTATATCCCTACTAGCGCCGTGATCACTATCTGGATCACTTCAAATACTCCCGTATCTATCATGAGCATTGCAGGATTCAACACAAACAGATATGGCACTATAAATGCAGCTATAGCTATTCGTGTAGCTGTTACTCCTGTTTTGAAAGGATCTCCTTTGGCTATTGCCGATCCTGCCATTGCCGCCAGTGCGACGGGAGGCGTTATATCGGCTATGATCCCGAAATAGAACACAAAAAGATGCGCGCTCATCGTGATGGCTTTTGTCGGGCCTTCAAGGCCCTGCATCGACACCAACATGCTTATTATTGCCGGGGCACATATTGAAGACGTTATAAGATAGTTCGCCGTTGTGGGCACTCCCATTCCCAGGATGAGCGACGCCAGCATTGTAAACAGAAGCATTAGGTACATGTTTCCTCCGGAAAAATGCACGAGACCCGTTGCGAACTTCATCCCCACACCTGTAAGCGTGACAGAACCGACTATCATTCCGGCCATGGCACAGGCTACGGCTACCGAAAGCACTCCTCTTGCACCTGATTTCAGCGCATCGATCAGTTCCAAAAGGGATATGCCGAAACTGCGTCTGAAAAGACAAATAACTATCCAAAGGATTATTGCTCCCAATGCGCAGTATTTGATCTCCGCTCCCAGCATTAGTGCAGCTGCCATTCCTCCCACGGGAAGAATAGACCACATATGCGTGCTGTAAGCCATTATTGCCGTCAGGATTGCTCCCAGTGCGGCATAGGTCGGGGTAAGTCCGTAGGCCAGTATGAATATCATGAATATAAGCGGAAGTAAAAGATATCCTCTTTCTTTAAATATCATTGCCATACTGGGGATCTCTTCCCGGGGCATTCCGACAAGCTTCAGTTTTTTTGCTTCGTGGTGGACCGCAATAAGTATTCCTGCAAAATACAGTACTGCCGGTATTATTGCAGCGGTAACGACATCACTGTAACGGAAACCAGTGACCTCTGCCATCAGGAAAGCCGCCGCGCCCATTATCGGAGGCATTATCTGGCCTCCGGTAGATGCCGCAGCCTCTACCGCCCCGGCAAATTCAGGCTTGTATCCGAGCCTCTTCATTGCAGGTATGGTAAATGATCCCGTACCCACCGTGTTCGCGACCGATGATCCCGAAACGGTACCCTGGAGTGCACTTGATATCACCGCTACCTTTGCCGGTCCTCCCGAATAACGTCCGGCTATTGCATTGGATATGTCGATAAAAAGCTTGCCCACTCCGGTCTTTTCCAGAAAAGCACCGAAAAGAATAAACAGGAATATAAATGTCGCCGAAACACCAATCGGCGTCCCGAATATTCCCTCTGTGGTAAAGAACATCTGGCTTGCAACTCTGGCAAGTGAATATCCCCTGTGGCTGAAAGTACCCGGCACATACTTTCCGAAAAGCGTATACAGCAAGAAAACACCGACTACTACCATGATGGGTATTCCCACCACACGGCGGCATGCCTCCATTACCAGGAGAATGCCCAGTATTCCTATCACTGTCTGTAATGTGCCGTAGTTTCCCATGTTTTTTATGACATAGTCATAGTTTAGCGGCACATAAAGCATTACCGCCATCGATATGGCTGCCAGTATCCAGTCATACCACGGGATACGATTATGCGCTGTCCCTTTTTTTGCCGGGAAAAGAAGAAAAACCAAGACCGTTACAAATGTGAGATGGAAACATCTCAGCAGCTGAGACGGTATAGTAATAATACTTGTATATATCTGAAACAGCGAAAAACAAACAAGCAGCACCCCTATGAACAACTCAAGAGGTTTTGGGAGCCCGCTGCGATACGCTGACTCTTTATCATATTCACGCAACACGGCTTCAGCTTCAAGCCGCGCTATCTCGTCTTCTTTTAGATACTGTTCCTGTTCTTCATGCTGCACAGCTTCAGAGTTAGTTTTTCTGTTTTTTAGTAATCCCATTACGTTCCTCCGTTGTGCATTTTTGAATATGTATCGCCATTATTTATTGTGTCAACAATCCAAAGACGGTCATTTTCCTTACATATATGGTCACATGCTTCTGCTCTCCGGCATAATCCTTCAATACATATTCCTTACCTCGGAAAACAAGTCTGTGGTCAGCATAAGTGCCTGTCATAAGGTCGATGTGGTCATATGGAATATCTATCCCCGTCATGAGTAATCCGTTCTCAGTGAATACGATTTTCTGTCCGATATCGTCTCCTACCGATATCCCGGCCCCGTAGCTTTGAAAAAGACTTTCACGAACGACCAGTTCACTTCCCGTGTACTCAATTGTATCTGTGACGGGAGTCCTGTTTACCGAATGCATATATGTTATATAAAAACGTTCTTCGGGCTTTATCGGCAATGACAGCAATATTTTGCCGTCATCCACAACTAGTGTACGGCTGACCGTAACCATAGTGCAGAATAAAACTATTAATATTATTGCCAAAACTGCTGTAAGCAAAGGAACCGCCGTATGATGACGGTTCCTTTGCTCTGACTTGCCAACAAAATTACTGTTCATAATGTCTTCAAATCAGGCTGTACAGCAAACTGAATTACTGTATCAGGTTAATTTCCTTATAATATCTTTCAGCTCCGGGATGGAGAGGCACTGATGCGCCGTTAAGAGCGGTCTCAACAGAAAGGCTTTCCGCTTTGCTGTTTGCAGCGGCAAGTTCGGCCTGTTTCTCAAAGAGGACCTTCGTGATATTGTAAACTACTTCTTCGTCAAGGTCTGCACGGCATGCAAGTGTAGCCTGAACGGCGACAGTGGAAGCGGCAGAACCGTAAACATCCTCTGCAATCTCGTTGTTCGCGTAGAAGGGATATTTTTCGATAAGTGCTGCCTGATTGTCAGCAGCAACAGAGATAACCTTTACAGGGCGGACCGCATTAAGTTCCATGATGGAGGGATTGGGTACGCCTGCGGTGCAGAAGAATCCGTCAAGGGTCCTGTTCTGTACGCCGGAAGAAGACTCTGCAAATGAAAGGTAACTAGTCTGGAAATCATCATAAGTAATGCCGTAGGTCTCAAGTATCTGCCTGGCATTGGCTTCTGTGCCGGAGCCGGGAGCTCCTACAGATATCCTCTTGCCTACAAAATCTTCGATGGTCTCGATTCCACTGTCAGCTGCAACAACGATCTGGATAACCTCAGGGTAAAGGATCGCTATAGTTGCCAGATTTTCCAGTTTTCCTTCTTCTGCAAATGACTCAACGCCGTTAAACGCATAGTCCAGTACGTCATTCTGAAGTATTGCAAGATCCGCTTCACCTTTGTTTAAGAGTCTCGCGTTTTCAGCAGATGCACCGGTTGCAGTGGAAGTAACCCCTACATTTTCGATGTTGTCGCTAAAGATAGTTGCCATAGCTCCGCCGTAAGGATAGTAAGAACCGCCCGTTCCTCCGGTAGCTAAGATAAGGTCATAGTTCTGTGCTGCTGTTCCTTCATTTGCGGAAGTCTGTGCGGTTTCTTTTTTTGCACAGGCAGCAAAGGCTGCAACCATTATTACGGCAAGTAATACAGCCAGTACTTTTTTCATTACAGTATCATTCCTTTCTTTTTCTTTTGCTCAGTACAAATACGCACTCTTAGTAATAAGATATAGTAATTTTGGCTTATTTTCAAGCTTTTTCTTTCATTTTCTATGAATAATATTTCTTTGAACCATATCTGTGAGTTAATACCACAGCGTTTTTTGCGTGCATATAGGGTTTTGTCTTGTTGTATTTGGAATAACGTCCTATATATTGTGTCCGACGCTGTGCATCCTTATTTTTTACAGAAAATAAGGATATGAAGTTTTTTGTCTCGGAAAATTCATGCATCGTCTTCGATAGTGCATTTCTGATATCTTCTTATTGTGGTATTTGTTTCTTATATGACATATTATTAATTAACACTAAATATGATACATATATTTATTATTATATAAAAATATATCAGGAGGGTTATACTTTGAGTCGGGACATGCGTCTCTGGAACAAAAGCGTCATAGCATCAGATATAAAAAGCCCTTGCCCGTACTATCCTTCCCTTCTGTTCAGCTTCTCGGCATAACAGTAAAAGGCCTTATCTCTGACCGTGATACACAGGCAGCAGGCATGAAAGCTATAGCCGACCGTAATGACGCTGCTGCAAGCGTGAACCTTACGGATCTTTCGGTCGGGGTTAAATGTTTCGGCTCAACCATACATATAAGCGGTGATGCGGTTCCGACAGTCATCGGCAGTTTTGTCTCCTCCGAGGAGGAAGCGGACGCTCTTGACGTTATGAGAGCCTGCTGCAGTTATCCTAACTATGCCATTTCTTCCTGCTGTGATATTCCTCCCCTTTCATGCTGGGATAACATCAATACCTTTTTTTGCCGCAGCAGAAAAGTTTTATCAGAACCGTAAATGATCCGTCCGTATTCTTTTTTTCATGCTTCTTTCTTTTTCCATACAGGCCGAAACATACTGCTGTTTCGGCCAGTATTTGTATGGCTTATAAAATTTTCCTAGCACTTCAGCCTGTTTTTGTGTTAGAATATAAGTAAAGAATTATGCGTTGGGGTGAACGGCAATGTTTTCTAAGGATGACCTTATAATATACGGAAGCACCGGTGTCTGCCGTGTGTCCGATATCACGCCGCGCGTTATTTCCGAAGATTGCGGACAAGTTGACTGTTATGTATTGAAACCTCTTTACAGGGACTGCACCATATCCGTACCCGTTAACTGCGATAAGATCTTTATGCGTCCTATTATCTCCCGTGAAGAGGCGGAACGTCTTGTGGATACTATACCTAATGTCTGTGCCGAAGCTTTTCACTGCCGTCTCTTGAAAGATCTTACAGAGCACTATGATTCTTTGCTTAAGACCTATGACTGTGCCTGTCTTATCAAACTTTCCATGTCGATATATGCGAAAAAACAGGCTGCTAAAGAGCAGAAGCGAAAACTCGGAGCAGTTGACGAGCGTTTTCTTCGTCTGGCAGAAGATCTCCTGTTCGGAGAACTTGCCGCAGCTCTTTGCATTCCAAAGGACAGTGTACCGGAATATATATCTGAACGTCTCGGCAGACAAATGCCATGACCTCTTATCCCGTCTCCATACACCCGCTTATAATACTAAGGAGCAACAGAAGTGTTAACCGATTTTAATGAGCTTAAACAGTGTGTCATGTCCTGCAGAAAATGTCCTCTTGCTGAGACACGTACCAATGTGGTATTCGGTACAGGCAATCCCAAGGCAAAGGTTATGTTTATCGGTGAAGGCCCTGGGGCCAACGAAGACCTTCAGGGAGAGCCTTTTGTCGGCAGAGCCGGTCAGCTTCTTGACCGTATGCTTGAAGCGATAGATCTTTCACGCAACAGTAATATATATATAGCAAATATGGTAAAATGCAGACCTCCCCAGAACAGGGATCCTTCTCCCGAGGAGGTTTCAGCCTGTATCGGCTGGCTCAGAAACCAGGTATACGTAATAAAGCCCTCCATTATAGTCTGCCTTGGACGTATTGCGTCCTGTTCAATAATAGATAAGGATTTTAAGGTCACAAAACAGCATGGCCAGTTCTTTTCTCGCGGCGGGACCCTTCTCATGGGCACATTCCATCCTGCAGCTCTGCTGCGAAACCCTAAATCCAAACCGGAAGCAATGGAAGATTTATATCTGCTGCGGGATAAGCTTGTTTCCATGTTTCCCGGATCATTTTAGTTTTTCTCGACTGACTGTAATACATTTTAATATATCAAACTGATAATCTACGCTTTTATGAAAGGATGCCGTTAATATGAAGATCATGCTTGAAACTTCCGCGCGCCATGTCCATCTTTCACAGACAGACCTTGAAACCCTGTTCGGTCCGGGAGCTGTCCTGCACCATAAAAAAGACCTTTCTCAGCCCGGCCAGTTTGCCAGTTATGAGCGCGTCGCAGTCGTCGGCGCAAAAAAAACGATGGAAAACATTTCCGTCCTCGGCCCCGTGCGCGCATCCACACAGGTCGAGCTTTCCCTTACCGATGCCCGCTCGATCGGTGTGGACGCTCCTATCCGTGAGTCTGGAGACCTTGATGGCAGCGGAAGCTGTAAAATAATAGGTCCTGCCGGTGAAATAGTCCTTGAAAAAGGCGTTATTGCCGCCAAAAGGCATATCCATGCTTCTCCTGCGGATGCTGAAGCTCTGGGTGTAAAAGATAAGGAGATCGTTAAGGTAAGAGTAGACAGCGAAAGCCGCAGCCTTATATTCGACGATGTCGTCGTACGTGTCAGCAGCAGCTATGCTCTTGCCATGCATATAGATACTGACGAATCTAATGCTGCCGGGGCCTCTGGTGATATGTTTGCGGAGATCATAAAATGATCTGATTCCGGGAAGGCCTCCCTGAAGGGCCTTCCTCTATTTCTCTCTCCCCGCTTCTTATTGCTCTTTATACTGTTCTTGATATCTTTTATATACATTTTCAGGAGGATCATTATGGTAGTTATAGAAATGCAGAACGGAAAAACAATAAAGCTTGAACTATACCCTGAGACGGCTCCCATTACGGTACAGAACTTTCTCGACCTTGTAAATAAGGGTTTTTATGACGGACTTATTTTTCACCGGGTAATTCCCGGCTTTATGATCCAGGGCGGCTGTCCTAACGGCACCGGCATGGGAGGCCCTGGTTATTCCATAAAAGGAGAATTTGCGAAGAACGGAGTTAGAAACCCGTTAAAACATGAGCGCGGCGTTATATCGATGGCACGTTCTTCTCATCCTGACTCAGCCGGTTCTCAGTTCTTTATCATGCATGCAGCTGCGCCCCATCTTGACGGCAGTTATGCCGCTTTCGGCAAGGTCGTTTCCGGTATGGATACCGTGGACGAGATCGCATCTGTCCCCACAGACCGCTATGACCGTCCGAAAAAAGAGCAGAAGATCAAAAGGATATATGTAGAATAGCCTTTTTGAACCGTACAGGAAAAATAATTTTGATTTTTTTCTTGAATTATTTTTTATTACATGATAGTATAGTGGGTGCTATGGTTATACAAAAGGAGGTGTTATTATGCCTAACATCAAATCTGCCGAAAAGAGAGTAAAGGTCATAGCCAAAAAGACCCTTCAGAATAAGATGGTCAAATCCAACCTCAAAACCGTCATCAAGAAAGCTGAACTCGCTATAGCCGAAGACTCTGAGCAGAAGGAAGAACTTGTAAAGCAGGCCATTAAAAGAATCGACCAGGCTTCTGCAAAAGGCGTTCTTCATAAAAACACTGCCTCCCGTAAAAAATCCGCTCTTACCTTAAAGCTTAAAAACGCTTAACTAGGCGGCTTCCCGTCCGCTTTCAATACGAAGCCGCCTCATGAGACGTCTCCGGCAAGCTTACGCCAAACCTGGTTTCGGTTTGGCTTTTTGCTTTTGCATATGAGGATCTTTTCCGTGACCTGATGGAGGAATCCCTGCCTGAGAACGAAAAACAGCTTAAGATCCTAAAAAAACGTTATCCCGACTGAATATTGATACCCGCCAACCGGCGGGTATCTTTTTGTTTTCCTGGTACAAATTTCTTTTTCATGATCGCTTCCGCGAGGTCTCTGAAGATACGTCATCAATCTTTAAAATCATGTTTCAAGAAGAATAAAATTCCTTGTAAATGCAGTTTTTATCGGATATACTAAACTTGTATCTGTTGCAGTTTTTTATAATATACTGACAGCCTTGAGCTGTTCTCATCTGTAAAAGGAGTGGCACAACGATGAACTGTTCAAAAGAAGTTGAAAATATGTGTCGGCTCTGTAAAGGAGTCAACCACGGGCCTGCCCCTATCCCTGAAGAGGGCCGCTGGATAAAGCCTTACCAGATAGGTGACATAAGCGGTCTTTCACATGGAATAGGCTGGTGTGCACCTCAGCAGGGCGGTTGCAAACTCACCCTAAACGTCAAGGACGGCATAATTGAAGAGGCTTTGGTAGAAACTATCGGCTGTTCCGGAATGACGCATTCTGCGGCCATGGCCGGAGAGATCCTCCCCGGGAAAACACTGCTTGAGGCTCTCAATACAGACCTTGTCTGCGACGCGATAAATGTGGCCATGCGTGAGATCTTTCTGCAGCTGGTGTACGGGCGTTCGCAGACCGCTTTCTCTGAGGGAGGTCTTCCCATAGGTGCTTCTCTTGAGGATCTGGGCAAGGGACTTCGCTCCCAGATCGGTACTATCTTCTCCACGTCTGTCAAAGGTGTACGTTATCTTGAAATGGCCGAAGGATATATCCTTTCGCTGGCCCTTGATGAAAATGATCTGACAATAGGGTACAAATTTGTAAACCTTGGGAAGATGATGCAGGATATCCGCCATGGTGTCTCTCCCGCAGACGCTTTTGAAAAAAATACCGGGATCTACGGACGTTACGAAAATGCGGCTAAATATATCGACCCGCGTGAACAGTAAGAAAGGAGGCCTGCCATTATGATAACCTTTGAAGGAATTGAAAGAAGAACTGCCGGCATTGCTGCCTGCTGTGAACAATACGGTTTTGCCTCCCTTGAAGACGCCTCTGCGCTTTGCCTTCAGAACGGGATCGACGTTGCCGCCATTGTAAGGGGAGTCCAACCTATAGCTTTTGAAAATGCCGTTTGGGCATATACCCTCGGCGTCGCCATAGCTCTTAAATCCGGTTCAAAAAGTGCCTCTGAGGCAGCTGAGAATATCGGCATAGGGCTTCAGGCTTTCTGTGTTCCGGGTTCTGTTGCCCAGCAGCGTGCTGTCGGCTCCGGGCACGGCAATCTCGGAGCGATGCTGCTGCGTGAAGAGACCTCCTGTTTCTGCTTCCTGGCCGGGCATGAATCTTTTGCCGCGGCAGAAGGGGCTATAGGTATAGCACGCACCGCAAATACCGCCCGTACAAAACCCCTTAAGGTAATACTCAACGGACTCGGTAAGGACGCCGCTCAGATCATTTCCCGCATCAACGGTTTTACCTATGTTAAGACCGAATTCGACTACACCTCTGCAGAACTAAAGATCACGGATGAAATAGCATATTCTTCCGGTGACAGGGCCCAGGTGCGTACCTTCGGTTGCGACAGTGTTCCCGAAGGCGTTGCCGTCATGATGATGGAGGGCGTGGATGTTTCTATTACCGGCAACTCGACCAATCCCACTCGTTTCCAGCATCTGGTTGCAGGCACCTACAAAAAATGGTGCACCGAACATAACAGGCCTTATTTTTCCGTCGCTTCCGGCGGAGGCACAGGCAGAACCCTGCATCCTGATAATGTAGCCGCCGGTCCGGCCTCTTACGGGCTTACCGACTCGATGGGCCGCATGCATTCCGATGCTCAGTTCGCCGGTTCTTCCTCAGTTCCTGCCCATGTGGAAATGATGGGACTTATCGGTATGGGCAACAATCCCATGGTAGGTGCCACTGTTGCCTGTGCAGTTGCCGTTAGCGAAGCCCTGAAATAACAGTGTCGTATCCATTTGTTTCATCAGAGAGGCCTGTTTACGGCCTCTCTTTTTATTGTATATTCATCCTTTTCGGCATCTCTGTTTAACATCATCACTGCTCTGCCGTGCATGGCTTCTCTGCAAACATGCCCTTTTCGGACGTTGTCTTTCTTTGTCCGCTCATGCTGCCTGCCCCTCTCTGTGCAAGGTTGCATGAAACTATGATATATGTTATACTTTTTTATCGTATTATTATTTATGTATGTATCATACAGATCATATCCTTCAGGAGAATCCCTCCTGTAATGATATCCTGTTTTACATATTATACCGGATTACCTTTTATAATATGCCTGATCTCAGGCATTCGGGGTGAATATATGTTTCAGCTGTTAAAAAAGCAGCCTCCGAGTCGGATTATTGCTCTCGGCTTTATCCTCGTGATCTTAATAGGATCAGTACTGCTGAGCCTGCCTTGCTGCATTAAAAACGGAATATCGATACGTTATATCGATTCACTTTATACTTCAACAAGCGCCGTCTGTGTCACCGGTCTGATCACTGTTGACCCCTATGATACCTTTACCCCTCTCGGACAGCTTATCATTGGCATAATGATACAGATCGGCGGTCTTGGCGTTGCAGCCGTAGGCACGGGCATCATCCTTGCCATGGGGAAAAAAGTCGACATGAAGGGCAGAAATGTTATCCGTGAAGCTATGAACCTTGATTCGGGTAAGGGAACTATAACCTTTATTAAAAGTGTTTTTTTGACCACCCTGTTCTTTGAGATTATCGGTGCTATCCTCAACTTTGTTTTTTTCATACGGGATTATTCTCCTCTGCGGGCCGCAGGCCTCAGTCTGTTTCATTCGGTTTCCGCATTCAATAACGCAGGCTTCGACCTGCTTGGAAATTTTCAAAGTCTGACTTCATACCGGGATAACGTTTATATCAACCTTGTTACCTGTGCTATGATAATTGCTGGAGGCATCGGCTTTCTGGTGATCCGAGAAATAATTGATAAAAAATTCAACTGGCACAGATTTTCCATGCATACAAAAGTGGTTCTTTCTTTCAGTGCCTTTTTGATTGTAGTGGGAACCCTTCTTATCAAACTGACGGAAGATATCTCATGGCTTGGTGCCTTTTTCCTCAGTGTATCCTCAAGAACTGCCGGGTTTTCAACATCTTCTCTCGGAAGTTTTTCTTCTGCCGGTCTCTTGATAATAATGCCCTTCATGTTTATCGGTGCATCTTCCGGTTCAACCGGCGGCGGCATAAAAACGACCACATTCTTTGTTCTTCTTCAGGGTATTAAATCATCCGCTACAAACAAGGCAGAAAAAGCCTTCAAATATGCTATCCCGTCAAATGCTTTCCGTAAAGCTTCCGTTATAGCTTTGATGGCACTCGGAGTCATTTTCGTATCTACTTATCTTTTATTGTTAATGGAGCCGGGCATTTCTTTTTTGGATGCTCTCTTTGAAATGACAAGCGCCTGCGGTACGGTAGGCATTTCTACTGGTATTACCACGGGGCTCTGTACCGGCAGCAAGCTGCTTTCGATTGTTGTCATGTTCATAGGCCGTCTCGGACCTCTGACGATCGCTTCACTGTGGTACTTCTCAAAAGGAGAGCGAACCAGTTATCCGGATGGAAATATTGCCATAGGCTGATTCGGGAGGAATTATCATATGTTTAATAGAAACTCAAAAAGGTCAAATGTTTCATACGGCATTATAGGTCTCGGTCGTTTTGGTCAGGCTCTTTCCAAGGAACTTGCTACTACCGGCGCGGATCTGATCGTTCTTGATATAAATGAAGAAAAAGTCCGGGAACTCAGAGATTACACTGATAATGCATATGTTGTTAAAAACCTTGACAAAAAGACTCTTGCTGAGACCGGTATCCAGAACTGTGACGTTGCAGTAGTCTGCATCGGTGAACAGATCGACACGTCGATCCTTACGACACTGAATCTTGTTTCTCTCGGAATCCCTACTGTTGTTGCAAAGGCCAAAAGTGCCGAACACGGGGAGATCCTTGAAAAGCTCGGGGCTGAGGTGGTATATCCCGAGCGCGATATGGCTGTCCGCCTCGCTCACCGGCTGGAAGCTGTTAAGATGCTTGATTTTGTCCAGCTCAGTGAGAAGGTCAATATCTCCAAGCTTGTAATTTCAGAAAAGATCTTCGGCAAGTCCGTTCTGGATGTCAATCTCAGGAAAGAATTCGGCGTCAATATCATTGCAGTTGAAAACGGCGGCTCTTTGATCGAAACGGTCACTCCTGATTATGTCTTCCGTGAAGGAGACATAATATTCGTTGTCGGAAGCAAGGAAAACCTCAACCGACTGTCGGAATGGCTGGACGCTGAATGATCAGTGCGTTGCTTTTATCTTACCACTTCTCTGTATACAGCGGCTGACATGTTCTATGTTCATCCGCTGCATGTCTATCCCTGCTGTTTCTTATTATCCTTTTCCTGTTAGCTAACGTATTCCGAAAATGTTAATTCTGTCAATATCTATTAACATAATCCCTGTTGAATCCTTTCAGTCTCCTATTATAATTAAATATAATATTTACGCCGACACAACAGTTCGGCAGAACGGAGGAAAACAATGAAAAAAACATTGGCGGTTTTGCTTGCACTGGCCATGGTTCTTTGCTTCGTCTCGTGCGGAGAAAAAAAAGAAACATCTCCTGACGGCAGTGATGCTGCTGAAACTGTACAGCAGGAACAGCAGTCCCCCGTAGAGGAGATCACAACCGAAGATGAAGTACCGGATCCTTACCTAGGTGTATTCTCCGACGAGAACGGCAGTACTTTGGAGATCGGCTTGACCGAGAATACAACCCACAGCGTCAAGATGAACATCACCCGTCTAGCAAACTTCGATGACGGCGAAGGCAACATGTCTGACGGCGGTCTAAGCTTCATGGTTACCGATCCGAATGGGGGACCCCTTTACGGCATGATCAATATTGATCCGGAGGACGCCGGGCAGAATACCATGGTCGTTGTGATCACCGACTCCACATGGAGCCTTTTGCCGAATGACACGGAATTCACTTTCACCCGCGTGATTCCCAAGAGCGAGCAGGCAGGCACTGCAGGCAGCAGAATTCCGCTGAAGGACAATCTCCCGGAAGCGGAGACACAGATCCTTGCCACTGTTGAGAACTATCTCCGCGAAGCGTGGGGAGACAAGATCGATGATCTGGAGGTCACAATCAGCAAGATCTACTCTGCCGAGGATGAGGCCGAAATCGACGCACTGAAAGAGATGGAACTGGGTCCGAACGAGATCGCCTTCTCTGTGAACTACAAGCTGCATCCTGCCAAGGGTGTTGAGGACCTCATGCAGTTTACTGCTGGAACCGGTGAGATTGATGAGGAATCCGGCTGGATTGTCGAGAAGAGTAACATCGGCATTCTGCGTCCCAATCCGGACGATGAGGGATACATCATCACCAACTTTGGCACTGGATGGTAATCCCAAATAGGCAGTACACGGAGCTGCCTTCTTCAGAAGGCGGCTCCGCTTTTTGATATGCCGGGCATGGAAAAGGATCCTGTTTTCTCTATTTCAAAGGAGAAAAGTGTTCTCATTCAGAAACGTTTATAATATAATTTTTAGTGCTGAACGATTTCTTTATAATTAAGACGGGTAAGTTTTACAACCGTTTTGCCGACGGCAAAATGTACATGAAATATGAACTGGCCTCTGGCGGCCAGCTGTACACTATCATAAGCGTAGCCAACGGTGAAAAAAACCTATTTTGAATCCTCGGTAGACGGCCAGACTTTCGGCTGCAAAGAAAATAAATCTTAACTGCTGATGCAGTAGAAACCGATTGCTGTTTTATTGCCTTGTGACTGCCCTTCTTGGAATATATATACATGATTACTTAATACCGTTCCATCATATGTTTTTGCCGGTATGAATCCATATTCCTTTTCTTCATATAAAAACATCCTGTCATATCCCGTAACTATGTAGATTTACAGAAAAAACATGCTACACTTCACAAAAACTGCTCTTAAAAGGGGATTCTTATGGGATTTCAATCTGATCGTACCTTCACAACGATAAGGTCTGCTGTTTTCGGGCATGCTGTCGGTGATGCGCTTGGAGTCCCCGTGGAATTTGTTTCCCGTGAACACCTTCTTGACTCTCCGGTAACAGATATACTGTGTCATAACAGCTTCAATTCCCCTTTTGGTATCTGGTCAGATGATACCTCAATGACTCTGTGCACATTTGAAAGCCTCACTGAAACAGGCAGGATAGATACTTCTGATATGATGGAGCGTTTTACCCTGTGATATCGTTTCTGATACATGACGCCAGACGGTAAGGCGTTCGGCATCGGCCGTACAACATTTCAGTCAATCACAAGATACAGCCGTCATCATTCAGTGGCATCTTGTGGAGGTCGTTCGGAAAATGACAACGGAAACGGCTCCCTGATGCGCATCCTCCCTGTGATCCTATACCAGTATTTTACCAGCGATACTCATATTTACGGTAAGCCGCAGTTAGAAGAAATCCATGCCGTATCCTCCCTGACACACGGACATCCTCGTTCCGAGATGGCTTGCGGCATCTATGCCTTTATAATAAATGAACTGC
>JAEEGL015422144.1_pt1 | contig 38314 bp, 33 predicted proteins | sample 9134231 | NCBI WGS metagenome assembly JAEEGL01 (sample SAMN16246548, study PRJNA631951) | gut metagenome | biome: gut microbiome; feature: rumen; material: fiber-attached | host: Bos | place: Iran: Karaj | collected 2018-10
GGGGCTAGCCCCTCTTGACAGATGAACAGGATCATGCTACAATGCAGATAAGACCGACATCTCATCTGCCGGTCTCATCATAATCAACCTATGTTTTCAATATGCACTGTTTTGCGTTTACACAAAATTCGGGATTGAGCCTTTTTTGGGCAGACTGCTCGATGTACCTGCGGGTACTGCTGTTTTCACACATAAGAAGTATACCGCAATGAAAAATGCTGCTATTACCTGCCTTGATTACAGCGAGGATATGCTTTCACAGGCTCGTGAAAGACTGAATCATCTTGAAAATGTAACGCTTGTTCAGGGTGATGTGGGAAAACTGCCGTACAAAAATGAAACATTTGATATTGTACTCAGCATGAACGGCTTTCATGCCTTTCCCGATAAAAAGGCGGCATTCCGTGAAACTTACCGGGTGCTGAAAAAGGGCGGCAGGTTCATAGCCTGCTTTTATATCAAGGGAGAGTCCAAGATCACTGACAGTCTTGTGCGGCATTTTCTTGTTAAGAAAGGCTGGTTCACACCGCCCTTCGATACCGCCGGCAAATTGAGACAGCGGTTACAAAAGGTTTATGATCTGACAGATCTTGCAGTTGAGGGCTCGATGGTATATTTCTGCGCAGTAAAATGGAAATACGCTGCTTCTCGCCGCCCGAAAGACTTGCGCCGCCCTCGCCGATGACGGTATCGTACCCGTCGGGAAGCTGCATGATAAAGTCATGGCAGCAAGCCTTTTTCGCCGCATGGCAAAGGTCATATACACGTTGCATTTGCGCATCCAGTCAACAAAGCTTGCTGCGCTCTCTTTGGCGGCAGCGGCGAATTTCTCATAGCTGGACTGCGCCTTGCCGAACACCTTGATGACCTCAATGCCGTTGATATATTCCGTTGTGACAGCATTGAGAGCTTTCGTTGCCCGGACGGTTCTGCTGTAATTCTCCTCATATCCGAACATCATGAGCATATAGCAGATAACCCCTAACGGCACCGTGATGAGCGCTGCAAGTCCCAGCTTCCAACTGATCACAAAGGTGTAGAGCAGTATGATGACCGGCGCGCCGATGCCGGTCGTGAACTCAGGCAGGATATGTGCAAGCGTTGTTTCAATGCTGTCGATACGCTCCACAATCGTGCTTTTCAGCGCGCCTGACGGCTGACTGATGACATTGCCGAGGGGCATTTTCGCCAGCTTATCAAGCGCCTTTTTGCGTATCACCGCAAGGGTGTGAAATGTTGCAAGGTGCGAATTTGCCGTACTCAGCGCATGAAAGAGAGCGTGTCCCAGCCACAGCGCAAGTATCACAGCACAATTAATAATGTATGCGCTTTTATCGGTGCTGCCTGCGAGCAGGTCTTTTACGATCCTTGCGTAAAAGTCAGTCACACGGTCAGCCTTGTCGGTCAGGGCATCGAGCGTTCTGCGGTCGGTGATGCCGAGCTGTTCAGTCAGCAGACTGCGCATCTTCGCCCTTGTCATGTTCTGCGGCTCCAGCACGGCGTATTTGCCGGACTGATCGCGGAATACGACACGCGGCTTTTCGTCCCTTTTCGGCTGGACATACCAGCAGCCGAACGGTTTGGCAAACAGACTTTCGCCTTCGAGCGTGGCATTGCTTTCGATGCGGGAGAACTCGTTCTGTGCGCTGCCGCTGAAATACCGTTCCTTCTGCTTCCCTTTGAGCGCTTCCTGTCCGAATTTGGACGCTGCGAGATCTGCCTTGACCGGATCATAGCCAAACTGCGTCTGAATCTGCTGGGATACGGCTGCCTTATCCGGAATCTCATCGAAAGAGATTTCTCTGCCGGAATGAAGGTCTTTCAGGGTGTAGAAACCGTTTTCATCTTTGTCAAAGGAAAACTGCTTCTCGATCTCCTTGCACTTGGCGACAAATTCTTCGCGGACAATGCGCACCGCATCCTGATGCTTCACATCATGCAGGCAGTACTGATCGCCGCTTTTAGTCTCGACGAACACCGCCGGAAGGTCATGGGCTTTCAGCATCGCGGTCAGGTGAGGGACTTCCCACGGCTGCACCTTGAAATTGCCGAGTGTTTCCGGCTGTGCGGCGATCTTCTCCTTGACGCACTCCGTGCAGATCTGCTTGAAAATGGGCAGATCGCCGCTGCGGACATTTGCATAGAGGTTGTTTTTGCCTTTCGTATTGGAAAAAGCAACGGGGATACCGTATTTCTTTGCAGCGCTGGCGATTGCCTTGCGATCCTCCTGTGAAAAGCCGTTCTGTGCGACTGACAGGGCTTCGCCGGTGTTGCGGGCGTTTTCGGCAAGGTCTTTCAGAGATACTTCGCCGGGTTTGATGCCGGTCAGGTTTGTTGCCGATACATTCGGGGGCTTGGTCTTTTCCGGAGCCTGACTGCCGCCTTTTGAAGCCTTCATCTGTGCCTTGGCTCTGGCGCGGTCATGCTCCATGCCAAGCAGCTCACGAAACAGGCGACCGACCGAATCCAGCACCGACTTGAAAGCAGAAAGTGCCGCTTCAGCCGCTTTTTCAGATACTTGCATCGAAACGGCAGTCACATCTTCGCTCATGTTCAATCTTCATCCCTCCTTCAAATGGGCATAAAAATAGCCCGTTATTATAATAGTAGAAAGGCTTCACACTTCATAATAACGGGCTTGAAAAAGAGTATTCAGTTGTCAAGGTGCAATTATCGGCAAAAAACGATTGAGATTCAGTTTTGCTTTTTGCCGATAGTAGTGGATCATGTTTCGGATTTATCGGTCACGGAACGGAAAAACTTCTCCATTTCCGTGACAACGCGCTCCTGATAGGCGACCTCATCACGGTGATAGGCAATGAGTGGAGCGCATTCCTCGTCAATTTCCACGCCGCATACCTGCGGGAGCATATCGTCATCCAGCATGAACACAGTATCGTCCATCGGCGCGTCCTCGTCATCCGAATCCGGCTCGTAGACACCGGGAATCTCATAGGGATTGAAGTCAGGGCAGGTGTTGATGTAGCGCTGCAAGCTGTTCGCCTCAATGAAATACTTTGCGTTTTCGTCCTTGAGCACAAGGAACGGACGACCGCTGCAAAAAGCACGCTGGCAGATACGGTTCATGAACGGCAAACTATAGCCGAGTTTGGCTGCTGCTGCGGGCATCGAATAGAGTTTAAGTGTCATAATCATTTCTTTCATATTGATAATCCTCCTACTTCATGTTTGCTCGGATCGGAGCATGATCCTGTTTCTTTTCTTTACTCATGTTAGGGTAATGAATCGGGCAATGATCTACATTGGCATCACCTCCAGCAACAGGGCAAAAGAAAAGCCCGGTGTTTCAAGGGTGAAAGACCGGGCGGATAGGTGATATTTAATTTAGACAATTATCGGCATATTTTACAATGAGGGCTTTTCTGTAAATCCGTGGGAACTATTATTTGCCAAGCATTTTAGATGGAACTGTATAATAGTGACGTATTTACGCGATTTCCCGTTCGGTATGAGGGCTAGTATACGCATTTCGTGGGAACTAGGGGTGAAAATGGGATCAAAATGTGGAATTTGAGTGCTGTTTTCGGAAATTCTTTTCCGCTCTCTATAAACGAAAAATGTCCTAAATGCGTGAAAAACAAGCATTTAGGACATTTCACAATGGCGGAGAAAGAGGGATTTGAACCCTCGCGACCCTTTCGAGCCCTACTCCCTTAGCAGGGGAGCCCCTTCACCACTTGGGTATTTCTCCATGGTGAACACGCGGTCTATTGACCGTCAGATATGAATCAACAGCGAAATGTTGGCGGAGAGGGTGGGATTCGAACCCACGGTGCATTGCTGCATCACCAGTTTTCAAGACTGGCTCCTTAAACCGCTCGGACACCTCTCCGCACGGATTCAGCTTTATTATTATACCACATATTTTGAGTATTGTCAAGCCCTAATCCGAAATTTTATTATATTCCGAAGAACTGCAAACAATCAGCGCACCGGCTTGCCGCATCTGAGCAGACAGATGCGGCTGCCTGCTGCTCAATTGGTCGCGTCGCCGTAGCCGCTGAGATCGAAGCTGTATCCCAGCGAATCCTTTGCCTTTGCCGTGAATCGGTCAATCGAAACGGTATACGGCTCATCGCCCTTCCCGTCCTGATACATACGGATCACAATATTCCCGTCTTCGTCAATATCGGTCTCAGTGCGGTCATAGGTCTTGCTGTTTGCGGCAGTCTCTCTTGCACGCGCCATCTCGATCAGCTTGCCTGTGCTGTAAAAATGAAAATCGCTGAGGGATGTCTCCTCCTGCTTTGTGAGAACCTGCACATCGCCGCCCTCAAACGACAGCGTGAAACGGTCATCGCGCTCGTCAGAGACAGTCGCCTTCTTGATATTGTCGCGGGTTCCCATATAAAATGTCACCAGATTGCCGCTGCGCTCATACTCGAAATTCAGCGCCGCACCCATGCTCTGATAGATCACAGTCCCCTTATTTCCGTCCGTAAATTCAAAATACCAGTCGTCATTGCTACCGACGCCCCACCAGACACCGTTCTGAAGGCTGCCGTCGCCCTGGGTCTGTGACGCCGTCGTATCCGCCGCACCGGTGGATTCTGCCGGTGCGTCTGTTGTGGTTTCTGCACCGCTCTCCCCTGCCGAGCTGCTCTCTGACGGGATTCTGTCTGCAATCTTTGCAGTGCCGACCGGCGCCGAATCATCGCCCGACTGAATCGGCTCCATTCCGCAGGATGAAAGCAGGCACGCCGCGATTGCAAGCACTGTGCAAATTCTCAATCTCTGAGCCATTTTGTAAGACCTCCTGAATCTGTATTGCCATTCGTTTTCTATATTTCTATGCGGATATTTTTTATTTCAGTCCCAGCGGAACAGTAATCTCCTGCCATACACTGCACAGCCGTTCAAAGCTCCATGCGGCATTCGCCGGGCTTGTCGAAGGCAGACAGACTGCCGGGATCCCGGTCACCGGGCGCTGATATTTCTCATAGTATTTTGCCGCAATCTGTCCGTTCACATACACACAGCGGATCGGCGCGGCAGAGAGAATCGGCGAAAGATCGTTCGGAATCACATTGCGGATACTGCTGTCGGATGAGCCCGTGATCTCACAGGACGCGATCACATCCCAGAGCGCGATATGATGCGAGAGCAGGAATTCCCGTTTCTCCGGAATACTCTGCGGGACCTCTGCACCGGTAACAGCAGCCGTGACACGCCAGAAGCGATTTTGCGGATGACCGTAAAAAAAGCCCGCTTCACGCGAGCGGACAGAAGGAAAGCTGCCGAGGATCAGGATCGCGGAAGTGTTATCATAGAGCGGCGGGATCGGATGCGGAATGCGCATTCCCCTCACCTCTTTCGTCATAATTCGACCGATTATCATTATAGTGTGTAATTGCGTGTTTGTCAAGCGACTTTGCGGGATTTTTACCACATTGTAACTCTCAGTTCATAATTGAAATTTTTATATATGCAATTTCCGAAAAGCACTTGCAAAATGCGGAAAATTGTGGTATACTAACTATGATGCACAGAGTGTGCGCGGTCATTTTATCACAGCAAGAAAGGCATAGAATATGAAGCTCACTTTTCAGAAGCTGCACCCTGATGCGGTGCTGCCGGTTCGCGCCACTGCCGAAAGCGCAGGGCTGGATCTCTCCGCCTGCATCGCAGAGCCCCTGACGCTTCAGCCCCATGAGATCCGTCTGATCCCGACAGGTCTTGCGGCTGCGCTCGATCAGGCAGACGCAATGCTGATGCTCTGTGCCCGTTCCGGGCTCGCGGCAAAGCACGGCATCGGCATGGCAAACGGCGTCGGCATCGTCGATACCGACTACCGCGGTGAAATTTGCGTGCCTCTGATCAATCAGAGCGATGTGCCCTTTGAGATCACCCCGGGCATGCGCATCGCACAGCTGATCGTTGTCCCGGTCTATCTGCCGGAGGTGCTTGAGGCGGAAACGCTGCCTGAAACGCAGCGCGGCGCAGGCGGCTTCGGCTCCACAGGAAGATAAAGAAAAAGCACAGAACAAACAAAAGAAAGGTCGATCAACATGAAATTCAAGCTGACACTCTTTTTCTGCATTGCCGTCGCGGCGATCGCAGGCGGCTTCCTCGGAGAGCTCGCAGCCAATTCGCTCAGCCCCTATGTCTCGTGGCTCGGTTACAGTGCCGCATTCGGTTTTGACACACTCCATTTCAATCTGCATATTCTCCAGTTTGATTTCGGTCTGCATGTCAACATCAATGTCACACAGCTTCTGCTTGTTGCGCTGGCACTGGTGGTGTCGCCGAAGATCGCAAGCGCAATCAAAACAAGTTGACAAGGAGGCTGTCTGCGCATGATGCGCTGGGAAACACATTTACACACCAATGAAGGCAGTGCCTGCGCCACGGCTTCCGCATCCGAAATGGCCGAGACCTGCAAAGCAGCCGGTTATGACGGCATGTTCATCACCGACCATTTCTATCACGGCAACACCTGCATTGACCGCTCTCTGCCCTGGGAGGAATGGGTGCGGCAGTTCTGCCTCGGCTATTATCACGCAAAGGAAACCGGCGACCGCATCGGTCTGCGTGTCTGCTTCGGCTGGGAATACAGCTGGAACGGCAACGATTTCCTGACATACGGGCTCCCCCCTGCATGGCTCGCCGCACACCCGGAAGTCATCACGGTCGCGCCGAAGGAATACCTGCGGCTCATCCGCGACTCAGGCGGCTGTATCGTGCATGCACACCCCTTCCGGCAGGAGCACTATGTCGAAGCGATCCGTCTTCTGCCCGATATGGTCGATGCCGTTGAGGTCTACAACGGCGGAAACCGTGAGGAAGCCTATAACGAGCGCGCACTCTGGTATGCGAACAGCTACGGTCTCCCGCAGACCTCCGGCTCCGATACGCACTGGAAAAGCGCATTCTCCGGCGGCATTCTCACCGATTTCGATTTGCAGGATGCCTCGCAGTATCTCACCCTCATCCGAAGCGGCGGCATCAAGGGTCTTGTGCGCGCAGGAAAAGACGTATTATTCTGAGCAGTTCAAACATATTACAAAGCAGCCGGTATGCAGCATTGCACACCGGCTTTTTCTTATATTTTCTCGCCGTCTGCGAGACAAAGCCCGCACGCAGCGATCAGGAAAATCAGACAGAGAAACATGCCCGCATGCGCATCGCAGCTGAGCACAAGATCGGGCAGCTTCGGCTTTCCGAGCCCGTAATTCAGGCGGAAAAACATGCGGAAGCAGAGCAGCGAGAGCATTGCACCGCCGCAGCATCCTGCCGCATAGCGCCGCGGCAGCCGGGAAAGCAGCAGCACAGCCGCACCGACAATGCAGAGCAGCACGAGGATCAGCCAGAGATTGCAGACAGGGTTCTTCGCGCTCCATTCCTCATAGAACATCTCCCCCCAGAGTCCTGCGGAGGTCATCCAGCTCCAGCCGATGTGCGTCTCCGTGACAATATCCTTTGCATTCATCGACACAACGGACAAAAACGGCGTGAAGAAGCAGAGCAGCGCTGCCGTCAGAAACATGAGTGCCGCCGCCGGGACAGAGATCCCCGCGACGGAGCGGATACGCGATGCCCGCACAGAGTCGATCGCCCGTGCAGGAAGCGTCCGCCATTTTGTAGTGCGCTGTCCGTTCCCGCCCGTCATTTCGTCAGCCTTTCTATGCGGCTTTCCGCATCGGCGATGATCGCTTCGGGCGTTGTCCCGATATGATAAATGCCGTTTTCATAGAGGATCCTGCCGGCGCACATGGTCATTTTCACATTGCTTCTGTCGCCGCTGAGCACAAGGCTCTCCGGGATATGATGCGTCGGATGGAGATTCGCCGCAGAGAGGTCAATGCGGATAATGTCCGCCTGCTTCCCGACCGCAAGATCGTCACAATCCGGGAGACCCATCGCGTTTGCGGATCCCCATGTCGCAGCCTTCAGCATAGATGCCGCCGGAATCGCAGCAGCGTCATTGTTTCTGAGCTTTTGCAGCACCGCGCCGAGATACATCTCGCGGAACATATCAAGCGCGTTGTTCGATGCAGCGCCGTCTGTGCCCAGCGCAACCTGCACGCCGTCTGCAAGATATTCTTTCAGCGGAGCGATGCCGCTTGCGAGCTTTGCGTTCGAGCAGGGGCAGGAAACGGCCCAGAGCTTGTTGCGCTTCCAGACCTGTCTGTCCGCTTCGTCGAACCAGACGCAGTGGAAGCCGCCGCCGCCGTATTCCCACATGCCGAGGGATTCAAGATACTGCGCAGGTGTAGCGCCGTGCCGCTCGATGCACGCTTCATGCTCTGATTTCGTCTCACTGATATGTGTGTAAACCGGCTCCTTCTCCGCCTGTGCGAGCTTTGCAATCTCGCGGTGCAGGCTCTCATCGCTCGTGTATTCCGCATGGAAGCCAAGGCGATAGGTCACGAGCGGATCGTAATGCCGGAACTTCTGAAACTGATCGTTCAGGCGATCGACATCCTTTGCAGTGCCGTTCACACTGCCGCAGAACACCAGCCGCATGCCGCTTTCGACCGCAGCCTGCGCAGAGCTCTCCGGGAAGAAATACATATCAAAGAACGCAGTCGTGCCGGAAGCAAGATACTCCAGAATCGCGAGTTTGTCAAAGGCATAGACATCCTCCGGGGTCAGCCTGTCCTCGTAGGGAAAGACCTTCTCAAAGAGCCATGTTTGCAGCGGAACATCCTCTGCAAAAGAGCGCAGGAATGTCATCGCGGAATGCGTGTGCGCATTCTTGAAGCTCGGCATCAGCAGATCGCCGCCGCAGTCGATCTCGCGCTCAAATGCAGGCAGCTCCGCCGGCTTGTCTCCGAGATAGGCGATCCGGCTGCCGTCGGTCCAGAGCTCGCCCTCCGTGATGCTGCATCCGTCCGTGACGGTGAGTATTTTGGCATTATAAAAACGAATCATCGCGATTATCCTTTCTGTATTCTGTCACTGCATACGCATGCCGGTCTCAGCTTCTTCCGGCTTCGCGGCATCCTGTTCTGCTGCCTGCGGCTGCTCCGCCGGCATCGGGAACGCCAGATCGTCGCGGGTCTGCGCAACGGCTGTCTGCATCCCGCGCACTGCCGCTTCGATGCGCTCCTTGTCGCTTTTGGTATCCATCGCCGCCGAGCGCGTCAGCGCAAGCATATAGTCGCCGTAATGCTGCACGAGTCCTTCCGCATTTTCAAGCAGAAACCGCGCCCGCAGCAAGATATCCGAGCCGTATCCGGGCTCGCTGATGCGGTCATACTGGAACATGCGCATCTCGCTCAGATACTGATCCAGCGCAGAGAGAAAGCCGTCCTCGATCTGACTAAGCAGCGGATCCTTCCGCAGCAGCCGCGGCATCGCCCTGCGGGAGATGCGCCTTTCCCGGAACATCTGCACGAGCATCGCCGCCCTTGCCGCAAGCGCATAGATCTCATCGGCGCGGCTGCCGAGCGCGAAGACATTGCCGGAATCCGAACGGTAGCAGCGCATCGGAATGCCGTCCTTCTGCTGATAACAAAGATGCTCGCTGTTCCAGTCGGTCACTTCCCTGAGAAGCCGCATCCGCTTCGGAAGCAGATGCTTTTTGCACCACGGGATCAGCTTCTTTTTCGCGAACACGAAAAGCAGCGCTGCCGCTGCAAGAATCGCACGCCACATGCGGCACGCCTCCTTCCGTCATCCTGTTGTCACTGCATCCGCATCCCCTGCTGCCCGGGTGCCGCAATGTCATCGCGCACCTCCGCAACAGCGGTCTCCATACCGGCAACAGCGGCTTCGATCATTTCCCGCTCCGAATCAATATCCGAGGCGGCTGCCTGTGTCAGAGAGAGCATATAGTCGCCGTAATGCTGCATCAGCGCGGCGGCATTTTCCAGCAGAATCTCGATATGCACGAGCCGCTCGCTGCTGTATGAAATATCGTCGATGCGGTCAAACTGAAACATTTTCAGCTCTGTCAGATACTGCTCCATTGCCGAGAGAAAGCTCCCCTCGATGCGGTCGAACATAGGATCCTTTCTGAGATCCGCAGGGAGCTGCTTTCTGAGTGCCGTGCGCTCCGCAAAGATCTTCACGGTCGATTCCGCATGCTCTGCAATCGCCTTGACCTGCGATTCATATACGCCGAGCGGGAAGACATTGCCGTTATCCGAAAGATAGCATGTCATCTTCTGCTTCTGCCGCGATCTACGGACAATGTGCTTCTTTTTCCATTCTGCGATTTCCTCCAGCATGCGCGCCGTTTTCGGCGTCATTCCCTTTTTGATCAGATCAATGAGATTCTTCACAACAGTGATTGCAACCGCAATCACGACCCACCAGAGCCAGCCCATCTCCGGCGCACCTCCCCTCTGTCAGTGCAGTCTGTCATGCGTTGTGCATTGCCGCGACCGACTGCCGCACGAGCTCCGCAAACTGCGGTGCTGCCTTGTCGCCCGCTTCCTTCACTTCCTCATGCGTCAGCGGATGCGGCGAGATGCCCGCAGCGAGATTGCTGATGCAGGAAACGCCGCAGATCTCCATGCCCATATGCCGTGCGGCAATGGCTTCGATCGCCGTGCTCATGCCGACAGCATCGGCGCCGAGCAGCCGGAACATGCGGATCTCTGCGGGAGATTCGTATGCAGGACCCGCCGTTTGCAGATAGACGCCCTCCTTCAGCGGAATATCCGCATTGACAGCGACCTTGCGGATGATCTTTTGCAGACGCTTGCTGTAAATTTCGCTCATATCCGGGAAGCGGACGCCGAGCGTGTCGATGTTTTCTCCTCTGAGCGGCGAGGGCACAAAGCTCGAGATCTGATCGGTGATCAGCATGAACTCACCCGCTTTCATGCCCGCCTGAATGCCGCCCGCTGCGTTCGTCAGGAAAAGGATCTTCGCACCGAGCGCATGCAGCAGACGGATCGGCAGCACGGCTTCCTGCGCCGTGTAGCCCTCATACATATGCACTCTGCCCTGCATCACGGCGACTTTTGCGCCGTTCAGCGTGCCGAACACAAACTGCCCCGCATGCCCCGCAACCGTCGAGACGGGGAAGCCCGGAATATCGCTGTACCGAAGCACCTGCGTATCCGTGAGCTGCTCCGCGAAGGCACCGAGCCCCGAGCCGAGCACCAGCGCGATCTCCGGCTGAAAATCCACGCGTCTGCGTACAAATTCGATGCAGCTTTCAAGCTGTTCCTTCACTGTCATAATCCGGCTCCTTTTTATTCTGCGCTGCCGTAGAGATAGATTCTCTGCGCCTCGGTCAGCGTGTCAATTTCGATATTCATGCTTTCGAGCTTTCTGCGTGCGACTGCCTCATCGACGGCACGCGGCACATTGTTCAGAACATCCGTGACGGAATCGCGGTGTTCAATGAGCCACTTTGCGCTCAGTGCCTGAATCGCAAAGCTCATATCCATGATCTCTGCCGGGTGACCGTCGCCTGCTGCGAGGTTCACGAGTCTGCCCTCCGCGATCACATAAATTGTCACGCCGTTCGGGAGTGTGTAGCCCATGATATTATTGCGCGCCGGGAACGACTTGACAGCGAGCTTTCTGAGCCCCTCCATATCAACCTCGACATCGAAGTGACCCGCATTGCAGAGAATCGCGCCCTCGTGCATGTTGAGGAAGCTCTTTTCGGTGATGACATGGTCGCAGCCTGTGACGGTGACAAAGAAGTCGCCGATCTTCGCTGCCTCCTCCATCTTCATCACGGTGAAGCCGTCCATCACCGCTTCGATCGCCTTGATCGGATCGACCTCGGTGACAACGACCTTTGCGCCCAGGCCCTTTGCGCGCATCGCAGCACCCTTGCCGCACCAGCCGTAGCCTGCGATGACAACAGTCTTGCCTGCAACAATCAGATTCGTCGTGCGGTTGATGCCGTCCCAGACAGACTGACCCGTGCCGTAGCGGTTATCGAAAAGATGCTTGCAGTCGGCATCGTTGACGAGCATCATCGGGAATTTCAGCGTGCCCGCTGCCGCCATTGCTCTGAGGCGCAGGATGCCGGTTGTGGTCTCCTCGCAGCCGCCGATGACATTCGGCAGGAGCTCCGGATATTTCTCATGAATCAGTGTGACCAGATCGCCGCCGTCGTCGATGATGAAATGCGGCTTTGCTTCGATGACGCGGCGGGTGTGCTGCTCATATTCCTCAGCGGTGACGCCGTGCCATGCAAAGACATTGAGCCCGTCATGTGCCAGTGCAGCCGCCACATCATCCTGCGTGGAAAGCGGATTCGAGCCTGTGATATACATTTCCGCGCCGCCTGCCGCGAGCACACGGCAGAGATACGCGGTCTTCGCCTCCAGATGAATCGACAGCGCAATGCGCTTGCCCGCGAAGGGCTTTGTCTTCGCAAACTCCGCTTCGATGCTGCGCAGAAGGGGCATGTTGCCCTTGACCCACGCGATCTTCTGATCGCCGCTCTCCCAGGTTTCGGGGAATCTGATCTCGCTCATACTATATAAAATCCTTTCTGAAGCTCCGCAAAGCATAGTGTTCCGCTCGGCAAAGTATACTATTCCGAGTGCTTTACTCGGTTACTCTCTATTTTATCATATTTCTGCGCAGATTGCAAGCCCAATCTGCATTATTTTTCGTGCGTCTCTGCAAAACGCTTGACGAAACCGCTTTTTTGTAGTAAAATATAGGTTGGATACAAGCAAAGTCTTATCCGCGCACGGGCAATTTTTCCTACGGCTCCCGTGCAGCTCTGATGATTGTGAGGAATACCGATATGAGCATGAACGACAGACACAGCTCGCTCTTTGCCGCACGCAATCTCACGATGCTCGTGGATTTCTATGAGCTGACGATGGCAAACGGTTTTCTGGAGAACGGGCTCGGCAATGTCCGCACCTGCTTCGACCTCTTCTTCCGCAGAGTGCCCGATCAGGGCGGCTATGCGATCATGGCAGGTCTTGAGCAGGCGATCGACTACCTGAAAAACCTGCGCTTCACAGAGGATGACCTCTCCTATCTGCGGGAAAAGGGCATTTTCTCGGAGGCGTTTCTGCAATATCTCGCAGATTTCAGATTCGAGTGCGATGTCTGGGCAATCCCCGAGGGCACGCCCATCTTCCCGCATGAGCCGCTGATGACGGTCTGCGGTCCGGCGATGCAGGCACAGTTCGTGGAAACGATGCTGCTGCTCTCCGTCAACCACCAGTCCCTGATCGCGACAAAGGCAAGCCGCATTGTCCGCGCAGCAGAGGGCAGACCCGTCATGGAGTTCGGCTCCCGCAGAGCACAGGGCAGCGACGGTGCGCTCTACGGCGCAAGAGCCGCTTATATCGCGGGCGCGGCAGGCACGGCATGTGCGATCTGCGACCGTGAATTCGGTGTGCCCGCGCTCGGCACGATGGCGCACAGCTGGGTGCAGCTCTTCCCGACCGAGCTTGACGCATTCCGCGCCTATGCAAAGGTCTATCCCGATGCCTGCACGCTTCTGGTCGATACCTACCATGTGCTGCGCTCCGGCGTCCCGAATGCGATCACCGTCTTCAAGGAGCTGAAGGCCGCAGGGCATGTGCCGCAGGGCATCCGCATCGACAGCGGCGATATTGCCTATCTCTCGAAGAAAGCACGCATCATGCTCGATGAGGCAGGTCTCCCCGAGGTGAAAATCGTCGCCTCCAATTCGCTGGATGAATACCTGATCCGCGACCTGCTCGTGCAGGGCGCAAAGATCGACAGCTTCGGCGTCGGCGAGCGCCTTGTGACCTCGCGCTCCGAGCCGGTGTTCGGCGGCGTCTATAAGCTCGCGGCGGCGGCATCTCTCGCAGCGCCGGATACGCTCACCCCGAAGATCAAGCTCTCCGAGAATGCAGCAAAGATCACAAATCCCGGCTTCAAGACGCCGTGGCGCCTCTTCGACAGCGAGACCGGCATGGCAATCGCCGATGTGATCACGCTGGCAGATGAAGTGATCGACGACACGCAGCCCTATGTCATCTTCGACCCGGAGTTCACCTACAAGCGCAAGACGCTGACGAACTTCAAGGCGAAGAAATTGCAGGTGCAGATCTTCCGAAAGGGCGAATGCGTCTACGACTGCCCGCCGATCGCGGAGGTGCGGAAATATTGCAGCGAACAGCTCGACACCATCTGGGACGAGGTCAAGCGCTTTGAGAATCCGCACGCTTACTATGTCGATCTCTCCGAGCCGCTCTGGAAGCTCAAGCGTGAGCTGCTCGATAAATATTTCGCGGATTGACAGACAGGAATACAGAAACAGACAGACCGTACAAATACAGTATACAGCATTCCGATTATGATTCAGTGAAGGGGATTACTTTATGGACTACCAGCTCACACGCATCCACATGGGACCCGCACGCTGCGCGATGGATCTCACCGACGGCAGCGAGCGCGGTGAATATGTTTCGCAGGATTATATCCTGAACACCCTCGGCAGACCGATGCGCTCGGTCAACCTGATGTACTGCTACTACCCGCTCGATGAGACCTTCCCGACAAGAGCACATGATGCCTTTCCGGACAAGGAGGTCACATTCCAGTGGGATTACCCGTATGACGATTACTTCCCCTATACCGGCGGACTGAACGGTTCCCGCGACGGTGAGGTTTTCCGGCAGATCGCGGATATCCGCGCACACGGGCAGGATCTCACCCTGACCCTCACCTGCGACCCGCATGTTTCGGACGAGCATCTCATTGCGATCGCAGAGGATCTCAGACCCTACGGCAGAGTGCTCCTGCGTCTCAATCACGAGGCGACCGGCAACTGGTTCTCGTTCAATCAGCGCGCAGGCTATGAGGAGGTCGCAGCATTCTTTGTCCATGCAAGTGAAGTGATCCGCGAGCATGCGCCGAATGTGCAGACGATCATCTGCATCGGCGGCATCGAAGACAAGAATTCCGCGGAGATGGTCAGGGAAAAGGAATTTGCGCAGACCGTTCCCGCTGCCGACATCTGGTCGGTGGACAAGTACATGGCGCTGCACTGGGGCTGGCCCTATGATGTGGCGAAAAAGGGCGGCAATTCGCACAGCCGCGGCAGCTACGCGGAAACCTATGAGATGACGAAGCGCTCCTTCGAGCGGTTCACGGAGCTCAACGGCGGCGTGACAAAGCCGATGGTCATGAGCGAATTCAATGCCGACGGCGATGTCACGGGACCTTTTGATCAGTGCGAAATGGTGGACGGCTTCTTCCGTCTGCTGAAAGAGGATCCGGAGACATGGCTTTCCGGCATCAACTTCTACCAGTTCCGTGACCGCGGCAGACTGGGTCTTGAGATTGAAGACCCCTCGAACCCGAATGTCGGCATCCCGCAGCCCGTGATGGACACCTTCCGGCACTGGATCTCTGATCCGCTCTTCCTCCCGCAGATGACGGAGGCAGGAGAAGCCGCGCTCCCCGCAACGCTCCGCTGGGGCGGCGCCGAGGATGCAGAGGGCATCGCGGTCAAGCTGCACTTTGAAGGAAACCCGCATTTCTGCGAGCTCACCTTCGCAGACGAAGGAAATTATATGATTGAGCTGAACGGCAGATGGTTCTATAAGGCGCCCGGGACAAAATTTGTCGATCTGATGCCTGCATTCTTCGCAAAGCCGCTCTCAGGCGCATGCGACATGCAGCTCCGCATCTTTGCGCCGCCCGCCAACGGCAAGAACGATCTCGAAAAGCCCGACGGTCTCATGAACTGCTATGCGGCGATCGAAGCGCTGCCGGAGATCCGCATTGAATATGCGCCCGTGGAGCCCGACCGTGACTGATACGCTCTTTGTCACCGATCTGGACGGCACGCTGCTCACGCCGGATGTGACGCTCTCTGCGCACACGCGGGAAATTCTCCGCACACTCCTGGCGGCAGGTCTCCCGCTGACCGTCGCCACGGCGCGCACGAGCTTTTCGGTCATGCCGATTCTGGAGGGACTCCCCTTCCGGCTGCCGCTCATCCTGCAAAACGGCGCCGTGCTGCACGATCCAGTGACAAATACCATCGCGGATGCTGCCGTGATCGGCGAAGATGCGTTCCGTTCTGTGCTGCGGCTCTATGACGAAATGGGCTTCAACGGCTTTGTGTTCTGCGTGCCGGAGCACACGCTCACATGCTGCTACACGGCGCTCACCACACCGCATATGGAGCGCTACTACGCCGAGCGCCGCGTGAAATACGACAAGCCGTTCTGTCAGGTGCAGTCGCTTACGGAGCTCTCGGACAGGCATCCTGTCTATCTCTCGCTGAACGCGCCGAAACAGCGCCTTGACCCGATGTATGCAGCCTTGCAGGCGGTCGAAGGCATCTCACTCGCCTATTACCGCGATGTCTATGAGCCGGAGATCTGGTATCTCGAAATCTCCGCGCCGGAAGCATCGAAATATCACGGAATCCGAAAGCTCCGTGCGATGACCTGTGCAAAGCATGTCACGGGCTTCGGCGACAATCACAATGACTTCCCGCTCTTTGCCGCGTGTGATACAAAAATCGCGGTCGGCAATGCGGCGGAGGAATTAAAACAGCGCGCAGACTGCGTCATCGGCTGCAACACCGAGGATGCGGTCGCGGAATATCTGCTGTGCGCATGGAAGCAAAAAGGAGAAGAGCGATGAAAAAACATGCTCTCCAGCCGCTGCTGCTTTCGGCTGCGGCGCTCGCAGGATGCAGCAATGCAGGAAGCTCTGATCCGGGCGTTCCGGTTGAGACAAGCACAACGGCGAGCACGACAATGACATTTGATACCACCGCTCAGACCACCACGACCCCTGCGCCCGAGACAACCGCATCCGCAGAGACCACCACTGCTGCTGCGGATACCACAGCCGCGCCCGAAACGACCGCCTCCTCTGCTTCCGACGGCGAACGCACCGAGGCGCAGAAGACGCTATACAGCGAGGGCTTCTATGATGGCTTTCTCGCAGGCAAAGCTGCTGCAAAGCAGGGGGATACACTCCGCATCTCCGGCGATTTCACCGCGACGGTGCGCACGATCATGCCGGATTATGTTTCCGATCCCGAGACCCCGCGCGCTGCGGTCATCACCTTCTTCCAGGATGAGCCTGTGCTGGTCTACATGGCGCCTGCTTTTCTTGTGAAAATGAAGGAAGGTGAAACCTATACCTTCGTGCTGCAGGAACAAGGAGAACTGATAGGTGTAAGCCATTGGTGGGATGAGGAGAGCGGCTCTATTGACTCACGGGCACTTGCAAATGTGTTCCTCAACCTGAGCGAGGTGCGTGAGCCCACAGAGGACGAGGAAGGTCTCCTCTGCAACCGCATCAAGGCGGCACCGAATGTATACGGGACAGATACCGATACCGATTCAGAATAATTTTAACATAAAGGAGAACCACCATGAAAAAACTGATGCTTGGAAATGAAGCCTTCGCAAGAGGTCTCTACGAAGCAGGCTGCCGGTTTGCATCGAGCTACCCGGGCACGCCCTCCACGGAGATCACCGAGTCGATTGCAAAGTACGACGAGGTCTATGCGGAATGGGCACCGAACGAGAAGGTTGCGGTCGAGTCTGCGCTCGGCGCCTCCTTTGCGGGCGCAAGAGCCTTCGCTGCGATGAAGCATGTCGGCCTGAATGTCGCGGCTGACCCGCTCTACACCGCATCCTACACCGGCGTGAACGGCGGTCTCGTCATTGCCGTTGCCGATGACCCGGGCATGCACTCCTCTCAGAACGAGCAGGATTCCCGTCATCACGCAATCGCCTCGAAGGTGCCGATGCTTGAGCCCTCCGATTCGCAGGAGTGCAAGGATTTCGCAATGCTCGCCTATGAGCTCTCCGAGCAGTTTGATACCCCGGTGCTCGTGCGCACGGCAACGAGAGTCGCACACTCCCAGAGCGCGGTCGAGCAGAATCCGCGTCAGGAGCAGGAACTCAAGCCCTATAAGAAGAATCCCGCAAAATATGTCATGATGCCCGCCTATGCAAAGGGCAGACATGTGGTTGTTGAGGAGCGCACACAGAAGCTCATCGCCTACGCAGAGACCGCCGCGATCAACAAGGTCGAGCTGAACGGCGCAGAAATCGGCGTCATCACCTGCGGCGCGGCATATCAGTATGCGAAGGAAGCGCTCGGCAATACCGTCAATTTCTTAAAGCTCGGCATGACCAACCCGCTGCCCAGCCAGCTCTTCCTTGATTTCGCTGCAAAGTGCAAGACCGTCATCATCATCGAGGAGCTGGACGGCATTCTTGAGCAGCATGCAAAGGCACTCGGCATCGACTGCAAGGGCAAGGAGATCTTCGGCAACATCGGCGAGCTCAATCAGGTCATCATCGCCGAGAAGCTCTGCGGCAAGGCGCCGGAGGTCACACCGTACCCCGAGCAGCTCCCGGTCCGCCCGCCTGTCATGTGCGCAGGATGTCCGCACCGCGGCGTGTTCTACACGCTGGCAAAGCATAAGATCACTGTCTCCGGCGACATCGGCTGCTATACGCTCGGCGCTGCAAAACCTCTCGAGTCGATGGACTGGACGATCTGCATGGGCTCCTCTGTCTCCTGCCTGCACGGCTTCAACAAGGTGCTCGGCAAGGATTCGCAGAATAAGACCGTCGCTGTCATCGGCGACTCGACCTTCATGCACTCCGGCATGACCTCCCTTGTCAACATCGCATACAACGCATCGAATTCCACTGTGATTATCCTCGACAACTCCATCACCGGCATGACGGGTCACCAGCAGAACCCGACCACCGGCAAGAATCTGAAGGGTGATCCGGCTGCGGCTGTTGATCTCGAAGCACTCTGCAAGGCGCTCGGCATCAAGCGTGTCCGCGTTGCAGATCCCTATCATCTCGCGGAGATGGAGCAGGCGATCCTCGAAGAGCTCGATGTCGATGAGCCTTCTGTCATCATCTCGCGCCGCCCCTGCGCACTGCTCAAATATGTCAAGCACAACCCGCCGCTGCATGTGAACGGCGACAAGTGCAGAAGCTGCAAGATGTGCCTGCGCCTCGGCTGCCCGGCCATCTCCATGAAGGACGGTAAGGCTTGCATCGACCACACCCAGTGTGTCGGCTGCGGCATCTGCGAAGAGCTCTGCAAGTTTGACGCGATCGAAAAGTGAAGAAACCTATGAAACGAACAGCTCAAAAAATCCGAAAAATCAACTGCCCGTACTGCGGTATTCAGCTTGCATACAAGGGCGCACAGCGCATCCAGCTCGGACGCTGGGGGCTGCTGCTGGAGCACTGGGACAACTGGCTCTCCGGCTCGCTGAATGTGCAGCTCTATGAATGCCCCAAATGCGGAAAGATCGAAATGTTCCGAACGAGATGAAACATCGGCTGCGGCATTTGTGAAGAACGCAGCAAGTTCGGCGCGATTGAAAAAAAAACACTGACGAAAGGATTATCACTATGTATTTTGTATACGGAACACGCGAAAAGCTCAAGAAGGATGTCAAGATGGGTCTTGACTATTGCCCGAACTGCGGGAAATTCACCGCATGGTTCGCAGGCAGACACCGCAAATACTGGCATTTTGACTACATCCCGCTGTATATCAAAACGCTGAACTGCTTTGTGATGTGCGGTTCCTGCGAGCACGGCAGGGAGATCGACAAGCAGGAGCTGGCTGCGCTGAAGGAGAACTATCAGCCCTTCAAGGATAAGAAGCAGCAGATCGCATGCTATCAGGAAGCAGAAGCGCTCGCAAAAACCATGATGGCATCTGACGCCGCAGTGGACACGATGATGCAGCGTCTCTCGGAGAAGTATCCGATCAAGGCAACACCGTTCCTCGAAGCGGAATACCGCCGCAGATTCGGGGTCATGCTCCAGCTTTACGGCTTGCAGGCAAATCAGAATCAGCCGTGATTGACAAAGGGCGCTGCCTCTCCGGCAGCCGCTCTGACAAAAGAAATATGATACATTGAAAGGATATTGTTATGGAAACAAAATCTGTTATGATCGTCGGCGTCGGCGGACAGGGCTCCCTGCTCGCCAGCCGCATTCTCGGCAATGTGCTCCTTCAGCAGGGCTATGCCGTCAAGGTAAGTGAGGTTCACGGCATGTCGCAGCGCGGCGGCTCGGTCGTCACCTATGTCAAGTACGGCGATGCCGTCTACTCCCCTGTTGTCGAAAAGGGCGAAGCGGATGTCATCATCTCCTTTGAGCTGCTCGAAGCGGCAAGATGGGCTTCCTGCCTGAAAAAGGGCGGCAAGATCGTCACCTCGACCCAGACACTCGACCCGATGCCCGTCATCACCGGCGCAGCATCCTACCCGACCGGGATCGTGGAGAAGCTCACAAATATGGGAATCGACGTCACCGCTGTGGACGCGCTCTCGCTTGCAGAGCAGGCAGGCTCCGCGAAAGCATCGAATGTCGTGCTGATGGGCGTTGTCTCGAAGAAGATGGATTTCGATGAGGCTGTCTGGCAGGAAGCACTGAATCAGTGCGTGCCGGAAAAATTCATCGAGATGAACCGCAAGGCATTTGCACTCGGGCGGGGAGCATGACCCCTTTCCGTGACGCAGAGGGAAAGCGTGCACTTGAGGATCTCTGGGAATTCTGCCCGGAGGGCAAGGGCGCAGCGCTGAATCAGCTTGTGTGGTATCTGAACATGGAGTTTGACATTGTGACAGAGCCCGATCAGCATGACGAAGACGGCATCCCCTATGATCCCGCGGAGGACGGCGTGGACATTGAGATCGGATATGATATCTGGGTCTGTGCCTCTATGCTCGATGCCGTGCTGAACGGCACCGATTACACGGCAGACTGCACGGGCTTCACGGAGATGTACGCACATGTCCGCGATACGATGCAGAAAAAGCTGCACGAAACGAAATTCCTCAGCAGAAAGCGAAAGCATGATCTGCCCGCGCTCTGCGCAAAAGCCGCCGATGCACTCCGGTATATCACCGGCGAGATCTGCGCATCCGAAGTCGCCGAACAGTTTACCGACCGAAAGACGGAATTTCTCTCGTCGGTCGATGCGCTGCGGACGCGGCTCTCTGCATATCAAACGGACAACACAGCGAATTGACTGTTTCCTATATTTTTTACCGAAAGGAATGATCCCCAATGGCACACTACTGGCACGAGGACATCGAGTGTATGTCCCGCGAAGACATGCGGAAGCTCCAGAGCGAACGGCTGGTCGCACAGGTGAAGCATGTCTACGAGCATGTCCCCTATTACCGCGCAAAGATGGACGAAAAAGGCGTGACACCGGACGACATCCAGTCTGTTGACGATTTACATAAGCTCCCGTTCCTGTCTAAGGCAGACCTCCGCGAAGCATACCCCTACGGGCTGCTTGCAAAGCCGCTTTCGGAGTGCGTGCGCATTCACTCCACCTCCGGCACAACCGGCAAGCGCGTCGTCGCGTTTTACACGCAGCATGATGTCGATCTCTGGGAGGACTGCTGTGCCAGAGCGATCACCGCAGCGGGCGGCACCGACGAAGATGTGCTCCAGGTCGCCTACGGCTACGGTCTCTTCACCGGCGGCGCGGGTCTTCACGGCGGCTCCCACAAGGTCGGCTGCCTGACGCTCCCCATGTCCTCCGGCAACACCGAGCGCCAGATCCAGTTCATGCGCGATCTCGGCTCGACCATCCTCTGCTGCACCCCGTCCTACGCCGCATACATCGGCGAAACGCTGCATGATATGGGTCTCACGCCCGATGACATCAAGCTGAAGGCGGGTATCTTCGGCGCTGAGCCCTGGACAGAGGAAATGCGCCGCACGATCGAGCAGTCGCTCGGCATCAAGGCATACGATATCTTCGGTCTGACCGAGATTTCCGGCCCGGGCGTCGCATTTGAGTGCAGCGAGCAGAGCGGCATGCACATCAACGAGGATCATTTCATCCCCGAGATCATCGACCCGGAGACCGGCGAGGTGCTCCCCGAGGGCGAGATCGGTGAGCTCGTGTTCACTGCGATCGACAAGGAAGCCTTCCCGATGCTCCGCTACCGCACCCGCGATCTCTGCAAGCTGACACGCGAGAAGTGCGGCTGCGGCAGAACGCTCATCAAGATGTGCAAGCCGATGGGCAGAAGCGACGATATGATGATCATTCGCGGCGTCAATGTGTTCCCGTCGCAGATCGAAACCGTGCTGATCGAGCAGGGCTACACCCCGAATTACCTCATCGAGGTTGACCGCAAGAACAACACCGACACGCTGGATATCAGCGTCGAGCTCACCGCTGAGCAGTTCTCCGACAAGATGAAGGATGTGCAGGACAGAGAGCGCTCGCTCGCTGCCGCCATCAAGACCATGCTCGGCATCAGCCCGAAGGTGCATCTCGTCTCGCCGAAAACCATCACCCGCAGCGAGGGCAAGGCTGTCCGCGTGATCGACCGCCGCAAGCTGCATGACTGAATGAAAGGAGCGCGCATTATGAATACCATCAAGCAGTTTTCGATCTTCGTTGAAAACCGTCAGGGCAAAATGGCAGAGCTGACACGGCTCCTCGCCGATGCCGGCATTGATCTGCGCACGCTGAGCCTTGCGGATACCCGCGATTTCGGCATCCTCCGCATCATCGTCAACCAGCCGGAACAGGCAGAGGCGCTCCTCCGCGAAAACGGCTGGACCTTCCAGGTGACGCCCGTCATCGGCGTCAAGGTGCCCGACAGGCCGGGCGGGGTCGCTGAGGTGCTCGAAGCCCTCGATGCCGCGAATGTCAATGTCGAGTATATGTACGCATTCGTCAACCGCATCCCCGGACGCGCTGACACCATCTTCCGCGTCGATAATGAGGAAGCAGCGTTCCGTGCGCTGACGGAAAAGGGCATTGATACCCTCGAAGCGGACGAGGCTTATAACGGCTGAATCCCCCGGTTTTGAAACGCATTTTCCGCAAAAAGAATAAAAATATCTCGGATACACTTGACATTTGTGCCGAAAATGTGTATAATGAAGGTATAGAGTACAGACGGCAGGCGCAGTATGTCATGCTGCTTCTGCACGATCACAGCGATTGGAGTGTGTGTCATGGGTATTTTTGATAAGGTCGGAGATGTCGGCCGCGGCGTGGGTGAGCGTTTCTCCAACGCCTCTGAGGTTGCAAACCTCCGGCGCAAGATCCTCTATGAAGAGGAGCGCATTGTGGAGATCTTTGCGGATCTCGGCAAGAAGTATTACAAGAACCCGGATGAGGATCCGGCTGTCTTCCGCGCACTGTGCGAGGATATCGACGCAAGACGCCGCCGTATCAAGAAGATGAAGTTTGAGTTGAACACCCTCCGCGGGCTCAAGATGTGCCCGAAGTGCGATGCGGAAAACAGCGAGAAAAATATCTTCTGCGGTGTCTGCGGTGCAAGACTCCCTGACCCGGATGACGAGGATTTCACCTCCCTCGCAGAGAATGATTACTACACCGAGACCAGCAATCAGTTCTTCAACGCGGATTCGACCGGCAATGTCGGCATGTGATCTTTACAGATTAAGAAGCGCCTCATGCAAATTGCATGAGGCGCTTTTTTCTGCATGTGCAGGTTTTTTACGAAAAAGCAAAAAAAGTCGCTTTTACCCCTTGCTTTTTATCCCGTTCTATGCTAAAATGAATGTATATATTTTCTTCATTTCAGGAGGATTGCCATGAACTACGGTTACTTTGATCTCGAGCACAAAGAATATGTCATCACAAGACCCGATACCCCCTCTGCATGGTCGAACTACCTCGGCGACCCCGAGTACGGCGCGATCATCACCAACAATGCTGCCGGATACAGCTTCGTCAAGTCCGGCGCAAACGGCAGAATCGGCAGATTCCGCTTTAACTCCATGATGGCGCTCCCGGGCAGATACATCTATCTGCACGATCAGGAGACCAAAGACTTCTGGTCTGCATCGTGGCAGCCGGTCGGCAAGCCGCTCGATCAGTATAAGTCTGTCTGCCGTCACGGCACCGCTTACACCGTGCTGGAGTCTGAGTATGCAGGCATCAGGTCGGAGACCACCTACTATGTCCCCGATACCTATGAGGTCTGGCAGTGCAAGATCACCAATACCACGCAGAAGCCCCGCAAGCTCTCTGTCACCGGCTTTATCGAGTTCACCAATGACAACAACTACAATCAGGATCAGGTGAACCTCCAGTATACCCTCTTCATCACCCGCACCAGCTTTGAGGGCGGCAACCGCATCATTCAGCATATCAATGAGAACTCCGGCAAGGATGCCTCCGGCTCCAATCACCGCGAGCGCTTCTTCGGCGTGGTCGGCGCACCTGTCGCAACCGCAAACGGCGACCTCTCCGCTTTCATCGGACCTTACCGCACCTACTCCAACCCGATCGCTGTCGAGCGCGGCAAGTGCGACGGCACCATGAACTACAACTCCAACGCCTGCGGCGCACTCCAGTCTGACATCGAGCTCCAGCCCGGCGAGACCAAGGTGCTCACCTATGTCTTCGGTCAGCGCAATTCCGCTGAGGCTGCCGAGATCCTCAAGAAGTATGAAACTGCCGGCACTGCCGACAAGGAGATCGAGAATCTCAAGAACTACTGGCATGAGCAGCTCTCGCATTTCGAGGTCGAGACCCCGTCTGCGGAGTTCAATAACATGATCAATGTCTGGAACGCTTACCAGTGCTTCATCACCTCCATCTGGAGCCGCGCAGCCTCGCTCATCTACTGCGGCGAGCGCAACGGCTACGGCTACCGCGATACCGTGCAGGATATCCAGGGCATCATCCACCTGAACCCGGAGATGGCGCTCGACAAGATCCGCTTCATGCTCTCTGCACAGGTCGATAACGGCGGCGGTCTCCCGCTCGTCAAGTTCACCCACAACGCCGGCCACGAAAACACCCCGGACGATCCTGAGTATGTGAAGGAAACCGGTCACCCCTCCTACCGTGCAGACGATGCGCTCTGGCTCTTCCCGACCATCGTCAAGTATATCGGCGAATCGGGCAATCAGGCATTTCTCGATGAGGTCATCGTCTATGCAAACGGCGGCGAGGATACGGTCTACGATCACCTGAAGCGTGCCATCAACTTCTCGATGGAGCGTCTCGGCGCACACAATATGCCCGCAGGTCTCCACGCGGACTGGAACGACTGCCTGCGTCTCGGCGCAAAGGGCGAATCCACCTTCGTCGCATTCCAGCTCTACTACGCAATCCGCGAGATGATGGAAATGGCAAAGGCAAAGAACGATACCGAGTATCTTGCATATCTTGAGAAGACACAGGCTGCGCTCTCCGATACCCTGACCAAGTGCTGGGACGAGGACCGCTTCATCCGCGGCATCCGCGAGGACGGCACTGTCGTCGGCGCAAAGAAGGATCCGGAAGCAAATATGTGGCTCAACCCGCAGAGCTGGTCTGTCATCTCCCGCTTCGCATCGCCGGAGCAGGCTGACAAGGCAATGGAGTCTGTTCACAGCATCCTCAACACCCCCTACGGTGCAAAGCTGCTTGAGCCGCCCTATGTCGATCACTACTTCGACGGCGCACTCATGCACATCTTCAACCCGGATACCAAGGAGAACGGCGGTATCTTCTCGCAGTCGCAGGGCTGGCTGATTCTTGCAGAATCGCTGCTCGGTCACGGCGACAGAGCATTTGAATACTTCATGGAGAGCGCGCCTGCTGCGATGAATGACAAGGCGGAGATCCGCGTCATGGAGCCGTATGTCCACGGTCAGTTCACAGAGTCCACCCGCTCCCCGTTCGCAGGCAGATCGCATGTCCACTGGCTCACCGGCACCGCTTCGACGGTCATGGTCGGCTGCGTCGAGGGCATCTGCGGCATGCGCACAGAGCTCGGCGGTCTGCGCATTGATCCGTCCATCCCGGCTGCCTGGGACGGCTTCAAGATCCACAAGCTCTTCCGCGGCAAGAAGCTGAACATCGACATCCAGAACCCGAACCATGTGCAGAGCGGCGTCAAGGCGATGAACGTCAACGGCAAGCAGATCGAAGGCAACTTCCTCCCTGCTGAGACGCTCGCAGACGTCAACGACATCGTGATCACGCTCGGCTGATTCTATGAAAGCCATCGGCGCACAGCGGAATTTCACCTGTGCGCCGATGTTTTTCAATTATTTTTCGGAAAAGGCTTGACAAACCGCGGGAAATATGCTATAATAATCAAGTCGTGATGCTGGAGCGACGGAACGCAATCGCATCCGTGATCATGCGAGTGTAGTTCAATGGTAGAATTCCAGCCTTCCAAGCTGGTTACGTGGGTTCGATTCCCATCACTCGCTTTGCTGCATCCGCAGCTTATGCGCCTTTAACTCAGCTGGATAGAGTAACTGCCTTCTAAGCAGTAAGTCAAAGGTTCGAATCCTTTAAGGCGCGTTCTGCTGATTCCGGGGGAAACTCCGTTTCATAAATTGAATATGGTGGGTATGGCTTAGTTGGTTAAAGCGTCGGATTGTGGTTCCGAAGATCGTGGGTTCGACCCCCACTACCCACCCGCTCTAATAATTAGGCAGATGCGTGGTTTACGCATCTGCTTATTTTATTTACAGATATAGAAATGAACCGTATCATATAATAAGGTGACGGAAATGGCTGAAAAAATCAAATCATGCACCATACTGCTGCGCGTGAAGCACTGGATCAAGAATTTCATCGTCCTTCTGCCGGCGTTTTTCGGCGGCGTGTTTTTGCAGAGGGAGATTCTGCTCCGGCTGATCGGCGGCTTATTTGCGTTTGCGCTCTGTTCCTCCGCGATTTATGTGATCAATGACCTCTGCGACATCGAGAAAGACCGCATGCACCCGGTCAAGTGCAAACGCCCGCTTGCAAGCGGCGCTGTCACAAAAACAGAAGGCATCATCCTCTGTGCGGCGGTCACAGTGCTCGGACTGGCGCTGGATCTTGCCGTCTGCGGCATTACGCCCGGCGCGCTGATTCCTGTGATCTATCTGCTGCTGAATCTTCTTTACAGCAAATCCTGGAAAAACAAGCCCGTCATTGACATCGTGATTCTCGTCTCGGGCTTTGTGCTGCGGCTCTATTACGGCTCCTGCATCACGGGCGTCCGCATCTCGAGCTGGCTCTATCTCACACTCGCGGCGCTCTCGCTCTTCATGGCGTTCGGCAAGCGGCGCAACGAAAAGCGGGCGTGCGGCGACACGACGCGCTCTGTGCTCGCGCTCTATACGGAAAGCTATCTCAGCAGCAGCATGTATATGTATCTCGGGCTGTTCCTCGTGTTCTATGCGCTCTGGAGCGTGGATGCGGGCGCTCTGCCCGGCATGATCTACACGACGCCCTTCGTGAGCGTGATGACCATGCGGTATACTTATGATCTTGAAAATGACACGCACGGCAACCCGGTGGATATGATCCTCGGGGACAAGCTGCTGCTGCTGCTCGGTGCGGTCTATGCCGCACTCATCTTTGTGCAGATCTATCTTCCGGGGGTGACGGCAAGGTGAATGTCTACGACTTTGACGGTACAGTCTACCGCGGAGACAGCACTGTCGATTTTTATTTATTTTCGGTAAAGCGGCATCCGGCAGCGCTCCGGCATGTGCCCGCCGTATGCCTTTGGGCACTCAAAAAGAAATGCGGGAAATGCACCACACGGGAATGGAAAGAGGTTTTTTTCCGTTTTCTCGCCGATATTCCCGATCTGCAAGCAGAGCTCCGGCTCTTCTGGGAGCGGCATTTCTGCAAGATCTACCCCTGGTATCATGCACAGAAGCGGCCGGACGATGTGTTCATTTCCGCATCGCCGGAATTCCTGCTGGCGATTCCCGCGGAAAAGCTCGGGATCGGCAGGCTCATTGCCTCGCGGGTCGATGAAAAAACCGGGCGCTTCGACGGAGAAAACTGCAAGGGGGCTGAAAAGGTCTCACGGTTCCGTGCGCTGTACCCCGATGCTCAGATCGAGCGCTTTTATTCCGATACACATTCCGACCTGCCGATGGCAAGGCTTGCAGAAAAGGCATATCTCTGCAAAAAAGGACAGCTTCTTGACTGGGACATAAAGAAAGGATAATTATGATGGCTGACACAAAAGCAAACGCATCACAAGCAAATGATACCGCTCCGCAGGCAAATGTTACGGCATCGCAGACAAAACAGAAGGCAGAAGCCGTACAGAAACCCGCAGCATCCGGCTTCCTCGGCAAATGCAGATCCGGAATCGCTGCACTCCGCGGCACAACGGAATCCCGTCTGCCGGTTCAGATCGCATATGTGTATCTGACGCTGCCGATGCTCATTTTCTTCCTCGGCTGGCTCAAGGCGCCGTTCTCGTATCTCATGGAAATTGTGCTGGTGATCGGAGCATGTCTCGCGATCCGCCATGCTCCGAAAATCGACGTCTCCAGGCTGACACGCGCAGGTCTCCCGAAGATTCTCCTGATGGCAGTGCTCTGCGTCGTGTGGGTCTATCTCTCCGGCATCGGCAAATTCGCCTTCCAGAATTTCGACCACAAGTGGCGCAATGCCCTCCTCGAAAAGCTCGTGAACAACGACTGGCCTGTGATCATCCCTGACGCATCGCCGCACTTTGAAAAGCCGATTGCGATGATCTATTACTTCACGCTCTGGCTCCCCGCAGCCTGCGCCGGCAAGATCTGGGGACTCGAAGCAGCGCATACCTTCCTCTTCTACTGGTGTGTCATCGGCGTCATGATCGTGATGACGCTGCTCTGCGGCAAGCTGAAAAAGTGGTCGCCGTGGATCATGCTCGCATTCATCCTGTTCAGCGGTCTCGACACAGTCGGCGATTTCATCCTGCACAACAGCGGCGATTTCACATGGTTCAACACCAATCACATTGAGCACTGGGCGACCGGCTTCCAGCTTTCGTCCATGTCCACACAGCTCTTCTGGGTTTACAATCAGGCGATTCCTGCATGGATCATCACACTGCTGCTCCTGCACCAGAAGGACAACCGCTCGCTCATCTTTATCTACGCATTCAGTCTCATGGGCTGCACGCTGCCTGCGATCGGGCTTGTGCCTGTGGTCGCATTTCTGGGCATCTCCCGCGTCGTGAAGACCTATGACCTGAAAAAGCCGCTGAAAGAAAACGCGGTGCCGATCCTGAAAGAAGCACTCACCTTTGAAAATGCCGCAGCAGGTGTCCTCACCGCACTGATCTCCTATCTCTTCCTGAAAGCAAATTCCGCAAGCACAGGCGGCTTCCGCATGACCGATATGCGCAGATTCCTGATGTCCTATCTGCTGATGATCCTGCTGGAATTCCTCGTCTACTATTTTGCGATCTACTCGCGCAAGAAGCGGGATCCGCTCTACTGGCTCTCGCTGATCTCACTGCTGATCGCCCCGATGATCCGTGTCGGCACTTCGATCGACTTCGTGATGCGCGCTTCGATCCCCGCACTCGTGATTCTCTTCATTCTGATTATGGAGACGCTGCTCGAATCGCGCAAGGCGAAGACACATATGCAGACCGCTGTGATCACCGTGCTGCTCGCCCTCGGCAGTCTGACCGCCTATCACGAAATCTCGCGCTCTGTCTACAAAACGATTGATCACATCAACCACCCGGAGAATGCGATCGTCGCCTCAGAGATCGACCTTGTGGAGGACGCATGCAGAAGAAACTTCTTCGGCGAATACGAAGATTCCTTCTTCTTCAAGTATCTCGCCAAAAAGCCGTAACAAACAAGCACCGCACAGACACGTTTCATCTGTGCGGTTCTGCTGTCTGCAAAGAAGCCGCGTATCACGGGATTTCCGATGATACGCGGCTTTTGTAATCTTATGCGAGGAGATGGCGCTTGACCAGTGTGAAGTCGGCAGCGGTCAGCTTGCCGTCCTTGTTCATGCCGCCCGCTTCCCAGTCTGCCAGCGTGACATCCTCTTTCAGCAGCCAGCCCATCAGCAGCACGGCATCCGACATATCGCATGCACCGTCCTTGTTGATGTCGCCGATGACGGGATCATCGCCCGGCTCATGCCCGGTACTGCACACGCTTTACGGTACAATTTCATTATAGCTCTGCGAATCTGCAATGTCAATCAAAATGCAGAAAAAGGCAAGAATCAGGCGGAAAATCACGGTTCTGCACGCGGAGCTGCCGCTTTTGCACGGAAATCATCGCACCCGAATATCTGTGAGCGCGACCTGATCGCCGGTCAGTGCCGCAAAGATTGTATCGTTTCCGTCCAGAATGACGGTAGTATGCTCGATCGCGATGCCGAGCGTCTCTGTACTGACATAGATCCTGCCGCCCTTTTTCACAATGCGCACAGAGCATTCAAGCCCTTTCTTGAGCAGGCGCTTCCATGCCTCCCAGCCGGGGAAATCACCGTTTCTTTTCACTGTGAGTGTGTTCTCGGCATGGTCGTTGCTGCCGGAATTTTCGCCGTTGAGCTTGATCAGCGCATATTCCCGATAGCGCTTGCCGCCGACCTGATTATCCTCCGCGCTGTAAATCACGAGATAGGGGCAGTGCCATATAAGATCCGCAGAGGGCAGGCTCATCGTGTGGAAATCGACGATGATCTCACCGCGCAGCGGAATGCCCGCAGATGAAGCACTGCGCGGGTGGTCGATCTGCACATTCGGCAGATCGGATTCCAGACGGTCGGTATAGCTGACCCTGCTGATGATCTGCCGGATCGTGCCCGCATTTGTCTGCTCGCCGGTCTTCTGCGCGGAAAGACCGCAGATGCGGCAGTGCTCGCCGGTGATGCCGATATAAGATGACTTGGAGCTGTCCGAAATCACAAGGATGAATACGACAGTGCGCTCCGGGCTGATCATGCGGACAGAAACATGATCCTCATAGCGCCCTGTGATGATCTCATAGCCCGGCGCAGGCTGCTTGTTCTCCGTCACCTCGACCGCAAGATTCCGGGTGTTGGTGGAGACATAATGCCCGTCGAACCAGAGCTCGCAGAATTCCATATAGTGATAGGCTTTGATGGTCTTGGGATCGCTGTGTACATGCCGGTCATAGGAATCGAACACAATCACGGACGGCGCAGAAAAGCCGTTTTTGCCGGGATCGGCAGGCTCCGCCGTGAAGGTAATCCGCGTGACTGCCTGCTCTGCGGGAATGCCTGCGGAGACAGTCTCTCTGTAATCCCGGCAGATGATCTCAGGCTCCAGACGGGTATTATCCGCCTGCTCCTGCTCTGCATGGTCGCTGTCCATCAGCTGCACCATGATCTCGGCATAGACCGGGTCAAACTGCGTGCCGGACTGCTTGACAAACTCCTCCCGCACGACCTGATAGGAGAGCGGGTCGTGCGTGCTGCTGCCGGAAATCATCGTGTCATAGGCCTCTGCGACTGCGATGATGCGTGCGATCTCAGGGATCGCCTTTTCACGCAGCCCGGAAGGATAGCCGCTTCCGTCATACCACTCATGGGCGGCACGGGCACACGCGCTGAGATACGGGAATTCGGTGATGCCGGAGAGGATCTCTGCGCTCAGCACAGGCTTCTGACGGAGCTGCTCCTCCTCTTCCTCGGTAAATCCCTCCGACTTCCGCAGCACGGCATCCGGCAGGGCGATCCTGCCGACATCATGCAGCAGCGCCGCATAGTAGACCTTCTCGCATTCCTCGGGGGTCTTCCCTGTGCGCTCGGCGAGCTGCCGCGCAAGCACAGCGACACGGACGGAATGTCCTTCTCTGTCTGCGTCCCGCTTTTCGGCCGCCGCGACAAATGCCGAAGCAGTCTGATCGAACAGGCGCCGCATGCTCTGCCGCTCCTTCCGAAGGCTCCCGACCTCTGCCGCATGCGAGCGCTCGGCTGCATCGTTGATATCGAGATAGCAGAAAATATAGAGCGAGATCGACACCAGCACAATCGCCATATTGACAATCGAGAGACCGTAAGTGAAGATCTGGATGATGCCGACGGTGATGGGGAAGAAGATATACAGCACCAGAGAAGTGTAGATCAGCTTGCTGAACGCGGTTTTGTACTGCCGGATGACGGTATACTGCACAATCGGCAGAAGCACAGGGACGGCGTAGCTCAGCAGAAAGCCGGGACCCCGGTGATAGACGCTGTGCTCGTCGATGTAATAAAAGAACCCGGTGAAATGCGACAGAATGACAAGCACCATGCCGAACGCAGCAAAGAGATTCACAGCCTTCAGCCGCCTCGGAATCTCTTTCAGCCCCGCTTCATTTTGCAGCAAGTCGGTCAGATAGAAATTGAATGTGAGCACAACACCGGGTGTCAGGAAGAACACCATGAAATTGGAGAAGCGCACCATAAACCCGCCAAGCGCGCTTTCATCGCCGCGGCAGCTATATGCTGTGCGGTCAAACGCGAGGAGCGATGCCGCGATCAGCTCCATGAGGAACAGAATCCATTTTCTGCGCTTCGAGAGGAAGCGTGTGAAAAGGAGCAGTCCCGCGATCATAATACAGATCGCACAGAGCGCCAGCATAATATTCATCTGATGCTCTCTGATGATCTCAAACACGGTCACACACTCCTTTCACGTTGCTGTATCTTCTGCCTGACGGAGTCCGGCCAGCTTCTCCCTGAATGCAGTGTACTCCGTCAGCAGCCGCTCTGTCTCTGCGCTGATCACCGCGGTGTCCTCCTGTCTGCCTGCCTGCTCCAGCTTCCCGGCAAGCTCCGCAAGAGCCGCTGCACCGATCAGATGCGCGGAGGTGCGCAGCGCATGTACCTTGACGGTATACAGCCGGAGATCGCCGGTGCTGTAAGCTTCCCGGATGATCTTTGCATTGCCCTCGATCGTATCATAGAACAGATTGAGCCCGAAGAGATAGCTGGAGACGCCGCCCGCATTCCGGATGCCTTCTTCCGCGGAAATTTCCGGGATGTCATAGAGCCAGCGCAGGCGCGCAGGGATCTCGGTCAGCTCCTCTGCGCTCTCGGCGAGAATCGGCTTTTCGCGCATCTCAGCGGGGATATGCTGCATGACAGTCCGCTCAAGCAGAATGCCGTCCAGCGGCTTTGGAAGAAATCCGCTGAAGCCCTTTGCGCGGTAATAGGCTTCATCCTCCGCAGAGCTTGCCGAGACCGCATAGACCGGCAGCAGCGGGGCAATCTCACGGATCCGCTCAATGAGCTCGATACCGTCTGTTCCGGGCATGATAATATCCAGCAGCACAACATTGAAATGCGTATCCCGGATTTTATCAAGCGCATCCTCTGCATTCTTCGATGTAGTGACAAATACTCTCGTCGCACGGAGAAGCCCCTTGATCAGGCTCAGGCTGACGGAATCGTTATCGACCACAAGGATATTCGCGTCCGGCGCAAGAAACTGCGGGACATACGGTCCCTTTGCGATGTGCTTCTCCTGCTCGGAGAAGGTGCCGAGCGGCGTGCTGTCCGCGATCTGCTGCGGCAGCGTCAGGATGAATTCGCTTCCCTTTTTGTATACGCTTTCGCAGCGGAGCGTGCCGCCCATGAGATCGGCAAACCGGCGGGAGATATCGAGCCCGAGCCCCGTTCCCTGAATACGGGTGTTCAGTTCCTCATCCAGCCGCTCATATGCCGTGAACAGCTTGTCGATATCCTCTGCCTTGATGCCCATGCCGGTATCCTTCACGGAGAAGCAGATGACTGCGTTTCCGCCGCTGCGCTCCTGCATGAATACGCTGAGCGTGACGCCGCCGATGTTTGTGTATTTTACCGCATTGGTCATGAAATTCAGAAGAATCTGACGGATCTTCTCCGAATCGCCGAACAGACGGCGGGGCAGCATCTCGTCGATCTCGGTATCGAAGGTCAGCGCTTTCTCACTGCACCGCATCCGCCCCATCGCAGCAACCGAGCGCAGAAGCTCCTGCACATCGTATTCCCGCTCGTCCAGATGCATCCTGCCGGATTCGATCTTGGAAATATCCAGCAGATCGTTGATGAGGCTCAGCAGTGATTCCGACGCGCTGCGGATATCGAATGCGTAGTTCATCATCGACATAAAATAGCCCTGCGGCACGCCGGCAGCATCCTCACGCATCGCCATCTCGTTCATGCCCATGATCGTATTGATCGGCGTGCGGATCTCGTGCGACATATTTGCGAGGAAGCGGGACTTTGCCGAATTCGCGTGCTCTGCCTCCTCCTTTGCCTGCCGGATCTCGTTAATCTGCTTTGCGACGACGGTCTGCCGCATCGTCCGCCAGACGATGAAACCGACCGCGAGTGCCAGCAGCACTGCCAGAATTGCACGGAAAACCACGAGCTCGGTGAGTCTTGCCGCCTTTGTGAGATGATAGCTGTCATCCTGGAGCACACTGCCGGATCTCCCGTCCGTGATCTGAATATGCAGCGTATAATCGCCGTAGCGCAGATTGGTGTATTCCAGCGGTGTCAGGGCACTCCGCTCAACCGTGATGCCTTCGTCGGGACCGCCCTCCAGATAGACGCGCACCTGCGGATTCAGCAGCGTAAAATCTATGACAGAGGGCGCGATCTGGATGCGTCCGCGTGTGGCAGGGAGCTGATATACGCCGTCTGCATCGGGATAGATCCTGTTGTCATCGCAGTAAACTGCACGAACGCCTGTGCGGAATTTCTCGCGCTTCTCATAGAACCGCTCGATATTGACCTTGATGACCCCGTTTCTGCCGGGAATATAAAGATTGCCGTCGCTGTCCTTTGTGCTGAAGGAATTTGCTGTAATCGCATAGGGCAGCCCGTTTTCCACGGTATAGAGACTGTATTCGCTGATGCTGTCATTCAGCAGCGCATTGACATCAATGCAATAGATGCCATAGGAAGAAAGAATCCATGCGTGGTCGCTGCTGTCAAAATACATGTCGTAATTATTATTGTACGGGAAGGAGCTCACATGCCGGATCTTCCCGTCCTGCATGTATTCAATAGAATTCGATGTGACAATCCAAGAGACGCCGTGTGCCGGATCGGGCACGATACGCATGATGACATCGCTGGTGAGACCGTCCTCTCTGCCGAGATGCGTGATGCCGTCCTTCGCGATCACATAGAGTCCGCCGCCGTCCGTTCCGGCGAGAAAGGTTCCGTCTGCACCCTCTGCTGCGGTCAGGATCACCGTGTTTGCAAGGCCCTCTTTCACGCCGACAGAGCGCATCACGCGATCCTCCCTGAAAACAGCAAAGCCGTTGTTTGTGCCGACGATCATACTGCCGTCGGAGGCAGGCACCGCACAGCGGATCTGATTGTCAGGCAAGCCGTCCGACACGGTGAAAGCGGAAATGCTGCCGTTCGCACCGCAGCGAATCAGTCCCGTTTCACCCGAATAGGTGCCGACCCAGAGATTTCCGCTGTCATCTTCTGTGATACAGCGCACACGCGCATTTCCGACATATCGCGTAAGGGCATTTTCCGCCGGCTCGCCTTCCGCGCTGATCAGACGCAGACCGTTGTCCGTGCCGATATAGAGCGCATCGCGGAAGAAGCATGCCGCATTGGAAACCTCGCCGGAGACGCCCGCCTTCCGTGTGACATCGACAAAATTGTTTGTGACAATCTTCATCACCCCCTGCGTGGAGGAAGCGATCCAGAGATTGCCCTGATAATCCGCAGTCGTCATTTCGATGCCGCTGTTTATGGGGAGATCATCCAGCAGATGAAATTTGCGGTGGCTGTCGAGCCAGCCCGCCGCAGAAGCGGAGGATGCCCAGACCTTGCCGCAGTCATAGCTCAGCCAGTGAATGCTGCCGTTCAGCGCTTCGGCATGCACCTGCTCCATGCTTCCGAACGCTGCGCCGAAATCGCCGCGGCAGATATAGCCGAATTCCGTGCCGAGATAGACCTTGCCCGCTTTGTCAGGATCCGCCATGATAGTCGTGATCCTGCCCGCAGCGGTATTCTCATAATTGCAGGTCCCGGTCACAGCGCAGCCCTCGATCGAGAAGATGATGCCGCTTGCCGTCTGCCCGTAGATCGTGCCGTCAGAATCGGCATCGAGTTTCAGGACACGCTCCTCGGAAAGATCGGCGCCGGGAACCTCGTGCAGCTTCATTCTCGGGTCCGCATAACAGATGCCCGCAGTCGTGCCGATGAACACATTGCCGTCTGCGTCCTCCTCAAAGATGCGGATAGACGAAGAAGGCAGACCGTCTGCATAGGTCAGATGCGTCCGCGTGTGCCCGTCAATCACGACAACACCGTTGTCATTTGTGCCGACCCAGATCCGCCCGCTGCTGTCCTCGAAGAGTCCGCGTGCGCTTGTCAGTCCCCCGAACGTATCGAGCCGCTCAAAGACAACGCCGTCATAGCAGATCACACCGCTGTAACCGCCGATCCACATTTTGCCGTCGCTCGCGCTCAGCAGGAACATCGCATCGGAGGTCGGGAGCCCGTTTCCGGCGTCATAGATCTCTGTCGTGCAGCCGACGCCCTCAATCTGCCCGACTGCCGCATAGCCGCCGCCGTAAGCCGAATAATCGGTTTCCGCCGATGCAGCGCAGAATCCCGGCAGGATCATGCCCAAAGCGGTCAGGAGTGCAGCCGCACAGCAGATGTTTCGCCTTTTGTTCATACAGGCTGCCTCCTTAACTGTTCTGATATTTTTGCAGGATCGCCTTGACCTCCGGCAGTGCTTCCAGAAATACCTCCACGCACTTCGGGTCGAACTGCGTGCCTGCACCCTCACGAATGATCGAAAGCGCCTGATCCAGCGGGAAGGCAGGCTTATAGATACGCGGCGATGCCAGTGCATCGAACACATCCGCGACCGACATAATGCGCGCAGAGAGCGGGATCACCTCGCCGTGCAGCCCCTCGGGATAGCCTCTGCCGTCCCAGCGCTCATGGTGATATGCCGCCATATTCAGCGCTTCCTTCAGATAGTTCTCGCCCTCGACCGTGCTGATTGCCTTTTCCATGATCATTCTGCCTGCGGTCGTGTGTGTCTTGATAATCTCATATTCCTCGTCGGTGAGCTTGCCGGGCTTGTTCAGCACGCTGTCGGGGATATTGATTTTTCCGACATCATGCAGCGGTGCACTGCGCACGCAGTCCGAGATGAACTTCGGCGTGATCTTCTCCGCGTAATAGCCCTTGCGCAGCAGCCCCTCGACAATGATCTTCACATAAGCCGCGGTCTTCTGAATATGCGCACCCGTATCGGAATCTCTGTTTTCAACAAGGTCTGCCATCGTGATGATCAGACCCTCCTGCATGCGCTGTGTATTCTCGGAGAAGCGGCGGAGTGTCCGGAGCTGCTCTGTCTGGTTCGCAGCCATGTCGCAGATCGCGTGATACAGCTTCTCGACCTCATCGCCTGTATGAACGTCGATCGCACGCAGCGCACGGACAGATTCGTCGAGCGCCTCCTGATCGGCGCCTGCACGGATGAAGCTCTCCACGCCCGCAACAACTGTGTTGATCGGATACACCATGTAGATGCCCGTGACCCAGAGCGCATACGCAAGCACCAGCAGGAAGAAGCCCGCAAGCGTCAGAATCACCCGCACAAGGAAATCGCCCATATAGTCCGCCATGTAGGAGAGGGAAACATCCGCGCCGGCATAAGCCACACATCTGCCGGAAGCATCCCGGATCGGGCAATATGCCGTCAGCACCCAGCCGGAAATGTCGTTGCTCTCAATCGGTTCGATCTCCTCGCCGGCAAAGAGCGCCGGCAGATACGGCTCAAACGCCGCCTCAAACTCGATCTTGTCGCCGTTTTCATAGGCAGGTGTATCCTCCGAGTCCAGATCAAACGCAACATAGCAGCCGTCTGCGCGGATCTGCGTCACATAGAGATACTGCACACCGGCAGCATTGCTGCGAATCTTATACAGCATCTCCTCCGTCTGCCGGTAGCCGGGAATCTTCTCGCCGTATTTGATGTAATCATCCACCTTCTGCGGATCGACCACATCGGCGGCAAATTGCGCCGCGGCGACTGCAATCTCCGTTTTCTCATGCTTGACATTCCGAAAATACAGCCGAATGCCGATCCAGCCCATGATGACGGTCAGCGTGAAGGAAACCAACAGAAACATGAGCGTCAGCCGCCGCTTGAGCGAGACACGGCTGTCTTCGCTCAGGGAATCCATCGCACGGATCTCCTCGCGCGTCAGCGGGCGCTGCCGCCATCCGCTGTTTCGGATCTGGGAAAGCATGTCAGCCGGGAGCAGATGCAGCAGAATCTGCGTCAGAATGCAGGACAAGCCCTTGTCAAACATATTGAGCACGATATTGATGCCGACAAACAGGACAGGCTTTGATGCGCCCCATGTTTCTTTGACCTGCTCCAGCATCAGATTCAGAAAGCCATTCTGCGGACCGCCGAGCAGCCCCCACTGAATCGCGGCACTCGCGCCGCCGCTGATCACGCCCGCAATCACGGTGAAGCCGATGTAATGCCGGATCTTTCGGAACGACCGCTCCCGGGTATACCACGCAGTGAAGCACGCGATCAGCGCGTTGACAATGCCGAAATAGACTGCATTGCTGTTGAAAAGCGTGCAGATCGCATTCGTCGCAATCGCGCACATGATGCCGGGAAAGAGTCCGCCGATCGACGCCACGCCGA
>JAEEGL015560210.1_pt1 | contig 38314 bp, 42 predicted proteins | sample 9134231 | NCBI WGS metagenome assembly JAEEGL01 (sample SAMN16246548, study PRJNA631951) | gut metagenome | biome: gut microbiome; feature: rumen; material: fiber-attached | host: Bos | place: Iran: Karaj | collected 2018-10
CACGGGGGAAATTCCCCCGTGGTGTGACTGCCTCCTGCCCACTTTCTGCAATCTTTTACTTTTAAACTGCAACACTGCAACAACTGCAACATTACTTTTTGACCTTCAGTCGAGACTGCTCACGCTCGGGAAAGCCTAAGCAAGCTTAGCTCTCCTTCAATGGTCTTTACACCCCCTTCGGTTCCCCCGTTTCCCCGGGGACAGAAACGCTTAATCGCAGCCTTCACTTTTCACTCCCAGTATCCCCTCCACCTCATGCCCCACAACCGCCCCCATCCTCACATTAAAAAACAACACTCCCCAACACCAACGCCTCCACCATACACCAAACACCCCCAAAAACATCCACCCCATAGCAACCACACTCCCGACTCAACACCACATCCCCTATAACAGCCCCATCATCATCATGAGTAGTCACCCTAACCTTGCCTCGCAGCACAACAAAACACTCATCCTTCGCCACGCGCCGATGAATAGCTACCACAGTCCCTGGCTCCACCGCATTCAGCATCCGATGACATTTATCCTCCAGCGACTGATGGAAGTTATAGTTCTTTGACAAGCAAAGCGGCAAGCCGAGCGCATGCGCAGACGGGGAGATGCCTTAGCCTCTGAACTAACCTCATTCAACAGCTCCTCATCAATAATCCTCATAACTTTCCTTCAATCTAAGGCCGATGCCCGATTACGGCCGATGCCCCCAAAGCCAACAAAACGTAGACAAACAGCACTCGGCTCCGAAGGAGATGCTTGGCTAGTCCAAGAACCATCCCCAATAGCACCATTCCAACTCAAATCCCCCGGGCAACCCCAGCAACACCATCCAAAACCACCCGACACCAAACAACCACCGAGTGCCTAGGAAAAATCATCAAATGCCGCAAGGCAGCACCGCAATGTCGCCCAAAAGAAATAGCCTTCCTAACCAGATAAGGACTACGCTTAACATAGCTCCAATCCTGGTTGTGCCCCATATTGCCTGTCCTAAACACAAGCCTCAAAATCCGCACAGCTTTCCTGCGCCAACGACGCGAATTAGAATACAACGGCATAGCCTCAGCCGGCATACCCAGGTAATCAACCGCCAAAGCAGCAATAGCCCGCCACTCGCCGAGAGCGCCCATGGAACGCAGTCGCTGTAACAGAAACTCACGATCCAGCGAGTCTCTGAAAGTCCACAGCAACCTGCACCAATCGCAAATCTGCCGAAGCCCGACGCCGCTCTTAAAGAAATGCTGTAGAATGTGGCAAAACACAAATACCACATCATTGTCAGCCGCAGGAATATACACATCTGTAGCACCATTCCGCCACACCCTGACCCTTCCATTCGCAAAAGTGTCAGCCTGAACAGCATCAATTCCCTTATCCAGTCTGCGCCACAACACGCTTCTCAACGTCCCGTGACACTCCACCTCCCATGAATCAATCACAAAAGATTTGTGCTTCTTATAAGCATCCTCACCTTCCGTCTTCTGCGCTATACCGGACAGATATTCAACCGCCTTAATGTAATTATTAGCATTCAAAAGCAAATCAATATCGCCCGATGCCCGCCACAACGGCCGCTCATAGCACTGAGCAATCCCCTGCCCCTTAACAAGCAACGCAAAAACATCAGCTGCCCGCAACTTCTCAATCAGCTCAGCCACAAAAGCATTCATCGCAGTGTTCCGATGCTCAAGCTGCAAAGTAACGCCCGCAAAAGACAATGCCAATTCCCTAGGAATCTTTACGTCTTGAACATGCTCAATTCCAGCTGCTATCAGGCTCAGAACAGATTGTTCCTGTGCGAGCTTATAAACCCGTGCGTAGTCCACCCTTTCAAACGGTAAAAGCCAGGCCCCACATTCCCAAAGCCCAGCCTTCACCAAGGAAAGTAATGCTTTTATGTCGTTATCCCACAATCGCACCCTTTATCGTCTCCACAATATACCGAACATCCCCATCCAAAACATAAGGCCCAGCCGGCAGACACATCCCCACCTTAAACACAGCCTCGCTAACTCCATTAACATAAGCCGGAGCGCCAGCATAAACCGGCTGCTTATGCATAGGCTTCCAAACCGGACGAGCCTCAATGCCGGCAGCATCCAGGAATACTCTCAGGGCCTCCACATTGTCATTAGGCTGACAGTCAGTCACTGCACTGGATGCAGCATGGATAACACCAGCAGCACCGCCCACAGCCCCAGTCACAATAGTCTTGTAAGCATTCTCCTGCCCCTTAATACGGACAGAAGGATCAAGCGTAATCGTGCAAAGCCAATAGTTACTGTCATACACGCCAGTAGTAGGCTGTGAATGCACCTTAACGCCCTGCACGTCAGCCAGCAACTCATCATACAACTTCTGGACATGCTTATGGTGAGCAATATGATCATTAGCTACAGTCATCTGTCCACGGCCGATACCCGCACAAATGTTACTCATTCTGTAGTTATACCCTATCTTCTCATGTTGATAGTAAGGATAGCTCTCCCGATACTGAGTAGCATACATCATAATCTCGCGCCATGAATCCTCATCAGGCGTAATCAGCGCACCACCACCAGATGTAGTAATCATCTTGTTACCGTTAAATGAAAGCACACCATACTTACCGAATGTACCCAGTACCTGACCATTAAACTTGGAACCAAAGCCCTCGGCTGCATCCTCAATTACCGGAATTCCGTATCTATCAGCAATCTCCATAATGCGGTCAATCTTGTACGGCATACCATACAGAGCCACCGGAACTATAGCCTTAGGCTTCTTGCCAGTCTTGGCAATCCTATCCTTTATAGCTACTTCCAGTAAATCCGGATCCATATTCCATGTATCAGGCTCTGAATCAATAAATACCGGAGTAGCCCCAAGATATGTAATAGGATGCGATGAAGCACAGAACGTAAAGCTCTGCACACATACCTCATCACCAGGACCGACGCCACAAGCAATCAAGGCCAAATGCACAGCTGCAGTACCGGCTGAAAGAGCCACTACTCGCTTGTTCTGCCCAACAAACTCCTCCAGGTCCTTCTCAAATCCATTTACATTAGGGCCGAGAGGTACAACCCAATTGGTATCAAATGCCTCCTTAATGTATTTCTGCTCAACACCAGCCTCACTCATATGAGCAAGACATAAGTAGATTCTCTTACCTGCCATTATTATTGTTTCCTAAAATCTAAAAATTCCTGATAATCACGAATATAATCCTCCTTCTGATATACTTCCGATGCAAGCACCATACATACAGCACCCGATGAAAAGTCCTCCAAATCTCTCCATAACCCCGGTTTTACATACAAACCCTGATATGGGCGGTTCAGGAAGAAACTACGCTTGCATTTTCCGTCATCTAATGTAACTGTGAAAGAACCTGATGCCGCAATAATCAACTGACTGAGTTCTTTATGCGCGTGCGAGCCACGGTTTTCTCCACCTGGCACATCATATAGATAGTATACTCTTTTCACGTCAAATGGCAGTGTCACACCATTTTCAACAACCGTCAAGTTGCCTTTACGATCACTATGATGTTTATCAAGTTCAACTACCGAGCAGTCAAAAACACTATATTTTGCCATCTTTCTTCAGTTTTAAGAATTCATCATAATCACGAATATAATCATCGGCCGAATACTTTACAGAACCAAATTCCAGCGCAAATGAATTCGTAGAGAAATTCTCCATTGTGCGCCAAAGACCAGCCGGAATATAAAGTGCATAATATGATCGGTTTAGAGAAAATACCTTCTTATTCTCACCATCATCAACCAAAACATCGAATGCTCCTGATAGTGCAATAACAACCTCCTGATTAGACTTAAAAGCGTGTCCGCCTCTATTTTCACCGCCAGGGACATCATATATCCAATATGTCCTTTCTATTTTAAATGGAATATGATTATTCTGTTCTGCGAATGACAAGTTTCCGCGAGCATCCAAGAACTTGGGTAGTTCTATTAATCTTACTTCATCTACCTTTGCCATAACATATTATTTTTCCAAGTATAACTTAAGCGCTTTGTCTAAAATGAATAAGGCTCTTTGAATATCGTCTTTATTTAGTACGTAAGCCAGACGCACCTGATTCAAGCCCATGCCTGGTGTTGAATAAAAACCGGCAGCAGGAGCCATCATAATAGTTTCACCTATCTTCCCTTCTGGAGTTTTATCATCCTTCCAACAGAAATCGCTCAAGCACCAAGCACAGAACTTTTCGGTATCATCAACAGGAAGTTGTGCAACAGTATAAAAAGCTCCCATAGGTACTGGTGTATAACATCCAGGGATTTTGTTAACACCATCAATCAGACATTTTCTGCGCTCAACATATTCTTCGTAAACTTCACTAGAATACTGCTCTGTTCCTTCAATAGAAGCTTCCGCTATTAACTGTCCAATAAGAGGAGGCGACAAACGAGCTTGACAAAACTTCATCACAGTTTTACGAACACTCTCATTTTTGGTTATTAAAGCACCAATACGTATACCACACTCAGAGTAGCGTTTAGACACAGAATCAATTAGCACCACATTCTGTTCAATTCCCTCTAAATGCATCGCGGAGATATAAGGTGAACCCGTATAAATAAACTCACGGTAAACCTCATCCGAAAACAAATAAAGATTGTATTTCTTCACCAAATCCCTAATCTGGTTCATCTCTTTCTGCGAATAAAGATAACCGGTGGGATTATTGGGATTACATATTAAAATCGCCTTCGTTTTCTCGTTAATCAGTTCTTCAAACTTCTCTACCTTGGGCAGACAGAAGCCTTCTTCAATAGTCGTGACTACCGTCCTGATAACCGCGCCGGCAGAAACAGCAAAAGACATATAATTAGCGTATGCCGGTTCGGGAACTATGATTTCATCACCAGGATTCAAACAACTCAAAAACGCGAACAAAACTGCTTCACTACCGCCACAAGTAATGATAATCTCATCAGCATCTAGTTTTATCTGATAGCGGTCATAGTAATTAGCCAGCGCCTTTCGCAATGAACGATAACCCTGCGATGGACTATACTCCAACGTCTGTCTATCCACATGCTTCAAAACATCCAGCGCCTTCTGTGGTGTGGGTAAATCAGGCTGACCAATGTTCAACCTATATATCTTAACTCCCCTGTCTTCTGCTGCATAGGCCAAGGGTGCCAACTTCCTTATAGGGGAAGCTGGCATCTCTTTACCACGCTGAGATATCTGTAGCTCTTCGTTTATTAGATTACGCTGCTGAATAGCCACCGTCAATAACTAGATTCTGCCCTGTCACCCAACTAGAAGCATCCGAAAGAAGATAAACTGCTCCATTTGCAATATCTTCTTCTTTTCCTAAACGCTTCATCGGGTAGAATGGAACCATTTGCTCTATCAATTCTTCAAGTGTACACATCTTAGCCTCTTCTCTAAGCATGTTTGTGGGCACTGTTCCTGGACTGATACAGTTTACACGTGTCCCACGAGATGCTAGTTCTAGAGATGCAGCCTTAACATACCCAAGGATAGCGCCCTTTGATGCGGCATATGCTGATGAACCGGCATTACCTATACAACAACCATTAACAGATCCTATCAGAACAATCGAAGATTGCTTCTTAAGTTTCTTTTTCTTGACCAAAAGCGCTGTCAAAGTTATCGGAGCAACTGCATTCACATTGAACAGTTCTGTCATATGGTCTATGCTAATATTCTTCAATGGTGTCATTGAAGTAATTCCAGCACTATTAACATAGCCATCAATCTCCGGAAGTTCAGCAATCACTTTTTCAAGCCCTTCTTGAGTTGAAATATCAGCCGGCAGTAATAAATGCCCATCACCATCCATTAGAGACAGAGTCTCTTTCAGCCTTTCTTCATTACGGCCATTTAAAATTACTTTCGCCCCCATCTTAGAGCATTGTATAGCAATACACTGACCTAATCCGGACGAAGCACCTGTCACAAGAATTGTCTTACCCTCTAACGAAAATGGATTTGACATATTATTTGCTCATTATAAAATTATACAAATCTTCGATTGTATCATTTGCACGCAAATCAGCACCAGTGATCGTCTTATCAAGCTGATCATCAACCATCGTTATTATTGAAAGAGCAGTCAGTGAATCCCATTCGTCAAGTTCTTTATACACTGTATCTGCCTTAAACTCACTCATTTCTGTGTCTTCAAACTCTTCGGCAAAAGCCTCAATAAATTCATTCAGTGTCATAATCAAATTAATTGTTCTAATTAAACATACAATATTATCAATTACTCTTTTATAATCGAATAGTCATGTACTTTTCCTTCGTACGATGGACAATGCAGTATCGATGTCACCACCGATTCTGGTGTCATTCTTCTCACCATTTTCTGTAAGGTGTCATCTGTTCCACATTCATAGAATTCGCTGACACCATCCTTCACCATATTCATAGTAATATCAGTCCATTGAACTGGATATGTCATCAACTTAATCTGGTTCTCCAGTATCTCCTTCGGATCCGTATGAGACTGTCCATCAGCATCCTGATAAATAGGGATTCGGGGCGTCTTAAAGTTTAGTTTTTTAAGTTCTTCACCAAGGATAGCACCTTCTTCTGCGGAATTAGGAGAATGACCTACACCCTTCATAGGAAGAACTAAAGCACGCTTTGCCCCCATCTCTTTTAAGATCTTGCATGCTTTCTTAATACTATCCCTTGCTCCTGTTACCACTAATTGACCTGGGCCATTGTAGTTTGCAATGTAGAGGTTTTCACCGTCCTCTTCACCAACCTTCTTCAATACATCTTTTACTTGTTCATCAGGGATACCTATTATAGCCCCCATTGCACTTGGATGTTTCTGAAACGCTTCATAAAAGACCAGTCCTCTAGTCTTTATGAAAGGTAGAGTCTCTTCAAATGACAACGCTCCAGAAACAACCAAAGCTGCATATTCACCCAGTGAATGACCTGCAACACAATCAGGTTTCACATCCTCCTGAGACAATGCTGCAGCTACTTCATAAATAAAAATAGCAGGTTGTGTATAACGCGTATCCATTAGAAGTTCCTCAGATGCACTAAAAAGCGTATCAGAGAAACGTTCACCTAAGATATCATTAGCCTGTTCAAATATAGCTTTAGCCTTGGGGAATTTGTCATAAAGATCCTTTCCCATTTTTTCTTTCTGGCATCCCTGACCAGGGAATAAAAATGCTCTTTTTATCATGTCTTTTTTAATTATAGTTTCTTCAAATTAGCGCCTTCAAGGGTATGACCCGCATATACAGTTAATTTGCTCAAGTCTATTAGAGTTAATATCTTCTTTAAACTCTCTTCTGCCATTGTCTTGTCAGCCCCGGGGAGTTTTGTTACAACTTTCAATGGAGGAATATACGCATCACCTGTAAACAAAAGATTATCCACCTTGTAGACCATAGAGTCAATAGAATGACCATCTGTCTGATAGGCTGTCAGAAAAACGCCATCAAATAATTCTATTTCATCACCTTCTTTCATTTCCACAAAGTAATCCGAAATCAATTGAAATGGCTCTGACGTATACTTCGTTAGATTAAGTCTAATATCCTGAACACACCTAATACCATCATGAGCTGACAGATAAATTGGGATGTCATGATTATCTTCCAATAATTTTTTTAACCCACAAATATGGTCATCATGGCAGTGAGTCAAAAAAACTCCTTTGATGCTTTTATTATTGTTGTGCAACCATTCTAAGACTTTTGAGACATCACTGCCACAATCTACCAGCCACACATGACCATATCCTTTTTTATAAAGAATATAAGTACATGAGTGTTGGTAGTTGTTGACTATACGTTGAACCTCCATTCGTCTATGACTGATGGGGATAATCTATCAAATTACAATACTTTAATTCTGGCAAGTCGATAAGAACACCTCCAACAGCAAGACCAGAACCAAATGAGGTGAAGAAAATCTTAGGCTCGTGCTTCCCCTCATATATTTCCTTATAATGCTGACAGAATGTAACAGGGATTGTAGCACTATTCGAGTTTCCATAAATAGATGTCGTATCATTAGGCATCTTGCTCAGCTCTACCCCCACCTTCTCTGCCAATTTCTTCAAAATAAAAGCATTCGGCTGATGACAGACAAAGCAATCCACATCTTCTTTCTTCACACCGGAAAATGCCAACATTTCTTCTATCATTGCAGGTGTTTCATTGATAATAAAATTCAGAACCAGGTCTCCTGCCATAAAGAAATCATTCTGGCTTCTCCAGTTACCAGCTTCATCTTCCACTTCGATAGCCGTTTCTTCTGAGCAAGGAATCTTGTTACCGCCAGCAGGGATATTCACAGACAGAGCAATATCACCTTCGTTCTTTAAGCAGCAGAATATTGTTTTGTCATTATCACAATTCTCAACCACTGTGATAGTAACGGCATCTCCAATAATTGGACGACTTGCACGATCTCTTGCCCCAATCTTACGCGACATCATATCGCCACATACTACCAAAACCTTTTTATTCTGGAGATGCTCTAATGTCATAAACGCATACGTAAGGCCGACAGAATAACCGCAGCAACCCTGAGAAATATCTATACAAACGCAATCAGTATCTACGCCAAGATAACCTTGTATTAGACTACTCGTAGGAGGTATAAAATAGTCTGGTGTTGTAGAGGTAACAATTATTGCTCCAATCTCCTCTTTTGTAATAACCTTATTATCAATCAAGTGTTTTATACCATAAATGGCATAATCTGATATACCTTCACCCGGCTTACTACAACGGCGTGTATTATAACCCATCAATTTCTTCAGCTTCTTCATTTTCATCTCAGAATAGCCATAGACTTCCATTTCGTCATCAAAGTCTACAACTTGCTGAGGAAGCACTGTTAGAACAGTACTAATTGACTTATTCTTAAATTTAGTAAACATGACAATTCCTTCTATTTATACTTTTCAATCAATTCTATTATAGTTTCAATATTAATGAAGTTCTTCATTGATATCTCAGACCCAGGAATTACGATACCATACTCTTCCTCAACAGAATCTACAAGCGATACTACATCAAAAGAGTCCAACAATCCATCCTCTATATAATTCTCACTGTTTTCAAAATCGCACTCGGGCCTCAATCCAGAGAGGATTTCAATTATTTTTTCTCTCATAACTCTACTTATTTATTTGTTTGTTATAATATGCGCGGTCAATCTTGCCATTCTGGTTACGCTTCAGAGATTTCTCCCAAAGATATTCAGAAGGTAGCATATAACGAGGAACGTGTGAAGATATTGCCTTGCGGAAATCAACCAGCTTGATTTCTTCCTTTGCTTCATAGAAAAGAACTATTTTCTTTTCTGCATGATCATAGATAACACAGCAATTATCTACAATCTTGGATGCAAGAACGGCATTCTCAATCTCACCCAGCTCTATACGATAGCCATTATGCTTTATTTGAGAGTCCTTTCGTCCACAATAAATAATCTCACCACGGTCATTTTTATAGCATACATCACCTGTCAGGTAGATATACTCGCGGTACTTATCATTCAGCGGGTTCTGGATAAAGGCCTTATTAGTCTTCTCCCAATCTCCATAATAGCCTAGTGCAAGGCAAGTACCAGCAATAGCCAGTTCTCCCTTTTCGTTCACGGCTGCTTCACGCTTGCCTTCCTTGGCATCAACAAGAATAAGGTTGTCACAGTTGTTGCAAGCATAACCAATAGGCAGAGACTCGTCGTCTGCAAACTCTCGGTCTACTTCATAATAAGTGCTGATAACCGTTATCTCAGTGGGGCCATACAGATTGACATAGCGACACTGAGGCAAGTACTTGCGCCAATAGTTCAAGTGACGGTTAGGCATCACCTCACCAGCGAAGAACACATCCTCCAAATACTGAGGCAACTTCTCGCTGAAAATGTCCACATTGGCAGCATTAATTAACACAAACGGCACCCAGAAGACAAAATTGACCTTCTTTTCATTGATGAAGTCAATCAGGTCTGTCGGAAAAGAGAAATACATCTCCGGTATGATAACCAATGTTGAACCCGTAGCATACATTAGATAGATGTCAGATACCGACACGTCAAAATAGAACGGCACCTGATTTCCCATGATGCGATTTCCGTCAATGCCAAACCGGTCAATCATCCAATCGATGAAGTCAATTGCAGAACGATGTGAAATCACTACACCTTTAGGTGTGCCAGTGGAGCCTGAGGTAAAAATAGAATAAACCGGATCCAAATCTGTCTGGTTGTAAATATACTCTTTCAGGTTAATCCCCTGTGCTTCACCTTCAAGCATCTCCTCCATTACTAGCACCTGATAATCACCGAGACCCGCAGCTTTAGCTTTCAGAGCAGCTGTAGTGATGATTACCTTGGCACCAAGGACTTGCAAGATAGACTGAATACGTGCATCGGGAGATTTAGTATCCAACGGTACATAGAAGTTGCAACTCAAACTAACCCCAGCAAAAGCCTGTACCATCTTGGTGCTCTTGGGCACATATACTCCAACAGGGCTTTTTCTGAGACCCAACTCACGGATGCTAGCAGCCACCTTAATGGCAGACTGTTTTAACTGTGCAAAAGTTACCTGCTCCTTGTTGTCATCAACGGCAATCTTATCAGGAACACGCTCAACTGTATTCCACAGATATTCAATTACATTTTTTTGCATAATTTAGAAAATAGGTTTTGCAGGTGATCCAAATACAGTAGTCCCGGCCTTCACTTTTTTAACGACAAAGCTACAGGCACCTACTACAGCGTTCTCTTCAATCACTACATTATGATTAATCATAGCTTTTGTATATATGCAAGAGCCACTTCCCACTTTAATGCCCCCCACCATAAAGGCCTGTGAATCGATACGAACATTGTCGCCAATTACGCTATCGTGTCCAATAATTGCTTGAACTTGTATCAAACAGTTATTGCCAATAATAACATCGGGATCGATATGCGCACCCTCATCAATTATAGTCCCTTGTCCTATCTTGGTATTTAAACCAACATTGGCGTTCTTATGTATGAGTGTTTGAAAAGACGCGCCTTTTGCTATCAAGGCATCACATACTTTAATTTTTGTGGCTACATCACCTATAGAACAAGTAAAAACATCATCAGATTGAGGCTGATATTCTTTAATGCCACTTAATATTGGCGGATAATTATCAAAACCCTCAAGTGCTTTGAGATTATCGTCCAAAAAGCCCTTAATGTCGAACTCACTAAGATAACCTTTGCTTTCTCTAGCTAGGTTGTAAAGACACCTGCCCATACCACCTGCTCCAATAATGATCAAATGTTTCATAATTGTAAATATTGATTTTTAATTATTTCCTGTAAATTCTTCCATAGTAGCGAAGCCTTCCGCTGAAATACCTTCCCGTTTTAATACAGACTTAATAGTAAGCAATATTACTTTAAGGTCTGTTGCGAGTGATAGATGATCCACATACCAAACATCAAGCTTAAATCTCTCTGTCCAACTTATTGCGTTTCTACCATGACACTGTGCCCAACCACTTATGCCTGGACGGACTTCATGTCTTCTAGCTTGTTCCTTGCTATATAAGGGCAAATACTCTGGTAACAGAGGTCTTGGACCTATTAGGGCCATATCACCCTTAAGAACATTGATAAGTTGCGGCAATTCATCAATTGATGTTGATCGGACGAACTTTCCCACCTTAGTAAGTCTTACTTCGTCAGATAGTAACTCACCTTTTTCATCACGCTCATCCGTCATCGTTTTATACTTAATAACTTTGAATATCTTACCATCTTTACCTGGTCTATCCTGCGTAAAGAAAGCACCTGCTCCCTTATTAGCAAAATGAAGCCAGATAGTAACCACAAGCAGAATTGGGCTGATAATAATCAAAACAAACAGCGATATCCAAAAGTCAAAAAAACGTTTAAAGAAATGTCTATACATATCTCCTATTCTATCTTTAACATAATACCACTTACATACAACAGTAATTTGATAAGTTCTTTCTCCATTATCCTTGAAGGGCTGCTTCAATTACGCTGATTTCGTCAGCTGCCAGTTTTTTATAATCAAAGCGCTCTGCCGTCTGCCTTACTCGTTCACACATGGCATCGTAACTAGCACGAGGTTGCTCCGCAACATCTCTAATTGCCTGCGCAAAGTCTACGGGAGTTTCAATATCACGAGCAATGCCCAAATGATTGTCTGTAATAACATCGTCATATGCGATATTCACATTGCACACAATTGGCTTTCCTGCAGCTAAATATTGGAACATCTTGCCGGAAGATACCCCCATATACCCAAAACCCTTCTGATAGTTCATAATATTAACTGTCGCCTGGCTTACCACCCACGCACATTCACACAGAGGTATTCGTTTCTCCTTAAAGATCACATTGGTAATCTTCTCATCCTTAACTTTCCTTTCCAGTTCATCACGGTCGGAACCGTCACCATAAATAAAGAAACGATACTTCTCCATACCCTGTAACAGTTTAGCTGCTTCAATCAGTGTATGAACATGGTTTGCACGGTTAATGCTTCCCAAATAAACTACTTTCAGTGTTTTAGGATCGTTTAAATCTGAATCACCACTTGCCCAAGTTCTACAATCTTCATCAAACTGTTCCAGATTGATACCGTTGTTTATATAATGAACACGCTTAAGGTCTATATTTCCTCCTGATTCAGTAGTCCAGCCCATCTGCTTTATATGATCTATCATCCCCGAAATTGTAAAGACTATCTGATCCGCATTCTGATATAATTTTTTTTCAATCCAATAAAATACTTTTAGAATAGGGTTCTTGCGAGATACTAATCCTAAATGGGCAAATACATCTGGCCATGCATCCCACGCTTCAGCCACATACTTAGCTTTTAGCTTTTGTGTCGCCCATACGATCGGATAATCAAATGGCGTGTGAATATTATGTAGAATAACATCTGGACGATCAAACTCCTTGCAATGTTTCTTAATAGTCCAAGCGAAACTGAAAATACTCTTCATTCTGCTCAAACCATTCCCTTCATACTCCGGAACTTTAACATGTATAAAATCATACTCGCCATATTGTTTGCGTAGAAACAACTCACCAGGTTTGTATTCTTCATATAATGATTTATCTTCATAGGAAGCATTAAATGTTATCACTTCCCACCCATGCTCCATAAAGTATTTCGCAAAAAACAAGTAACGAGGGTTTGCGACATTGCTTGGTGGATCAGTATAGTAATTAACTATCCAAATGCGTTTAGCCATTATTTAAATGAATTAATTAATCGTACCACTTCTGCAACTTCTTGCAGTGATATTGCAGGACCTATGGGCAGACTTAATTCCTCAGCAGCTATCTTCTCTGTAATAGGCAGGCGTAACTGAGGTCTATTCCACTCTTCCTTAGCATAACACTCCTGTTTGTGTGGTGCAATAGGATAATGGCAGACTGTACCAACACCATTCAAATCCAGATAATCATGCAAAGCATCTCGCTTACCATCAGCAACCAGAATCGGAAAGAGGTGATATGCATTCTGCTCATCAGGAAGCAAATCAGGCAAGCTAATCAATGGATTTTTTATATGCTCATAGTAGTAATGTGCGACCTCTTTACGATGAGCATTATCCTCAATCAAATATTTTAGTTTTACATCCAACACAGCAGCCTGAATCTCATCCAAACGACTATTGCGACCTGTATATTTAAACACATACTTTTTCTGTGAACCATAATTAGCTAAAGCTCGAACAGCATCAGCCAACTCTGGATCATTGGTGGTAACAGCCCCACCATCACCAAGAGCGCCAAGGTTCTTACCAGGATAAAAGCTATGACCAGCGGCATCACCAATGCTACCTGTAACGCGTCCATCAGTATGCTTGCAACCATGAGCCTGTGCGTTATCTTCAACGAGTTTAAGATTGTACTTCTTACACAACGCCCCAATTCTATCGGTGTATGCATTGCGACCATAGAGATGTACAATAGCTATTGCCTTAGTTTGAGGAGTAATGGCAGCTTCAATGAGGTCATCATCAATCTCTAATGTATTGAGTTTAGGTTCCACAAGAACGGGCTTCAAGCCATTCTCTGTAATTGCAAGAATAGTGGCGATATAAGTGTTCGCCGGAACTATCACTTCATCACCAGGTCGCATCACGCCCATCTCAATGTATGCACGGAATATCCAAACGAGGGCATCTAATCCGTTTGCACAACCAATGGTATATTTCGTTCCTATAAACTTTGAGTAGTTCTCTTCGAACCGCTCATTCTCTTTTCCTTGAAGGTACCAGCCTCCATTTACAACACGGCTCACGGCCTCGTTAATCTCAGCTCCATGAAGAGCTGTAACGTCTTTCAGAGATAAAAACGGTATCATAATTAAAAATCCACTTTTCTATAAAACCTCGCTGGATTGCCTAACCATAATTCGCCTGCGGGCACATCTTTGGTGACTACAGAACCTGCAGCAATAAATGCGCCTTCACCTATTGTAATTCCAGGAAGGATAACGGAGCCTGCGCCTATGGTTGCACCTTTGCAAACTCGTGTTTTGAGTAACTTCCACGCCTTGTTCTTAGACCGTGGGTACATATCATTAGTAAATGTCACATTAGAGCCTATCATTACATTGTCCTCCAATGTTATCCCATCCCATATCTGTACACCACATTTAACAGTAACATTGTTACCAATTATCACATCATTTTCAATGAGACAGTGTGAGCATATATTACAATTTTCTCCTATTTGACAATTAGGAAGTATAACACAAAACTGCCAAATGTTAGTAGATTCTGGGATGTTTTTTTTCTTGCAATCGCTTAGCGGATGAATCATCTCAATTAATCTTCAGTAAAAAACTTATATCCTAATATATGGCCTCCAACCCATTTCATTGCTCTATGCCCAAATGGAATGTTGCCACACCATCGTTTAAAATCATATTTAAATCTCTGCCAAAAAGACATCACTTTTCGATTTGATCGAATCACGTAACCACGTTTTCTAAAATCTTCTATTACAGGAGGATAGAACATTCCCTGAACAACAACAGGTATACTACTTACATTAAAAGAAATTCTGTCATCAGCTAAAATGAGGCCGTTGTACCCTTCTTCGGATGCTGCCTCAGCGACTCGATCAGCTTCGAACTTCCAAGCACTATAATCCTCCTCTCCCAATTTTTCAAGAAGATACTCTTTCTTCCAGATTGCTGCTGCCGTATCTAACCCATAGCGAAGATGCTTATCAATGATAACTAGATGATCTACATAATACTGCTTGTTGGGCGCATTAATTTTATGTTTAAAAACATTGCCAAGGTCTAAGAAATCAACGCTTTTTTCCTTCATAAACCGAACTAACCCTATAATCCTATCGTTATCAATCGGAGCGTTTATAAAATAATCTTCGAGAAATACACCAACAAGAAGGCTATCAACTGTTTGTACCGCCTTTCTAAAACGTCCTGCCCAATTCAGATCTTTACCACATTTAATAACCTCTACATTATCCCGTTTATAATCTTTAGACTCTGTTACAATGAACCATTTAAATGGACAGTCTGGCCAAAACTTTTCCTTTAAATTGAAAAAGTCATCCCACAAATCGCTGTAGTTATCACATGACAACAAAAGAATAGATAAAACTGTATTTTCAATCATAAGTAATATTTTTTCAGAAAAGGTAATCCATATTTGTTGTACAACCAAATCAAAGGAATAAGACATAGCATCACAATGGCATCTGCCGCTATTGCATACAGCAAATTGGTTTCAATAGGAAACGTTGTTAACAACCTTTCTCCAATGAACCGAACAATCCGAAGTATTGGTTGGTGCAATGCAAAGATAACCAATGTATTGCAGCCAATTTGCCCCCCCCGATTCTGCCGTTACACAGCCACTTGCAGACACTAACAAATCCGCAGATACCCATAAAGGCAAGCAACTCAAATACAGCAATGTTTCCATAAGCGTTTGTGGCCAAGTTCACATGATTTAACCAGAAACTAGATAAAAGAATGTAAAACGATGACATAAGCAGGGATGCAATGATTGCCACTGTTTTATTGCGCTTTGTTTCTTCCGTTTTCAGCAAAACGTTCCTAAGCAGGTTACCTACAAAAAAGAACTGCAATGCCACACAGGCAATATTGACACACCAAGGTAAATTAGTCTTGAACAGGAACCCTAATCCAGCAAATAAAAAGATAATCAACAATTGGATCCATGCTTTAGGTAATTTCTTAACAGCGAAGAAAAGAACTTCAGTCATAAATAGGCAAGGCAAAAACCATAGGATGCCGTTGTGTGCCATATAGTCATGCCATTGGGCGCCATATACCATTCCAATCAGCGGTTGCCACCATTCCATGCCAAGTGGCCTGAAACTGCGTTCCACGAGCAGCCAATAAACCCATGTAAGCAGGTAGAACGCAATATATGGGATGACCAATGAGTTGAACCGACTCTTTAGAAATGTCTTCCAGGTGTATCTTTTCTCATCACAAACCAGTCCTGAAAGGAAAAAGAACAAAGGCATGTGGAAGCCATATATGTAAACCAAGCTCAAATCGGTTCGCATTGTATGACCCAAGATGACTAAGAGGATGCCCAAGCCCTTACAACCGTCTATCCATTGTACTCTTCCCGTTGTTGCCATTTTTTAAAGTATGTAATTCTTGTAAGAAATTAGTGTCTCATAAAGTGCTCTATCTGCCTCATCTACTGGCTGTTCGCCGTTTACCAAGCCATTCAAACGACGTAACACTTCCGACACCTTCAATTCATATTCTGGCTCAAACTTAACTGTGCTAATATTGCTCTTCTCTGCAACATTTCTGATTATGGTCAACAGTTCCAGTTTTAGATTTCCAATATACTTCAAAGGCACAGTATTGTCCACAAGAATCTGGGGAGTCTCACCGTGAGTGAGTTTGTAGCAGAAAGTTGCAATGAAAGAGTGTGAATAAGGTCGCGCACATGGGCCAAATAAATTTGGGAAAACCAGACCGACAAAGCCAGTATTATGTGTCTTTGCCCAATTCTCCAGCAACGCCCTACCCTCCTGCTTGCATCGTCCATACTCACTGCCATTCCCCTCCTGAATAGAAGATGAGAACAACAGACATGGCGCCACATTCTCTGTTTCCATTGCATCTACTAACTGGCGAACAAGGCGCATATTTACCTTGTACACCTCTCCTTCTATGGGGCTGCGCATCATCGCTGCCAGATGGACAATCACATCACACCGCTTAACAAAAGCTCGTAATTTGGATTCATCCTCAAAGAAAGCATCCTCAAATGGAATCCTTCTGTATTTATCTGGGTACTGTCCAAGTGCTTCAAACAGGTGTGTACCCACGAAACCAGACTGGCCTGTTATTCCAACTGAAATCATTGCTTAGTATTTGATGCCCATTTTGTCCAACTGCTCGCGGACATAATCCACTTTCAGAAGCAATTTAATCATTTCTTCCTTATTAAGACGACGGGTGTTATGAGAATGATATTCATCCATCTGATGAACCAAAAGGTTGCCACCCTCTACCTTATCATAGTTAAGGTCTCGCCCATCGCATGCAATACGGAAGTACTCTCCCATATCCTCTGAGCGTGCCATTTCTTCACGGGTAACCAACGTTTCATAAACTTTCTCACCGTGGCGTGTTCCAATAATTTTGTATCCCACATTTGACTTGAAGAGTTCAAGCATAGCCTCAGCTAGGTTAAGCATAGTGCTGGCAGGAGCTTTCTGCACAAACAAGTCACCATTATTAGCATGTGTGAAAGCATATACCACTAAATCTACTGCATCATCCAGCGTCATCATATAACGGGTCATTTCAGGATCTGTTATGGTTAACGGATTTCCTTTTTGGAGCTGATCAATCCAAAGAGGAATAACAGAACCTCGACTTGCCATAACATTACCATAACGGGTGCAAGAGATGGTAGTCTTTGCTTCAGCACCGAGTTGACGCGCCTTCGCAATAGCGACTTTCTCCATCATTGCCTTTGAAATGCCCATTGCATTAATAGGATATGCTGCCTTGTCTGTACTGAGAACAACAATGCTTGAAACACCGTGTGCAATAGCAGATTCTATCACATTACCAGTGCCAAGCACATTCGTATATACAGCTTGCAGTGGAAAAAACTCACAGCTTGGCACTTGTTTCAAAGCAGCTGCCGAGAAGATATAATCTACACCTCCTCGCATCGCAATATCAATACTGGCTCTATCACGGACATCACCTATGTAGAACTTTACTTTCCCCGCCTTATCGGGATAAATACGTTGAAGGCTATGACGCATATCGTCCTGCTTCAATTCATCACGCGAGAAAATACGGATTTCTTTAATATCGGAATCCAAAAAGCGCTTCAGCACCATATTACCGAAGCTTCCTGTGCCGCCAGTTATCAGCAGCGTCTTGTTTTTAAATACTGACATGTTCTTGTTATTATATTACTTACTAACTATTCAAAACATTTTCTATGTAGTTCTTAGCTACGTTATAATCTGACAATTCTGTAGCCTTAGCTCTTGCTCTATCCGAGATAGTCTTTTTCTCTTCAGCACTTAGTGTATTAATATGTTTTATTAAGCTAGCCAGTTCATTAGCGTTACCCGGTTCACATAAAAAACCATTAATACCATGTTCAATAATCCCTTCCATCCCTTCTCCTTTACCTGCTATAGTAATACAACCTCTGGACATTGCCTCTAAATATACCAAACCAAATACTTCCCCTCTACTTATCATGATGAACACATCACTTTCATCATAATATCGAATTATTTCATCGCGTGGTATTTTTCCAGTAAAGAGCACCTTGTTTTCAAGATGATGTTGCATCACATATTCTTGTGTTTCCGGGTAGCCCATATCTTTAGACCCCACATAGACTAGTTTATACGGATAGTCACCCATTGCTATATGCACCCCCTCAACCGTCTGTTTCGGATATTTCCGTTTGATGGTTTGACCAACATATATAAAGCCATGTACAGGGCCATCTGTAAATACTCGATCTTTTACCGAGGGTGTATTTAGAAAGAATTCCGGTGTTCCTGACCAGCACAACAAACTTTTATGCTGACTGCCAAATACTTCTTCAAAGCTTTTCTGAATAGGCACAGAACGGAATCCAATTATGTCAATAGCATTTAGAACCTTATCGCTTTGTTTTCCCAATAACGCCTTTACTACTTCTCCTTCCTCATGTAACGATACACAAGTCTTTGCATTCGGAAATATATCTTTCAATTTAGCAATTACCTCCAGTTGAGGGTTGTAGAAATGTCCTATAATTACATCTGGCACATATCCCTCCCCTTTTAACAGGTTTTCTATTTCCATTACCTTTTTATTAATAACATTGGAGGTATACTTACCATGAGGAAAAAACTTATGAATAGGTAAACTGAAGACAGGTATTCCATCTTGATCAGATTTTACCATCTTCATATTACGATCCATCTCCACATGATTCCCGACATATCTCTTGGCCAACCTAGGGAACAATTTTGCTCCCATTGTATAAATCGCAGGAAACATAGATCTGAAATGTATTACTACAACCTCATAGCCCATTTCCTTCCACTCCCTAGTAAAATAATGACATACGGGAGTTCCTGGTCTCAATGGATTAGGATACATTGTTGATATAAAGAGTATTCTTTTATTCATAACTATATTGAATTGTTCCGGGTTTATAATTCTTAAATGATTTAAAACTAAAATTATATACGTAAAAAACGAAAAACCAAAAGAAAGAACTTTGAATATATGACCCGGAATACATAAGCATTGTCATACAAAAAACTGTAATGATTGCGACAAATTCTTGTTGTGGAACTTTAAGGACCCTATATAGTTTGAGTAGTATTACTATCAAAAAAACAGAAAATAATAAAAGATATAATACACCTCCTTGAAGCATGACTTCTATAAACAAGTTGTGCGGATATGGTTGTTCTGATTTAAGTGTGAATTCTTTTTTATATAAAAAAATGCCCGAACCCAGTATAGGATGTTCTTCTATTTGTTCTAACGATATTTTTAAGACCTCATCCCTTCCAGATGTTCTATCGTTGATGTCCTTACTAGAATCAAAGAAAGAAAACACACGCGTATAATTTAAATCCAAAACGCTCTTTGCATCATCTGGAATAACCATATACAATAAAGGTGCAATTATTGCCATTATAACACATACGCGAATAATCTTTATCTTATGAGTTCTAGTGTTTTTGTTATATAGATAAAGCAATACAACAGTTCCGAGAATCAGAGTACCTAGAGCACCTCGCCCGCCAGAGAAGAACATGATTGTTACCAAATACGGTAGCATTAACACGCTGATATACTTATAAATCCTTCTTTTAAATAAAGGGAAACGATCATATTTATTTCCAAATAGTAGAAAAAACAGATATAGAACAAAACAATATGCTGCATAATATGACATATTCTGAGAATAAAAACTAGTCCCTTCCGATATCTCAACTAATAATTGTTTTAAAGAGAATAAAAGAGAAACAGATATAACCGGAAGGAGCACATCTATCCACTTAATTATTTTATCAAGGTTACAATGTTCGGCATAATATATAGCCACACCCGAAGCAGGCAACCCAAAAGTGACAAAGACTAACATGGAAGTATCTGTAAGGTAACCAGATAGAACACCACATATCACAAAAAAGGCTAATATCGCAAAAGATATCACATGTCGATTTGTACGTCTCTTACCCGCATACTCACGAAAAAAGTATATTGAAAAAACAACAAAAACAATTGCACAATAAACCTTATATAAAGCAGTCGATTCTCCATTAGATGTAACTGATACACCAAGAATGGAAGTTACGCTAAAGAAAAGAATACTAGCAAATAGTGTTATTGCAAAAACGAAGTGTTTCATCTTCTATTCTTCAAAGAATCGAGGATAATACGGATTGATTCTTTTTCAGTTGATGTCAAGCCAAAAGTATAGACCATTATTGAATAAGCGATAATGGTAACTCCAAAAGCAACAATCATTCCTAGAATGCCATTCAAATAATAATAGGTCACATGACAAATTGCAAATGAAGCCATGAAAGGAGGAACTACTTGAAGCATTAATTCTTTAAAATAAGCACGTATATTCATCCCATATAGCTTATTCATCACAATTAGTCTTGCTAAGCTACCTAAAGACTCAAAAAGTAAAAATACAATTATAGGAACAATAGGATCAAATCCTATAAAAAGAAGGATCAACGATATCGGCATCGCCATTACACGAACACCCGAAACTATTATTGTGAAAAACTTTATATCTCCAAAAGCCTGATTTGCATAAACAAGCCCTCTTGTCAATTGTTCTATCATGCTAGCTATGACCATTATTCTTGCGAACTTGACAGTTTCATACGGAAAATCCTTGAGCCATAACTGAAGAACATCTGGCATCATGACAATTAAAGGGACCGAGACTAAGGCCATCATGGTAAACCCAAATTTACCAGCTGTTACCGATAATCTTATCGCTCGTTCATCATCTCCATATCCCACACTTTTCATTATTTGGGGCTTCATAGTATTGATAACAGAAGCCGAAACCGTATTTAAATGAGATTCTACTTGCATAGCCAATGCATAAACAGTATTCATTATTGGCCCAAAAAATGAATTGTATAAAACAGCATATCCCTGCCTGTTAACGATAGAAGAAAAAACATCACACAATGACCATCCTGCAAACCCGGCAACAGACCCAATAGTTCTGATTTTGGCAAACAATTGTATTTCCCTTTTGTATCTAATTTTTGAATATAAATAATAAGTGCAAAAATCGAGTGCCACTAGTAATGCCATAAGCATTCCATATAGAATTAACTTGTCTCCTGAAGAAATAGAAATATAATAGGCAATAACAAGTTTAAATGCAGAATCTACAATGCCCCATATTGAAAGGAAGATAAAGTGCTCATGAGCGATAACAATAGCTTGAAATGGAGTAAGGATTAGACTAAAAAACAAGGACAATAGCATGAAATGGTATACGACTTGAGATGCCGCAAATCGTTCTTCAGGAATGTTTAATGAGCCAAAAAAGATAAAACCAACTATTTCAAGTATAACAACTAACCCTATAGCAATAAGCAGATGAAGTGTAAAGCATTTCGCAAACGTGTTTTTTATGTCGTCATCATCGCCATTCCCAAGTGCGACGGAGATATACCTAATCGACGTTTGCGACAATGATGCACCCATAAACGAAAGCAATCCAATTAACCCTGCTACAAGGTTGTAAATACCGTAATCAATATCTCCAAGTGAACCTAATACAATACGAACAGTTAGTAATCCTATTACTACCGAAGTAAATAATTGGAAGTATTGAAACAACGTATTTATTGCTACTCTATTTACCGTTTGCATATATAATATGATGTGTTTTTATTATAACTCAATTTTCAATTGATTTATCATTTCACCCCAAATGTATCTCACAGTCCTAGCCTGTTACACACGATAATCTGTCATCCACCGTTCTTTAGACTCGCTCCGGCACTAACACCTCCCAAGACTTCCTAAACATTTAATACCATAAACTATGACGTTCATTTCTATTCCCATTATTACCTTCATAAGACTCGCCGTAATCTACACATATAACACCCAAACTCTTAATGGCATCATCGGTGTGATTATTGATATACTGAGTGAATTCTGTAGTATTATCGAACTCTCCGGCTTTGTTTATAATGAAATCAAACACTTCTCCCCCTTTCAACCGGGATTCCTTAATATGACCACTCTTTTTGCGATTAAACGTAGAAATCGCGGACAGATTAAGCAAATCTAAAATCATCTGAGACCAGTCATCTCGTTGATTAGGTACTTGAAATGTTCTACCTCCCTCAAATGAATGAAAGTATTGTTAAAGCCCTTGTAGTTATTCAAATAGATGGAATGAATCATATCAAATATGGTTTGTTAATAATATTGTATTGTTTTACTTTTCATTAGCCCAATATTCATATTGATATCAACTAATATGTATGGCCGAATCATCGTGCGCTCTGTTTTGTCATATTATAGGCCTTCGGCCTCGCTGCGGCTGGCGATGCTACCGTTTGCTCGCTTATCGGGACCGCTTATCGGGCCTTTATGATCATTTACTCCGTACGTCTGTCTGTATTACAAGATAACTGACAATTTGCCACTTGCAATGCTCTCTGTGCTACGATTCAATATCACATTGGGCCACACCTCAATCTGTGGATCCGGTTTGCTGAGATAGGCGCAGACTTTATCCATCAGCTACCCCGCGGTGCCCATGTATGGCATTATGCTGTCTATCTGTATCTGTGGACTCTGGCCTGCGTTTGCCTGCGGGAAGGGGTGCTGGGTGTTGGGGGGGGGTAAAGTGTTTGTTATGATATATTAATGTATACATTGGATCGGTTATTGGCGGTTATGTTGGTTTGCGGGGTAACTGGAGGAGTTGCTACTGGGAGAAAGATTGCTATCATCTGCCTGTAACAAGAGTCTCAGAATGTGCTTATAGCAGAGCTACCACCTGCATTTTTATTATTCATCCCAAGCAACAAATAAACTGCATAATGTAGTGTATTTATCTTCAAATATAAATGTTTCACCAAACGCCCTCATTGGCTCCAAGTTATATTATTATGAATACGATTTAGGTATAAAACCACACTAATTACTGCTCGTAATTTTTCCTAAGTTTTATTTTTTCAATCCACTCTTTTCTTCTCATAAATTGTGGATGAAAGGTTGGCACAGGATTTATTAATATGTATTGACAAATTTCAATAGCTTTATCATACTGTTTTAAACGAACAAGTATGTCGGTATAGTTATAGAAACCTCCTACAATATTTTGTCTAGCACCAGTTGAAAATTCATTCAGTTTTTTTTGACATATAGCCTTATATAGAGGCCAACCTTGTTTTGAATTAATTTTTTGGCAATCCTTTATTTGATTATTTCTCTCTTTTCTATAATCAATCAATGATATTTCATTATATTCTCTTTTTTCCCTCAATTCTTGCCACTCATTAATAACTATTATCGAATTGTATTGTAATAACATTCCTGCTAATTCCAGATCATAATTTTGAAAATAATTAAAACCTGTCTTAGCATACTTAACCAAAATTTCGACAGCTTTAATTTTATTATTTCCACCACTTGACCAACAATAAGTTGCCCACATCTTTGTATATTGAGCATAGATTTGTCTATCTGTATCTTTTGAAGGAATGCTACTGAATAAATGATTGTAATCTTCGAAACATTTTAGAGCTTCAGCTCGACGTCCTTTATCCAAAGTCAGATACGAACTTAAATTTAAAATAGCTGTCAATTTAACATCAATAGGGGCTGTAGTCCTATTTAATATTTGTTTATAGCTGTCTATTACTTCTATTTCATTTTTAGTATCCCTATTTGAATCCGCAGATAACAAAAGAGAATGTTCAACATCAAATTTTCTATCTTTATTAATTTGCTCTCTTCTGCTAATACAACTCCTCTTAAATGCAGAATCTCTTTTTTGATAATAATCATTCATCATTTGGAGAATCTCAGGAGAGTAAACCTCAAAGAAACTATTATCATCATCGCCAAAGCGTATTATCTTCAATTGCTCTAGTTCTCCAACAGCTGACTGAAATCCATCGTTATCAGATTCCATGTTAGCTATATACTTTGCTTTCTCAATAACATTAACAGTATTCTTTGAATCAACCAGAAGGCTTAATACAACAAAAATATCTTTTGCCTTAATTGACAAATAATCATAAAGTCTACCGTATAAAAATTCTATGGCATTTTTCTGTTCATTAATCTTATATTTTTTAGCATCATCCAGGCCTTTTTGGGCCATAATGTATGCGAATTGATATATAAATAAAGGACGTCCACTCGTCGCTAAAAAGAATATATGACGTAGATTATTATCCTTCATCCTATTTTTAAAATACTCCTTATCACCTAAGTTTTCATTTTCAACAACATCAAGCAAGAATTCAACTGCATCGTCCTCTGATAATTCATTATTATGGAACATCATTCCTAAATTAATACTTGCAGCACGTGTTGTTACAAGAACTTTGTGGTGGCTAGTATTTAGTTGTTGGATAAATAATTCAATTTTATCTTTATTTTCTTTTGTAAATGTCTCATAATCATCAATAATAAGCAGCAATCTGCCATCATAATTAACAATCTGTTCAATACTATTGCTTGGAGTTCCAAACATCATCCCATTTACTCCATTAACAAGTTCTTCATATGTAGAAATTGAGTCTGATATTTTCTCAATATTACCGGTATATGTGTTATATCTCCTGTCTTTAGCAGATAGAAAAACTATATAATCAAAATATTTATGTTCCTCGTTTGCTAAATCATCACATACACTTTGAACAGTAGCCGTTTTTCCTACACCGCCATGTCCCCATATTGTTGCACAAACTGATGCTTTATTTCTGGTCAAAAACTGGCGCAATGTGTTTTTTATTCCGACACCAATATATCTATGATAATTACGTTCGAACGTATTAATAATTGTACCATTGCCAGTCTTAATTTTTTGTCCATCATTCGAAATATTCAGATTACTAATCTCCTCCCATTCTTTATGTTTAATTCCAGTCTCTAAAATGCGATTATACTTTATTTTTCCCAGTAATTTTTCCTCTATACTATTAAAAATGAAAATTGAATTTCCATAATCATCTATTTCAATAAAAGGAGATAAACAACAATAATCAAGACCATCAACGGCATATAAATGCCCAACCTTTAAAATAACAGCAGCCTTTGGGCAACTCCAGGACAGCACATCACCATTGCTTTTATAGCAAACACCTTTAAATGATGTACCCTCTAATGTCATTACATTTACATAATCTATTGCATTTTTAAAGATTGTTATATCTGATTCTTGAATCGCTTCACTCAAACCTTTTAACTGATTCATCACTTCCTCTTGACCATCAGCATATGTATAACCGTGACCTATAAACTGATTACGAAGTTGAGGGTATTTCAAAAGTGCAGCTTGAATTTTTTTATTTTTACCAAGTTCCTTTTCAGTATCAAGTCTTTTACACATGTCTACCAAATCTCCCACAGTGGGTCTTTGAGCTATCTGATATAATTCTTCTTTTTCAAATTCATCTAGTTTTTCTTTATTTTTATTCCATAAATATCCTAGAAGATATGTCATTTGAAACTCCAGTTTTGACTGATATAGAATAAGAATATCATTAATTGAATTAATATTTCGAATTATCGAAATTCTATTATCTATTTTAGAACTAATATAATCCATAATCAATCTATTGTTTATTTAATCTCAATTTGAATGATGATATAGCCACTGTTTTAATAAACTCCTACGAATCCAACGCTTACTGTTGCTAGTATTGTTTTTTAATACCCTCATTTAAGACTCGGCCATATTAATTATTTACCCCATACGTCTGTCTGTTTAACATGAAACAAGCAATCTGCCCTTCAGAAGTACTATATTTACAACTATTCAATAATACATTTGGCAACACCTCAAGCTGTGGATCCGGTTTGCTATTATTGTTGCCATTAGGGACGGTTCTTTCAGTCGCTTCGCTTTGTGAAAGCGTCTCCTTCGGAGCCGAACGCTGTTTGGTACCGTTTTGGTTCTTGAGCTACGTTAATTAGTATCAAACACTTCCTATAATAGTAGTAGCCCCAACATCTTGTTGACAGAATTGACCCAATCATAAATAAGGCCAATTCAAGAATCCGTTATTCATTGATTAATTCCTATCTTTCTCCTTTTGTTCATTTAACCAATTATCAAATGCTGTTATAACTGCATTTGACTGATAAAACATATTACTTCTATTGTAAGCACATAACTCACGATTATGATCATTGAGGTTATTGTATATTACATTTGATAAAATAATAGCATTTCCCCCAATATATGTTGAATTCCCAAATCCAGCCAAATGACAAGCACGATTTACAACATCTCCCATCCATATAACATCATTGATAGTTGATCCTTTATGTCCAGCTTTAATCATTAACGCTCGACCATAATCCATACCTATACCGACTTTGTATGTTTTATATCCCTTCTTTCCAAGTTTATAGTTCAAAATATCTACTAAAGAATGTGCCCCACATGCGGCACAAAATACAATGTCAATGTCCTTTTTTTCAGGGGTATCAAATACGCCCCATACACAATCGCCATTTATATTAACCTCTCTACAACATTCAAAACTGTTAAAATAAGCCACTAGTTCCGAAATAAAACTCCTATAAATCTTGGCCAGCACAGGTCTATTCTGATATTCAGTCAACTTGCTACTATCACAAATATCAACGAACAAAGCTGTACAATTAACATAAAATCCATTTGTGTACGTCAAATATGAACGAGAGGGTATAGAATTTTTTTCTTCATACTGTTTTCCATCAGCATCTAGTATTTCATCCATTCTACCCAATGAGTCTTCAAAAACATATGATTTATGTGTTGCTTCCATTTCTATCTAACGTATACGCCAAATTTTATTCTATGATTAGAATTCTCAAATGAATGTTTTAGGATACACTCCATATAATGATGACCTAAATACACCGTATCAACGGTCACATTAGTGTTGTTTTTATAGCAATCCAATTGTTCAACAAGACTATTGTCTTTAGCAGCTTCATCACCTCTATTTACAATTCTCCATGTAATTGTATCATTCTGCATCTTATTATAGATTTTACCATACTTCATGAGAACGAATTTTAGTTTTAAGTGTTTAGGTAATGAACCATTATTTTGGAAATATTGGACTTCATTTCCTGTATTATCAACCACATAACATGAAAGACTATATACAGGTTTATTTATTGCTAATTGGTTATTCTCTTTATAAACAAAATCAAATATATTAAGGTATGCTCGCCAATCAAATATATATTGGCGGTAACCTATCGAACTCTTTATAAAAGGTTCCTCTTTACCATCTATTGTGGAGGGTACAGATAAATAATCTGAAGGCAAGTCTAGAAACTGTTTTACGAATTCTCCAATACGTATTTCATTACTACCGCAACGTGATTGTAACTTAGCAGCAAGATCTACGTGAAGGCTCGTGGCGGTCAATTCATTGCATCCTGGCAAACCATAATGTGACCAAAGACATTTTTCTTCTTCTGCAAAATCAATGCCGACTTTTATTCTCAATGGTTTCAGATTACGTTTAACAAATAGGTCTGCAAGTGTAGTGCTAATAAATTGACAAAGTATTGTCGCTGCATTAAGAGCGTTTATAATCATGTCATTCTGATGAATATTAACGTCTGTAAATTGGACATAAAGCCCATCACCTTGTAGACGTTGCACATGACCTCCAAAAATAGTAACCGTCTGAATACATACGCTCAATATGGCATCCTTCATCATTCGTACTTGCTCTAAGTTATAATTGACTGAAAGGTTTGTTGAACCTTTAATATCAATAAACATAGAAGTACAATACTGATATCGTTTATCACCAAATTTCATGTCTGTGAGATTTGGGTGAGTACCAATTGTTGGCGCAGACTTATAGCCCACAGGAGTACCAAACAATACAGGCAATAGGTTCTGACCTGTAGGTACTAGAGTCGTATCATTAGAATCTCTAAGAACAACTATATCATCAGCCTTCTCAAGCCCTTCTCGTATGGAAAAAGTCTCGAGATTGGGTTTCTTGTCAAGGATATCAGTTATTCTATCTAGGTAATTACTATAAATTGATGTCATAAACTAGTATTTATAATGAGTACCAGAAGGAATACAGCAAAAAAGATAAGTCCAATCTTCATCAATCTGACACCCTCATTATAAAGGGTGAACTTGCGTGTACAGATACAAGAACAATCATACACTTGATGTAGTTTATCATCCACAAGAGTATCTTTTGTGATACCATTTACAATACTTTTATATTCATCAAAAGACTTTGCTGCTATGCTTCGGTAAAAACAAACAGAAGGATTGTCTTTATCTCTTGAATCATCAAGGCGTGCATATAGAACTTGTATCATTTTACTGAGACTACAAATGAGATACCCTATGGAAAGAGTAAGAATGATTAGTATGATGAATGTGATAATGATACCACATAAACAAATTGATATGTCACCTTTAATCAAATCAACCACTTGCTTTATTTGTTCTTTTATTCCACTAAGAATAAAATCACTTGTAAATGCTATTGACAATATTACACCCATTAAGGCTAGTAAAATAGATGCTTTGGAATCACAGTTGTTTATCCATGAACTTACATATTCATATGTAAGATCAGCATACTCGTTTTTATCTTTCTTTTCCATCTAATTACCTATAAATCTGTTCAGTTAAAACGTAACATATTGATTACTGAACCATATATTTATTTCTTATTAAGGTAGTTTATGAAAGCGCTACATGAAACTATCATAAAGATTGCTTCATCGTAACCTGGTGTGTAAGTTCCTTCATCATCCATCAATGCATGGCGGATACCGGTTACTTTATCGTTGGTGTACGCATATAGATTATTAAATGCCGTTTTCAACATTTGCGGTATTATGACACCATTCTTCTCTAATTTACTAAGCGCTTTACCCAAATCTCTCTCTCCCGTCCTTTTACGGCAAATCACTTCAACAGCTGAAATGGATTCTTTAATTGAATTACGATAATCACCTGCAGGACGCTTAGAACATAGTTTTAGAGCATTTGTTAGGTGTTCTCTAACAGTATCGATATTCTCTTCTAATGCTTTTCCTATAGAAACAATCTCTTCTTCTGCTGTAACCTCAACTATCTGTTTATTTATAATTCGATATGCATAATTGAGTCTTTCAAATTCAGAATTCAATGATTCAACTAAGTAATCTACTACACCTTTGTAATCATCGTATTGGTCTGCAATGGAATATAAATAGCGAAGTGAAAATTCTATAATGTCAAGTTTTTCATACCATGGTATATTATCCGCTAATATAAACTTAGTAAAAATAACAGAATACCCTCTCGTAAAATCAGACATTCTTCTATTTAGGAAATAGCGCCATATGTTGCATTCCATATCATCATATACACGAGATAACGGATAATGAATTCTATTTATTTTTTCTTTAAAATCGTCATAACAATTACAAATAGCATTCTGTAATCCCACATTTATCCTCTCCCTAATAATAGAATCATCAATTGTCGAGTAACGCATTCTTTGTGAAAATAGTTTCTTCTCCATTCTATTCACCTTTGTATTTCGACTATTACCTAATATCTTACTATTTGTTCAACTTAGCAGGTATAATTCTATCCACAATTACAAAAATGCCATCAATGTGATATACATATATCCATTTACGGTTATGTGACACCATTCTTCGAGCGTTTGGATGGATTGCACGCAATGTGTTGGATGTTGTCTTACCTATGCAATCTGCAAATACAGATAAAGACTCTATTTCTGCACGCATATTGTTGGCATATTTAATTGCACCTTCTTCTGACTGCATCTCATCTAAGAACTTACGCAGGTTATCTATGTCAACAAATGCAGATTTGCTAATTCTAACTTCAAATACTTGCATAATCCTTCCGTACCAATGAGATTAGTTCGTCGAAGTACTCATCTACAGATATAGTACTAGCCATAATTCTCTCTCTGGACGAAGGTTGTTGTTTCAAGGTACTAACATTCGTCTGTGAACCATAGGCCATAACAGGTTCTGAAACCTGGTGACACTCTAGTTGTGTTTCTTCTTGATTGATTTTTTTACTCATAGCTTGTAGGTTTTATCTTCTGATTAGTTTATACAGAAATCAAGTATATGTCCTGCTAGAACGTCAAAGTGACTTACCAAACGTCCGCTTCACCGCCTCATAACTCTCCAAGTTGCCAATATCATACCTATGCCCCGGCATCTCCCAGGCGTAAACCTGAGTCTGACCACAGAGCCAAGCAATGAAACTGCCCGGTGCATCTGTGCCACAACCGCTGTCAATACCCTTTTGCACCAACTGCGCATCAGCCTTAGTATAATAATAGAATGCCGGCAAGCACCAGTGACTCTTAGGTTCAGCCGGTTTCTCTTGCATGGCAATCAGCTTATCATCCAGTCCAAGTTCAGCCACACCACTCTTGTGCAGTTTGGTCTCATCGGGCTCATAATACCGCATCACACATGTGGCAGCCTTTACCTTAGCATAATTAATAAAGCCGGAGAGACTAAAGTCCAGCAGATTATCCCCAGCCATAATTAAAAGATCGTCATCCAGGTGCAACTGCTCAATGGCAAACTGGATGTCCCTTACTGCGCCCAGACGGGTCTCATTTGTCATGGTGCCGTCATCAACCACGCGTATGGTTACGGAGGTGTGGTGGGCGGCCCAGTCGCGGAATATTTGGGCGAACTTGTGATTGGTTATTACTATGTATTCGTCTACCTGGCCGGTTTGGGCCATGTCATCTATGAGCCAGTCAAGGATGGGTTTGCCGGCCACCTCAAGCAGAGGCTTGGGGAAGTTCTCGGTCAGGGGATAGAGCCGGGTGGCGTAGCCGGCGGCTAGGAACAGGCATTTCATAATTCTACTCCGTTTGCGCTGTCACATATATAGACATCATATTTGCCTTTCATGGCGGGATATGATGCAAGATATTTCTCTGTTACCTCACGTGATATTGACTCCTCAAAGGCGGGGTCTATCAGGGCCATGCAGCAGCCTTTGAATCCGGCTCCGCTGAATCGGCCGCCGTAGATGCCGTCGGTCTGGGTCATTATCTCATAGAGGCGGATCTGCTCGGGGGCTCCGCTCTCCCAGTTGTGGATGCTGCTCCAACCAGATTCGAATGAGAGCTTTCCGTAGAGTTCAATATCACCACTACGCCATGCCTCAGCTCCCTTTTCCACCCTTTCAAACTCTGTGTACCAATGCTCACAACGGCGTGCCCACTGCACAGGCAGACGGTCCTTGAACTGCTCATATACCTCACGAGGCACGTTACGGGCATTGGCTTGGTTGAACTTTCCGTAATCCATTCCGGCCAGAGCCTGCAATGCATACACTCCTGCACGGAGCTCATCTACGCGCATATTGAACTTGGATCCAGCCAGGTTATGTTCCAGTCCGCTAAAGAATATAGCTATCTTGTAGGGCTTCATCTGGGGATTCTCAGGGATAAGCTCGTAGTGGTTATCCTTAGTATCCAAGTAGAGCAGATGGTTCTTCTTGCTCAGCACCTCACAGCTCTGGTCCAGCTTACCTACGCTTACACCAACATAGTTAAGCTCAGCATCATAAGCTATATCAATTATCTCCTGCTGGCTGAGTTTGATGTCATTCACATTACACAGCGCAATCAGAAAGCTGATGATTACGGCAGCGCTACTGCTCAGTCCACCTATGGGCAGCGTGCCCTCTATCACACCGCACAAACCTACGCTCAGACGGTGCTGTTTAGCCAGACACAGTGTCGCTCCGCGCAGATAATCCGCCCAGTCATTCTGTTTCTGAGCAGGGACTGATGCAATATGCCACTGCGCACGCTTGGGAAACTGCAGTGAAGCCATCTCCACCACTCCGTTGTGCTTGGGCGCATAGGCTATGTGAATGCCCTTGTCTATGGCCAGACCTGTTATCTTACCCAGGTTATGGTCCGAGTGTGCTCCTATGGGACATATCCTGTATGGGCAAAATGACTTGCCCTCAGGATCACGTCCGTATATCTGGTTGAATTTTTCCTCGCACTGCATGATGTAGTATATTAGGGTTCAATTAGGTTGCTTATGCATTTTTTAAGCGTGTCCGTCCAGTACGGAACGGTTATGCCAAATGTCTGCTTGATCTTGGTCTTATCCAAAACAGAGAATGAAGGACGCTTGACTGGGCTAGGAAACTCTTCGCTGTGACAGGGGTTGATATCGCAGTTAGTTTGTCCACTGTATACTGCAATCATCTTGGTAAAGTCAAACCATGAGCAAACACCCTCATTGCTGTAATGATAAATACCCGTTTGAGGCTTACCAACAATAGTCACAATAGTCTGTGCCAGGTCTCCGGCGTAAGTAGGAGTTCCTACCTGATCAAATACGACCTTAAGTTCCGGACGGGTGGCAGTCAGGTTGAGCATGGTACGCACAAAGTTTTTACCGAACTCGCTGTAAAGCCAGGCCGTACGAATTATGATGTAGTTGCAGCCTGATGCTATGATGTTTTGCTCTCCGTGGAGTTTGGTTAGGCCGTAAACTCCAGTAGGAGTTCCTTTCTGGTCTTCTTTGCAGGGTGTGTTGTAGGGTTCTTTGCCAAATACGTAGTCTGTACTGATGTGGATTAGGGCTCCCCCTACCTCCTTCATTGCAACAGCAAGGTTCTGGGGGGCCTTTGCATTTAGCAGTTCTGCAAGTTCCTGATTGGTTTCTGCTGCATCTACGTTGGTATAGGCTGCGCAGTTTACAATTGCGTTGACACTTTCTGCCTTGACGATTTTGCGAATGTCATCCAGGTTGGTTATGTCAAGATGAACGGTATCTGTTTTTATGTCGTTGCCTGCCAACTTGCGGAGCATAGCGATTGACTCCTCGGAGGCGTCTACTACGTCTGTGAAGATGTAGCGGTCTTTGCTGTTCTTGGCAACTATACGCATTTCGTTGCCAAGTTGGCCGTTGGCTCCTGTAACTAGTATCGTCATAACGTGAATGGAGTTTCAAAGTCCTTTAGAAGCGGATGCTTGGTATCTTTCTCGCTCAATATTGCTTTCTCTACGGGGATTCTCCAGTCTATTCCAAGCGAAGAATCCAGGATACTTATACCTCCATCGGCTTCGGGGTGGTAGAATTCATCACATTTGTACTGGAAGACTGCAGTCTCGCTCAGTACTGCAAATCCGTGCGCAAAGCCCTTTGTGATGAAGAACTGACGTTTGTTTTCTTCGCTTAGCTCTACTGCTACGTGCTGACCGTATGTGGGGCTTCCTTTGCGAATATCCACTGCAACATCAAGTACGGCTCCGCGGACGCATCTGACCAATTTGCTTTGGGTGAACGGAGGACGCTGAAAGTGTAGGCCACGCATTACTCCATAACTAGACATAGACTCGTTATCCTGCACAAACTGGACTTTGTAGCCTAGGATTGATGTTACTTTTTCATCAAATTCTCTCTGGGAAAAGGACTCGAAGAAATAGCCTCGGGCATCTTTAAACACCTTTGGCTCTATGATTAATGCTCCCTTAATATGGGTCTCAATTACATTCACTTTTCTATCAGTTTCATTAAGTACTGGCCGTACTGGTTTTTCAACATTGGTTTAGCTAATTCTCGCATTTTATCATCTGAGATCCAGCCTCGGCAATAGGCTATTCCTTCAAGGCAGGCGATCTTGAGGCCGGTACGTTTCTCTATTACTTCTACGAAAGTGCTGGCCTCACTCAGAGAATCATGGGTACCAGTATCCAGCCAAGCAAATCCGCGGCTTAAAGTCTGAACTTTCAACTCTCCATCCTTAAGGAACTCCTGGTTAACAGTTGTAATCTCTAACTCACCACGAGCGGATGGCTTGATGTTTGCAGCCACATCCACAACCTTGTTGGGATAGAAGTACAATCCTACTACAGCGTAGTTGCTCTTGGGCTTGGCAGGTTTTTCTTCTATGCTTAGGCAGTTGCCTTCAGCATCGAATTCTGCCACGCCGTAACGCTCAGGATCGCTTACCCAGTAACCAAACACGGTTGCCTTAGCGTTCTCCTCTGCCTCCTTGACGGCATTCTTAAGCATTGACGTAAATCCGTTGCCGTAGAATATGTTATCTCCAAGAACCAGACAGGCGCAATCATTGCCAATAAACTCCCGGCCAATAATAAACGCCTGAGCCAAGCCATCAGGACTAGGCTGCTCAGCATACTCAAACTTTACACCGTAATCTGAGCCGTCACCAAGCAGGCGCTTGAATCCCGGCAGATCATGCGGAGTGGAGATAATCAGTATCTCACGTATCCCGGCCAGCATAAGGACGCTGATGGGATAATATATCATGGGCTTGTCAAAGATGGGGAGCAATTGTTTGCTCACGCCTTTGGTGATGGGATACAAACGAGTTCCCGAACCTCCTGCTAAAACGATTCCCTTCATGTTAAAACTTGTTGATTTATAGACAATTATAGGACTCCCCGGCACGGGTGTGCGGGTGGATTTACGGGCTTGCGCGGCAGTGTCCTGGTTGCCGTTACGGGGCGGCTCCTATCCAAGAGTGCCCAGTAGACCGTTTGACCATTCAAAGTATGGTTATTGTATATAACTACAAAGATACGATAATATTATTAAATAATATTAACGCTCATTCAGAAAGTTGAAGGAAAACTTATTAACAGGTTGACGGATGTCAGACTTTTTCAAGATATTGCATGGGGATGTGGCTGATTGCCACTACTGCTACGCCGTTTATTGCTATCAGGAGTTTGCGATCCTTTTTGATGCGCTTAACCACTCCTGTGGCGCCTTTGTAGATACCGTCGGTTACACGGACCAGGTCGCCTTGAGCATACTGTAGCTTGGGTTCAAGGATTTCTATATCTTGATCATAACTTACGGATGTGACCATGATAAATGATTCCATCTCTCGGTCACGGATGGGCGCGGGCTTACCTGACGGATCGGCGTAGATCATGAAATCAGTTAAGTGGCTCTTCTTGAATTCTGTGAGCCACTCTAATGGACAGTGTATAAAGAAGATTGTTGACAGACAATTGGCGTAATAGACGCGGTAACCGACCTCCTGAGCGTCTCGCATCAGGGGTAGCGTCTTGTTGCGGAACGCACGCAGGGCATACCACCTTAGGTCATCCATCAGCGGTTCTTGTACATGGAGTCGTAATACTTCTGATACTCGCCACTGGTTACGTTGTCTACCCAATCCTGGTGGTCCAGATACCAGCGTACGGTCTTCTCTATTCCCTCCTCAAACTGCAGTGAAGGCTCCCACCCTAATTCACGCTGTAATTTGGTGGAATCTATAGCGTAACGGAGGTCATGACCGGCACGGTCAGTTACATATGTGATAAGGTCCATATCGGCGCCTTCGGGACGCCCAAGCAGACGGTCAACGGTATTGATAAGAACCTTGATAATGTCAATATTTTTCCACTCGTTAAACCCGCCTATGTTGTAGGTCTCAGCCACCTTTCCCTGATGGAAAATCAGGTCAATTGCACGGGCGTGATCCTCAACAAACAGCCAATCACGTACATTCTCACCCTTGCCGTAAACAGGCAGCGGTTTTCGGTGACGGATATTGTTTATAAAGAGCGGTATCAGCTTCTCGGGAAACTGATAAGGACCATAGTTATTTGAGCAGTTAGTCACGATTGTAGGCATTCCATAAGTATCATGGAATGCACGAACAAAGTGGTCAGAGCTTGCTTTTGAAGCACTGTACGGGCTATGCGGCTGATACTTCAGATCCTCAGTGAAGAACTTGGAGCCATAAGCTAAATGATGCTCACCACTAGATGCCTTGGTAGTGAATGGAGGTTTGATTCCCTCAGGATTTGTCATCTCCAGAGCACCATACACCTCATCAGTAGAGATATGATAGAAGCGTTTGCCTTCCCAGTTGCCATCCCAGTAACACTTGGCAGCCTGGAGCAGACTCAAAGTACCCATTACATTGGTCTGTGCAAAAGTAAACGGATCCTTGATTGAGCGGTCAACATGAGATTCTGCAGCCAGATGAATAATTCCATCTACCTTCTCATCCTGCATCAACTTGAGTACACCGTCAAAATCGCAGATATCCATCTTGACAAACTTATAGTTTGGTTTATCCTCAATATCCTTGAGGTTATCGAGGTTTCCCGCATAAGTCAGTTTGTCAAGATTTATTACTTTATAATCCGGGTATTTATTAACAAAAAGGCGGACCACATGGCTACCTATAAAGCCTGCTCCGCCGGTTATGATAATTGAACGCTTCATGCTTCAACTGCTTTCAAATCCAATACTTCGTACTTAGAATTATTACTCTTAAACTCAGGAACAATCTCCTTCATTATCCGAACAATCTCCATATCGTCAAACGTGTATGACTGCTTGAGCAGACGCTCCTCATTCTCAACAGCTGTCTCATAGTCATACTCGCGAACCTTAGCCCTCAGGATCTTTGGATGGTCTGTGGGCAAGGTATTCTCGGCAGATGCCAGAACCTCCTCATACAGCTTTTCACCGTCACGCAAGCCAGTGAAGACAATGTCTATATTCTTGGCACCGCTAAGCTTAATCATACGCTTGGCCAGATTTACAATCTTTACAGGCTTACCCATATCGAAGACATAAATCTCACCACCCTTGCCCATTGTACCGGCCTCAAGAACCAGTTTACAGGCCTCAGGGATAAGCATAAAGTAGCGCACCATCTCGGGGTCTGTAACGGTTATAGGACCGCCGTTCTTAATCTGCTCACGGAAGATAGGAATTACACTGCCGTTTGATCCAAGCACGTTACCAAAACGCGTTGTAACAAACTGGGTTATACCCTCTACCCTTCCATCTACAATGGCCTGGTTAAGAGACTGACAGTATATCTCACAGATACGCTTGGAGCAACCCATAACATTGGTTGGGTTCACGGCCTTATCCGTAGAAATCATTACAAATTTTGCAGTCCTGTACTTGACAGCCAAATCTGCGATAACCCTAGTACCTGCAATGTTATTCTGAACAGCCATGGCCGGGTTATCCTCCATCATAGGAACATGCTTGTAAGCGGCAGCATGGAGTACATAATCAGGCTTGTGGCTCTCAAATATTGTCTCCATGAACTTCTTATTGGTGATGCTGCCCACAATGGTGTAGCACTTGATCTTGGGATAACGCTCTGCCATAAACAGACGGACATCATGCATGGGAGTCTCAGCCTGGTCAATCAGCACCATCTCAGCAGGATTGTACTTGGCAATCTGGCGTACCATCTCACTACCTATTGAGCCTGCAGCACCTGTAATCAGAATGCGCTTGCGGCGCAGGTTCTGACCAATGGCGTCCATATCAACGTCAATCTTGTCGCGGGGCAGCAGGTCCTCGATCTCTATGTCACGCATTCGCTCATGGCTCAGAGGGGATTTGCCGTCCCACTCCTCACTCTGGTTCATGACCATTATCTTGATGCCGGCATCGGTCAGGGCGGTAATGAGTTCCTGTTTCTCGCGGAAGTGGTCTGTCTGCAACGGGCTGACCATTATGGCGTGGATATCATTC
>JAEEGL011985732.1_pt1 | contig 38311 bp, 34 predicted proteins | sample 9134231 | NCBI WGS metagenome assembly JAEEGL01 (sample SAMN16246548, study PRJNA631951) | gut metagenome | biome: gut microbiome; feature: rumen; material: fiber-attached | host: Bos | place: Iran: Karaj | collected 2018-10
GCATGCCCACCGAAGCGCAAATGCAAGAACTGATAACAAGGTGCAATTGGAAGGCTTCGACAATGAAGGGGGTGAAAGGCTATTCTGTTACGGGTCCAAATGGCGCCACAATGTTTTTGCCTGCAGCTCTCTGCCGTGGGAACAGGTCGATTGATAACATTGACTGGGGTGGTTTCTATTGGTCGAGCGAATCTCCCGGGTTCATCGATGCCTCTGGTGGATTGACTTTTGGTGAGGGTGGAGCTTCATGGGCTTTCCTCTATCGCTTCGGGGGCTGTAGTGTTCGCCCTGTTCGAGTCCTGGACAAATAGTCAACACCTCACTCTCAACGGCAGGATAAATAAACAAGGGTGTGTCATATCTTTATTTTGACACACCCTCTTCTCTCTCAACTCTCAACTCTAAACTGCGACTTTAGTCGCCATACACTCCATAGTGTCGGTTCCAATATTCAATAGCCTTATAATAGTGATTTTTGAAAAAAAATGTCTCTTTATAGATGATAAGTCACAGAAAATAGATACCTTTGTAGGCGGTAAATAACGATTTTTCATGGGAGATGTGAAGTATATATGGAACAAGCTGTGGATATGGGTTCGCAACATCCTTATCTTCTTCTTTGTATCATCGATACTGGCAGTGATAGCATTCAAGTGGGTGCCAGTGTATCGCACACCTCTCATGTATATCAGATGCTGCCAGCAGTATATAGCCGGCAAGGATCCACAGATTAAGCATCAATGGGTGGATATGGACCAAATTTCGAAGCACATGCCCGCAGCTGTCATCAGCAGTGAAGATGCTAATTTCATGAAGCACCCTGGATTTGACGAGAAGGCCATCCTAAAAGCACGCCTCGAAGCCCTTAAAGGCGGCAAAGAACGTGGAGCAAGCTCTATCTCTCAGCAAACTGCCAAGAACGTTTTTCTTTGGCCAAATCACAGTTGGCTCAGGAAAGGCCTAGAGACCTATTTCACCTTCCTCATAGAGAAAATATGGGGCAAGGAGCGCATTATGGAGGTATATCTCAACTCTATAGAAATGGGCGACGGCATCTATGGCGTGCAGGCGTGTGCCAACGAGAATTTCCATAAAAACGCCAGTGAGCTCACACAAAGCGACGCGGCACTAATTGCTGCCACTCTGCCCAATCCGCTAAAGTTTGACTCTGCCAATCCCAGCAGATATTTGGAGAAGCGCCGCAAGCAAATAATTGCAGGTATGAACTACCTGCATAGCAACAATATAGCACCTGACTGGGGTGTTGACCCTGCCACAATAAAGCATGACGCCACGCCACAAGCTGGGCAGAAAAGCAACAAAAAAAGCAAAAAGAGCAAAAAGAGAAGACGCTAGCAACGATGCCGAATGCCCCTTGAGGCAAGATGGGCGCGCAGCGCGCCCCTCAAAGCATCTAACGCAAAAGTAACTATACACAAAACTGACAACTCACAACTGATTACTTGTTAACTATACATAAAAAACAACTTAAAACAACTATGGATTTTATTTCGCAAAGACTTCAAGCGCTGTCGCCATCGGCTACACTGGCGATGTCACAAAAAAGTACCGAACTTAAGGCTCAGGGTATTGACGTTATCAACTTGAGCGTAGGAGAACCCGATTTCTTCACCCCCGACCACATTAAAGAGGCTGCTAAGAAGGCTGTAGATGACAACTTCTCGTTCTACTCGCCAGTGCCAGGATATTTGTCACTAAGGCAGGCCATCAGCGACAAGCTTAAGAACGAAAACAACCTTGATTTCGCTCCCGAGCAAATCGTGGTGGGCAATGGTGCGAAACAGTCGCTTTGCAACACTGTGCTGTGCCTCGTCAACCCTGGCGATGAAGTGATTATCCCAACTCCAGCATGGGTGAGCTATGTGCAGATGGTGAACCTGTGCGGCGGTAAGAGCGTGCTAGTGCCAGCAACCATCGAGCAGGACTTCAAGATCACTCCCGAGCAGCTTGAGAACGCCATCACCGAGAAGTCGAAACTTATCATACTGTGCTCTCCATCTAACCCAAGCGGCAGCATCTATAGCCGCGAAGAGCTCGCTGGCCTCGCCGCTGTGCTGGCACGTCACCCACAGGTGATGATTATCGCCGACGAGATTTATGAGCACATCAACTACGTGGGCAAGCACGAGTCACTGGCGCAGTTCCCTGAACTCAAGGACCGCGTTGCTGTCATCAACGGTGTGTCGAAGGCTTATGCCATGACCGGATGGCGCATCGGTTACGTGGCTGCTCCATTGTGGCTCGCCAAGGCCGTGAACAAACTGCAAGGACAATACACCAGCGGTGCCTCGTCAATCGCCCAAAAGGCCGCCGAGGCTGCCTACCGTGGCTCGCAGCAGTGCGTTGAGGACATGCGTGTGGCATTCCAGCGCCGCCGCGACCTTATCACTGGTCTGCTTCAGGAGATTCCAGGCATCGAGCTCAAAGTTCCTCACGGAGCATTCTACGTGTTCCCCAAGGTTGAGGCATTCTTTGGCAAGAAGTGTGGCGACACCGTTATCAACAACGCTGGCGACCTCGCCATCTACCTGCTCGAGAAAGCACACGTGGCAAGCGTGGCTGGCGACGCCTTCTGCTGCCCAGGCTACCTGCGCATGAGCTACGCCACCAGCGATGAGAACATCATCGAGGCCGTAGCCCGCATCAAAGCCGCCCTCGCCGAGCTGAAATAATTCAAAGCACACAATCACAAAAATGGGTTCTGCCAAAATCGTGGCAGAACCCATTTATTTTATCCTATATGAGCCACAATCAGGGCCGCTTGCCTAGTATTATTCTCAAGCCCATATTAATGTGAAATCTTAATGGCCGCTCTGAGTAGATGTTATCGTCGGCACCATTATAGAAATAGTAGGAAACTCCAGGCTCAAAGAAGAACGCCAACCTGTCGGCCACCCCATATTGCACTCCTAGCCTTGCGAGTGCTGAGAATTGTGGGCGCTCATCGCGGGAATCTGATATATTATAGTAATTTAAATAATAATCTTTGCGGGAATGACTCTTCAAGTTAAACTCTATAGCGCCACCTGCCACAGCATAGAATGACCATCGCTTCTTGTCCCACAAGATGCGCGACACCTCAAGTGGAATGCCAATGTAATGAGCCGTGACTTCAGTTCTTTCCCAATACTCTTGACCATTGTTATCATCAAGTTCGACGTACTCATAGGTGTCTAGCTTTTTCATTGTCAAATAGGTATAGCCAATGCCACTGCCCAATTTCCACTTCCTGCCAATTGGGAACCAAACTTCGAGACCAAATTTCACGGGCATCTGCACATCTACTTTCTTGTGATGATTATATCTCGACTCAAAATCTGAAGGTACAGTACTTTGCAGTGCAGCATATAAGGGATGAACCCATGACTTACTCGACGACATGCCAAGTCCAGAGTAGGCTAAAGTTATCTCGAGGGGCAACTGCCCACTCTTTCCGACCTCTCTTCCCTCCCATGCCCACAACGGCTGTACTTGTGGCATGGGCTCATGCAAGATAATTGTTGCAGAGTCCACCTGATGCTTTAATGTGTCAGTATCGAGTTGTGCTATATCTTGTTTATCAACCACTTGATGTGTAGCAGAAGAGTCTCCAGCCATGGCGGTCAACTCTCCCTCGGTAGGGGCAAAGTGTGCCTTGTCGGTTGTAGATGGCGGAAGTGTGACTTCCTCACAAGAATCAGCAACCGTATTATACTCAACGACTTTTTGACTATTGTAATGTGGCGGTTGGGAAGCATTGGCACTAGCATAATTCTCCTCATTAACAGTTGCCATATCATCAGCTACTTCTTCATTACTTAAGGAACCGCTGGTCTCAACTGATTCAGGAGAAGGAGCGGCAGTAGAACTATTTTTAGCGACATTCTGCGGCTTGGAGATATCGCTTCCATCTTGCAGCGCGGTCCATATCACCACAGCAACAACTGCTGCCGCTGCCATTCCTGCCAGAGCTTTATATATCGAGCGGCGAGGCACTATTGCGCCACGTTTCTTGCCATGGCGCCCATCCATCGAAGCGTTAATCTCTCGCCACAGCCCTGATGGCTCTATCATCTCATGTTGCGACAGCCGCTCGTGCATTATGTCGATAAAGTCATTCTTCATAGTTCCTTGTTTTTGATTTCCATGATTCTCTTTGCCAGCAGTTTGCGGGCACGATGATACTGCGAGGCCGAAGTGCTCTCGCTTATTCCAAGCATCTTTGCTATGGTGCTGTGAGGTTGTTTTTCAATGGCAAACAGGTTGAAAATAGTGCGATAACCTACTGGCAACTCTTGCACCAGCGCCATCAAGTCTTCAATGGCCATAGTCTTGGCTTGTGCCGCAAGTTCCTCATCAACAGCCAAGTCATCTTGCTCATCAATGATATCATCGATTTGCACAAATGCGTCCAGCGACTTCTTGCGCCTGAGCAGCTGCAACGACTCGTTTATCACAATTCGCCTAACCCAAGCCTGTAGCGAGCCATCGTTATGAGGAGTGAAGGCACTGATTCCAGTAAACACCTTGAGATAACTCTCCTGCAACACATCCTTCACATCGTCGGGATCAACCACATAGCGCGAGCACACGGCAGTCATAGCGCCAACCGTGCGACTATACAGCTCTTGCATAGCCACTCGATTTCCTTGCATGATGTCGCGCACGAGCTGTTTCTCGTCAAAACCCGCACTATTGCTCATTATATGGTCTTATAATATTAGCTATCCGTTAGCATAATAAAATTGTTAATTAATCGATGTGAAAAAAGTCACACATATTGTTGATCTTTTCATATAGCAGCAAAAATAATGCAATAATCTATAGCGCAAGGCGTAAGCCTACATTGTTACTCCAAGAATTGTATTTGCCACTCAGCATGGCCGAGCCATAATAGGTGCGACAACACTTTGGCTCATTATCCCATGAACCACCCTTGATATAACGGTATGTTTCCCCAAGAACCATTCTAAAGCTGCCAGCGCACCATTCCCATACATTACCGCTCATGTCATAAAGCCCCAATTCGTTAGGCGCCAACGAAGCGACAGTCATGGGACCAGATAATGAGAAACCCTCATCGGCAGATATCTCGTCTTCATCATAAGCAGAATTATACAGGTGCCATGCAACATCCTCAATGTTGTTGCTACCTGCAAAGTCATAGCCTCCGCTATATCGGCCACCTCGTGCCGCATATTCCCATTCCGCTACCGTTGGCAATCTGAATTCACATCCCGTCAGTTCATTCAGTTTCTCGATAAATTCAAGACACTGCCTATCTGAGACATATTCAACAGGACGTTGCAGATTGTCGGTATAACCATTTCTACTAGAGAAATAACTGGGATTTTCGCCCATAACGGCTATCCATAGCTCTTGTGTCACCTCGGTTTGTCCAATGAGGAAATCATTTATCGCTTCTTCATGTGCTGGTTGACCACAAATCATTTTCTCAAAACCATTTAAATCACTGTCCACCTCGCCAGGGAATCCCATCATAAATGTGCCTCCTTTGACTTCCACCATGCTAAATGACACGCCATTGACGGTGAAAACAAACTGATCGTCCTTAACGACTTCGGGTTCATCGTTGTTACATGATGCCAACACTGCCAGAAGTGCCATGCATACCACAAAAACATTAATTTTCATATTTCTTCAAATCTTTTATAATTACAAACACTAAGTTTGCCACCAGTAAGGCAAAGTTAGAAATCTTGCATCAATTAGAGTTTTTTTTGCAAAAAATGGAAAGTATAAAAAGCGTCGCCCGATTCAAGGTACACTTCTAATCGCCGTGACTCGGTCGCTTCATCAAGAGGATCAATTGTTATTATAAGCTCTCCTTTCACGCTTTGCGCCCGGCTCCAAGAGCCTTTTATATCCATGAAATTATCTGCTTCGAGTGATGTAATTAACTCTATGTCATCTTCTTTAATGCCATTGATCCAGAATGTGCCATAGTTCTTGCATACCATCTTGTAGGTTCCTCCACTCGCGGGAATTTGATACACATTGTCAATCATTTCAAGGCCACTCTGGTTGTCCCATTGCATTCGAGGCCAGTTGCCATCAATCGTTTCTTTATCACACGAAATCAACAACATGCCCGCCACAGCAAGCATCAGCATCATCAGGAAAACACTTTTTATCTTCATATCATTTATCTTTCGATGTTCATTTATATAATGCTCGCCATTATGAAATATTGCATCAAAATTATCATTTTTTGCCATTTTCGTGCAAGATTCTTAACTTTGCGCATTTATTAAATGGACAAAACCTTTATAACTCTTATGACATATAAATTGAACTTTATGATGCTTGCAGCACTTACCGTGATAATGATGGCTTGCAGCAAGGACGAACCATTCGACGATTCAGCAACTCTTAACCCTGAAGACCCCCGGCTCGAGATTCTGGCAACACCTGTGTGGCGCTATTATGGTGGGGCAGGTGACCATGAGATACAGAAGATAAACTACACCATGCGCGACGCATCGTGCTATTTCATCACCCCCTTGACCGAAGAACGCGATGAGGAACTCGCAAAGATGGCAGAGGAAAACGTAGGAGTTGACAACCCACTGATTGTCCGCTGTGCCAATGAAGGATACTTGGTCTATGCCGACCGCTCTTTCATCACATCAAGCGACTACGTGAGCGACCGTTACTTTGATGGATACTACTATGGAGATGGAGGCGACGAGCCAACTCTTGATTTCACAATCATTCTCCAAACGATAATCATCAAACCCGAAGATGGAACCGATGCCGAAGCCTTGAAGAATAAACTAGTCAAGAAATACGGCAAAAAAATCAACAAGGAAACTGCCAAGATAGAGCACAGGGGAAATTCTTACTTAATTTATTTAGACAGCAGAGTAAACACTTCGGCGCAGGTGCTTGACATCAGCAACGAAATCTACATGCGCGACGACGTGAAATGGTCCGAACCAAACATGTTTATCCCATTGCATTTGTGCGATTGAATCTATTTCGTGACATCGTGGGTTTAATGAGGAAGAAAGAGGAATATTTAGCCGTGCTCGTCAACAGCGACACGGCTAAATTATTCACTTTACCGTTTTTAAAAAACAAAAAGAGAGCACATGGGTATTGGTTCTGAAAAAAAGTTTTATCTTTGTGGAATAGAAAAAGAAATATCAAAAGATTTTGATAATGCTCTGGACAAGAAGAATTTCTCCCAAAGCCACTTGTGATAATGAAAATTGTAGTACCTTTGTATTATGGAAGACAAAAAAAATATTATAAAGGCACAAAATAACCAAGTGTTACCCACACAATTAGTTGATGATGTCAAGCTGATTGTGGAGCGCGGTTTGCGCGATGCCTACCATAGTGTCAACTCCATTTCCATTTTGACTTTTTGGAATGTGGGGAAACGCATTGTGGAAGAAGAACAACATGGAGAGAATCGTGCTGAATATGGGAAGCAAGTGCTCAAAAGCTTGGCAGAAGTACTTGTGCCGTTGTTCGGTTCTTCTTATAATGAACGCAATTTGTATAGTATGCGTCAGTTCTTCTTGTGTTTCAGGGACTTGGAGATTTTGAACACGCGTGTTCAAAATCTTTCATGGTCACATTATCGTATGTTGCTTCGCGTCCCTGACGAGAATGCCCGCTACTGGTATTTACGTGAAGCATCGCAGGAGATGTGGAGCGTGCGCACTCTGAGCCGAAACATCGGTTCGCAATACTACTACCGCCTGCTGCAATCGCCAAAGAAAGACAAGGTGATTGCCGAAATGCGAGAATTAACACAGCCATTGCAACAAGGCAAAGATGAAATCGTCAAGAATCCTGTTGTTGCCGAGTTTCTTGGGCTGGAGAACACCGATTATAGTGAGAGCGAGCTAGAACAGGCAATCATTGACCATCTCCAGAAGTTCATTATGGAAATGGGGCGCGGTTTTGCCTTAGTCGGTCGCCAAAAACGTATTGCAACCGAAACTGCCAATTATTACATTGACCTTGTCTTCTACAATTACGACTTGCAATGTTTCTTTTTGATAGATCTTAAAACCACTACCATAACCCATCAAGATGTTGGGCAGATGGATATGTACGTTAGAATGTTTGACGACTTGAACAGTAAAAGAATCCATAACCCTACAATCGGCATCATTCTTTGTGCCGAGACAGATAAAGATATAGCCAAATACTCAATCCTGAGCGACAACAAAAGGTTGATTGCAGCAAAATATCTCACTTACATGCCTTCGGAGGAGGCACTAAGGCGTGAGATTGAGCAGCAAAAAGAAATTTTCTATCTGCAACATGGCAAATCTAACAATGAGAATGACGACCAATAACAAAAAGAAAGCACATTGTTACTGGTCCTAAAAATATTGCATGCTATCAGTGAACACAATGAGTTAAGGATAACTTCAATGTACTAAATCATGACCTTTTAGGCTATGTGTACGCAGAATAAATACAAAGACGGCGAGTGGGAATACATTGATTATTACCCATTGGAACAATCAATAGTTCCATGCTCTGTAAAAACACGTTACGTTCGTGGTATTGCATGGTTTGACAAGTTTGAATTGGCAAAATTGTTGGGATATGAAGTACGTGACATCAGGCGTTATCTAGATGAGCTGGAAGCAAATGGAGAACTATCACAGGAACACATTGCAATTTTAGAGGATAAAACACTAGGAGGAAGAAAGTTTGACACAAAGTGTTATGATGCAACTGTCGCTATAAAGGTTGCTGACTATGATACTGTTCCCGACAAGCAATTTTTATTGTGGATTAAATCAAAATCAAATCTTGACCCAGAACATGAATATGAAAAGTATGTACTTAAACTGATGAAGGAGAATGATGAGATTGAAAAGGAATACACTTACAATATCTTTGACTTAATTTGGTATGACGGAGAATGGGTAGAAGAGGAAGCATATTCTGCTAATAAATTTACTCGCTCTGATGGCTATATGCGGTTCTTTGTTTTTTTGTTACCAATAATCGTTACTTCTATATACTGTGTTAAAATATCTTTGGCATTTTTATTTATACCCATTATTATTTTTGCTGCCTATTTTTTGCGCTTTATAAATAAAGAACGCAGATGGGCAATAAAAGTTCATTATGGCCTCAATCGTTATCCTGGTAGTCCTTTCTGGACTTCGGCATATAATAAGGGCTTATGGAATTGGAAACAGAATGTTCTCTTTTATACATGGTTCATTTGGTCTGTTATAGTTAGTTTGCTTTTTCTGCAAAAATACGTCTTTTAAGTATAGAAGCGGTTACCGTAATTTACAGTACGATAACCGCCTATATTGTTTTTTTTATTATCTTTGCCTGTGAAAATCATCTTAAACTATTAATTTATAGGCAACAGGAATATTATAAAACCCAACACAGCAATTATGAGAAAGAGTATTTTTATTGTTCTGGCATTGGCATGTTTTGCTTGCGCATGGGGCAAGACTGCTGAGAAGAAACTGCAATTCGACGCTACTAAGGGCGAGCCACGCGTCATGACGATGCTTGATGGAAGCACGGTGAACTATATGGCATACGAGAGACTCTACTATGTGACCAACGTGGAGGACTCGATGTATCAATATCTCAATGTGTATGTGCCTGAGACAGCGGGAAGTAAGTCGCCGATACTGCTGCGCACCTACGTGGGCGGATACATGGCATCTCGGGCTGGTGTTCCACAGGCAGGCGACGCCAGCGGTCGCGCCCTCAAGGAAGGCATGGTGGTTGTGATTCCTGGAACTCGTGGCCGCAACTCGAGCGTGATTGTTACAAAAAACGACAAAAAGGCTGGATTGAAGAAAGGCGATAAGGTTTACACTGGCCGCGCTCCCAATGCCATTCTTGACCTGAAGGCAGCCATTCGCTATATCCGCTATTTTGACGACGAGATTCCGGGCGATGCCGAGAGGATTATCACCGACGGCACCAGTGCCGGTGGAGCAATGTCGTCGCTAATGGGTGCCACAGGTAATCATCCCGACTATGAGCCACTGCTGCAGGCGATGGGCGCAGCGCCAGCACGCGACGACGTGTTTGCCAGCGTGTGCTACTGCCCTATCATCGACCTTGACCATGCCGACATGGCATACGAATGGCTGTATAACGGCACCGATAGCCGCCAGAATGGCGACCTCGATGTGCTTGCCGTGAGCGACGAACTAAAGGCGCAATTCCCTGCCTACATCGAGAGCCTGAATCTACGCACCACTGACGGAACGCCACTCACTGCCGACAATTACCTCGACTATATCAAGAAAGAACTTATCCGCTCGGCCCAGATTGCCAAAAATGCCGGAGCCGAAATTCCTGACAGCCTAGGCTTCACTTTCAGTGAAGAGGCAGGTTTTGGCGCTCCTCCCATCAATGGAGGCGTGGACTCACCTGCTGGCAAAGCGCCAATAGGCGGTCAGCGACGAGCAATGGCGCCTCCTGCGGGTGGCAGAAAGCAAGTGGGCGACTATATTCTTGACCTTGACATGGAGAAATATCTTAACTATGTGGTATCAACACAAGCGCTCAAGACCGCCCCTGCTTTCGACACTCAAGGTGTGGCAGGACAACAGGGCTCGGGCGAGAACGAGGAGTTTGGCGACTGGACCGGCAGCAGCGTCAATTTCACCGACTATGGCGCGATGAAAGCCGGCACAACGCTCACTCCTGAGATAAAGCGCAACGTGAAGATGATGAACCCCATGAACTACATAGACGACGAAAAGAGCAGTGTGGCACAATACTGGTACATACGCCACGGCTCACGTGACCGCGACACTTCATTCCCCGTGCCCATCAACTTGGCGCTCAAACTTGAGAATGCTGGCAAGAGCGTGGACTTCTTGCTGGCATGGAACCGACCTCACAGCGGCGACTATGCTCTCGACGAGATGTTCAAGTGGATAAAGGACTGCCTGTTAATGCAAGCTCTTAAAGAGTATGAAGGATCTAAAAAAGCTTTGATTGAGAAATATTAAAAACATGGGCAAGAACAGATTTTTCAAAAAAACTGATTCTTGCCTATAATCTTTCTCATTTTCCTTAACACATATTGTCATTTACAATTATTATGCTTAATTTTGCAGTTTGTGAAGCATGTCATTAGCACATTGACAATGCATTGCATTTTTATTTACTCAAACTTGAAAGTTACATGACAAATCGAGGTTTTATAAACCTGATGCTAACAATGCTGATAGTGGTTGTTGCCTGTGGCTGCAAACCCGAGCGCAAGGCCATCGACAACCCCAAGCCGGCGGTTTATTATTGGCGCACGTCATTCGGCCTTGATGATACCGAGCGGCAGTTTTTGCGCGACAACAAAGTGGGTAAGATATATATGCGATATTTCGATGTGGTGGTCGATGGCAAATCGCAACAACTAAGGCCCAATGCCACTATCACATTTAACGACTCGGTGCCAGCGGGCATTGAGGTGATTCCCACCATATTTATCGTTAACGAGTGCGTAAATCACAATATCGACACTATAGCGCAGCTGCTTGTGGACCGCGTGCTGCAGATGAACGAGACTCACGACATAAAGGGAGTGAAAGAGATACAAATCGACTGCGACTGGACGGTCAAGACACAGGATGCCTATTTTGCTTTCCTTGAGCATGTGCGCCAGCTGCTTGCCGACAAAGGCATGAAACTGAGCGCAACCATCAGGCTGCATCAGCTATCGATGAAGGCGCCACCAGTAGATTACGGCGTTCTGATGATGTATAATACTGGCGACCTCAAAAACAGCAAGCAGCGCAACCCCATCCTCGACAAGCGCGATGTGGAGCCTTATCTAAAATACTTGGCTGAATACAGCCTACCGATCTGTGCCGCCTATCCTAATTTCGGGTGGCAGCTACTCTTCACTGGCGACAAGTTTCGCGACATCCTCTACAGCGAGGATTTGAACGACACCACGCTCTATCAGCCAGTTGGCAACGGAAAATATGTGGTAGTGAGCAGCATCGACTTGCCCAACTACCTAAGCAGCAACAGCACCTACACCTATCTAAATGCTGGCGACACGGTGATGGTGGTTAAACCAGATGCCGAAACCATAGTCCAAGTGCATGATGCCCTAAGTCACGAGCGACCAGGCATCAACGACCAAGTGATAATTTACCATTTAAATAATAGCAGTATAAACAATTACTCACCAAGCGATTATGAAAAAATATTTAATCCTTAGCATTCTTGCTGTGGCAACACTGCAAGCATGGGCGTGTGGCGGTTGGGTAAGGCCCAACTACTACATGTTTAGCGTGTTTAACCGCAACCTGATGGAGAACCCGTTCTCAAAAGAGACAAAGCAGTACTGGATAGACTACACCGGCGATGAAATGGCGGAGTATTCCTGCGAGGATCTCGCCAACGTCAAACCCGAGGAGTTTGACAAGAGCGACAACAGAATTATTGTCGCCGCACGCAAGAAAGGTGACACCGAGACTCTCAACTACCTGCGACTGCTTGTAAAGTATCTCAACAACGACGGCAGCGACGACAGCAGTTGGAACTATCCCACCAAAGAGCAGCTGGCGCAACGCAAAGTGGCAGTGCAACAGGTGCTGAAGCAGGCACAGGCCTATAAGGGCACCAAGTACAAGAACCAGTATGCCCTGCTAGTGATGCGCTGCAACATGACAGCCCAAAATCACCAGGCTAACATCAACTACTGGGAGAAGACTGCCAGCAAACTCAAGGACAACGTGTATAAACGCTGGATGAAAGACATCTACGCCGGAGCTCTCTATAACACAGGCAAGAAGGATCAGGCTTGCGAGATTTATGCCGAACTTGGCGACATGACAAGCATCAAATACTGCGTGCGCAAGAAACGCAACCTCAAAGGCATAAAGGAGGAATATGCAGCTAACCCCAACTCTCATACCCTCACTTTCCTAGTTCAGGACTTCGTGAACAACACCCAAGAGACCCTCGACAATGGCAGCGACCCCGAGATGATGCGTTATGTGGAGGCTACTGGCATCTACGAAAACGAGATGCACGATTTCATTGAATTTGCTGGAAAGGTGCTTGCCGAGAAGAAGACCAAATCGCCAGCAATGTGGGAGGCTGCACGCGGTTTCGTCAACTACATGGCTGGTAACCAAGCTGATGCACTAAGGCAACTCGATAATGCTCAGACTCTCGACGGCACACAGCGCATGAAGGACAATGCCCGCGCCTGCTTAATGCTCGCAAAAGTCAAGAGTGCTCAGCCCGACGAAGAATTCTTTGACTATATGCTCGGTGAATATAAATGGCTGGAGCAGAAGGCTAAAAATGGGAAAGACAACACTATTACTGACCCACACTACCAAGACGTGTTTGAGCGCGTGACCTACGACGCACTAGTTCCTCAATACTACCGTTGGGGCATGCCCAACCAAGCAATAGCTCTGCTAGGAATGGCTGCTAACAAAAATGAATACGCTTGGGACTATTATGCCCAGCTCGACACACTCAGCTCAAACGAATTTGAGGGCTACAAACATTATCTTGACAACGGCACAAGCAACGCATTCGAGAATTGGGTGGCTTCTTACTGCAGCATCGACAACACCAAATTCTACGACATGATGGGCACCAAGCTCGTGCGCGAAGGCGAGTTCCAGGCTGCCATCTTTTATCTTGAGCAAGTGCCACTAAGCTACATCTCGGAGCAGGGCATCAGCTACTATATGGCGCGCAAAGATTATAATCAGGTGATATGGATGAAACGCCAATTCCTAAGCTTCTTAAACGAGGAAAAAACCACGGTAAAATCTAATGCCAAATTGCAGTACTGCCGCGACATGGTGGCACTTGACAACCAGATTGCCAACAGCAGCGGCCAGCAGCGCAACGAGTTGCTATACAAGAAGGCCAATATGCTATATCAGGCAAGCCATAAGGGCGACTGCTGGTATCTGGCTCACTACCAGAACGGAGAATATTCCGAGAAGCTGCGCAACGAGTATGATTTCATAGGTACTGCCCGTCGACTCCTCGTTGCAGCTGAGCACGACGCTGAAAACATAGAGTTCAAGCAACGGTGCATCTTCGCCCAAACCTTCATCACAGGTGAGAACTTTGGTTCCTGCGTTGTACGTGATTACGATTGGAGTGCACAAAAGTACATCTATTCACTTGACAATGATAAATACCCACACATTCGCTCAATAGAAAGATTGCTCGACTTCGCCAGCACAGACGGCAATATGAATGCCGATTACATGAGCAAGTGCGACATCATCAAGAAATTCCGTCAGTTAAATCAGAATTAACGACATGAAGATTCAATATGCAAGTGACTTGCATCTGGAATTTAGGGAGAACACCCGCTACCTCAAGGACCATCCTCTTGAGGTGGCGGGCGATATCCTGGTGCTGGCGGGCGATATTATGCTCTTTGGCGAGAAGCAGTTGAGCGAGCACCCCTTCTGGGACTGGTGCAGCGACCACTTTACCCACACCTTCATTGTGCCGGGCAACCACGAGTACTACAACCGTGTGGATGTACTTGCCACGCTCAACAATTTCACCTATCCCATGCGTAAGAATGTGACCTATGTCAACAACCGCAGCATCACTCTAGGCGACACCGAGCTGTTTTTCACCACTTTGTGGAGTCGCATCAGCGATGACGCACTTGCTGCTGTGCAGATGGGGATGAATGACTGCCACCGCATCGCCTTTGGCGACCACATCTTGCTTGCCACCGACTATGCCCGCGCTCACGATAAGTGCCTAACCTGGCTCAAAGATGCGCTGAGCAAGTCAACAGCACTGCACAAAGTGGTTATCACCCACCACTGCCCTATCATCGCCGAAGACCCACGATATGACGACAACGGCCTGTCGTCGGCTTTCGTGGTCGATCTGGAAGATTTCATCAAGCAGAGCAGCATCGACTATTGGATATTCGGCCACACACACTGGAATGCCAAGCGTGGCTCAAAAGTGGGAAACACCACCCTACTCACCAATCAGATGGGCTACCTCACCCACGGCGGCGAAGAAGGTTTCAACCTCAACGAAATGATAGAGATAGATTAAGATTCAAGGTCAGTTTCTTCGGCAGATACAGTTTCTTCGGCAGATACAGTTTCTTCGGCAGATACAGTTTCTGATGTCTCTGGTTCGGCCCTAGGTTTCTGTGGACGAGGTTTGCTAATTATGTAGCTTATCCACAGGATAGCAATGAACACGACAATTGAAATCACTTCAAAGAGTATAAACTCTTTAGCAGCCTCTGTTCGCCCAACATTAAGAAGGTGGATACAAAAGTCAAGCCACAACATGATAGAGGCCAAGACAATGGCGGCTGTAAATGAAGCTATCAGGCGCCATAGTGTGCCCCAAACGCCATATCCAAAGAGCTGCTTGTAAGTAAAGTAGAGCAACAGCGCTGTAAAAACAAACATAAGTTTTCCCATCGAAGTGATATCATATATCATATTAAATATCAGAAACGCTACTGAACTAAACACTTGGATGAAAAAGCCCTGAGGCAGCGTGTGGTAAGTATTGCGCGGCGCAAACCTGAAAATGAAATAGATGGGAATAATCAAGTAGGACAGCATTATTATAGACATCAAGTCGGGGTGGACATTCATCCACTCAAAAGCATTATCAAGGAACAACATTTTATCTCCCTCGAAGTCGAAATCAGAATTGAACACACCCACGACGTCTCCAGCGCCAGTCAAGGTATCAACCACAATACCCAACAGTGCGATAATAGCCAGCATCTTGACAGGTGAAAACTCACCTGACGCTTGCCACTGATGTAGTCACTGATGAAATAACCCGGGCGCAGGAAAAGCTGAACAAGCGAGTATAGCAATGAACGATTGTGCATTCCCCACACCTCAGCAACACTCTGAGCCACACTCTTCCACGTGATGCGGCCCATACCCTTCTTCTGCGAACATATGGGACAGAAATTGCCAACGAAATCACTGCCGCAATTGTGGCACTTGTGCGACTCCTGACTGTTGACCTTATACTCAAACGGGTCAACCTGCCATTGCTTGAAACGTCTGTATGCTGCCTTAAGATTCATATCGTCTGCAAAGATATGTTTTTTTTCTATATTTTATTCATTTCAATTGAGATATCCTTGATTTGCAGTCTTATCAATGTCTTATAATTGAATATTTTGAAAAAAAATTTGCCAGTAATAAAAAAAGTTGTACCTTTGCACCCGGGTAAGTCCTACACGGCCAGCTCCCTGCCAATCCCCCAGGTCTTGACCGAAGCAAGGGTAACAGGTTGTAGCGGCGCGATGTAGTCTTCTTACCCTTTTTTTGTGTCCTTACATCAAGAAACAACATACATAAACCCGAATCGGTCATTAGGCGACGATAGGTTGTTTTTTGGGATAAATGAAAATGCAGTTGACTAGTTAATTCTAGCCAACTGCTCTAATTTATAAATGTGATTAACTACTTAACAAGCAGATTGCGTCGAAGCTCACTTATGGTGATGGCTGCAGCGATGCCCACGTTGAGGCTTTCGCTCTTAGTTCCCTTGCGAGGCATAGCTGGAATGTGGAGACGCTGAGTCACGTGCTCTGCGACCTTAGGACTAATGCCTTGGCCCTCGTTACCGAAGATGACGAATGCTCCGCCCTCAGGCAGCTTTGTGCTGTAGATGTTGTCACCGTCAAGGAATGTGCCAAGCACTGGCATGTCGCTAAAGTCATCAAGGAAGAAGTCAAGGTCACAGTAATGCACCTTAACACGGCTGATGGCTCCCATCGTGGCTTGCACCACTTTGTGATTATAGACATCAACCGTAGATTTGCTGGCAAAGATGTTTTTAATGCCAAACCAGTCGGCAAGGCGCATAATGGTGCCCAGGTTGCCTGGGTCCTGGATATTGTCAAGCACAATGTTGAGTCCAGAGCGCACCTCGTCGTCGGTATAATCCACCTTTGGAATCTCATATACCGCCATCACGTCGCTAGGTGTGGTAAACTGCGACATGCGCGCCATCTGGCTCTTGTGGGCAAGCACAAGTTTGGGATAATGCTCGGCTGTGCCTTGCTGCTCATACCAAGCCTTGGTGGCAATGAGATATCGGCAGTTGAAAGCGCGCCACGTGTCGCGCACGCATTTCCAGCCTTCAGCGACAAAGAGTCCTTCTTTGTCGCGGTATTTCTTCACTGCCAGCGACGATACCAGCTTGATTATTCCATTGTTGATGTCTTGCATTTCTATATTAGTTTAGTGGAAGAGTTATCGAGAATTCAAGAAATTATGGCACCTCAATCTTGTGCGGCCTGCTTGGTGGTGGCGGCACTGCTATGCCACGGTTAGAGCTGGTTGGATCATTGCTTGCCTTTTTCCTGGGTGGAGGCACGCCGCCTGGCTGGGCAGGTTGTTTTGGCTCCTCGGTTTTAGCAACAGGAGTCTCGGGCACCTCTTTCTCAAGTTCATTGTAGTCGTTCTTGTTGTCGAAAGCATCAGGATAGGGGTCACCTTCTTTCACACGCGGCACCTTTACATTGCTGCCAGTGGGCATAGGAATGTCTTTAACTCTTGGCGCTGGTGTCACCGACACGTTGCTACCAGTAGGCGGCTCGCCCACATTCACATTGTCCTCGTCGCCGAAAGGTTCTAATGCCTCCTCGGGTACCACGTCATTTGCAGGCACATCTTTACTGATAATTACGTCAGGATCGCTCACATGCTCAGTTTTACTCTTCTCCGACACCTCTTTATCTGTGTCTTTCTTGTTGTTGAGTAGCATTAAAGCTACTATTGCACCAATAAAGAACAAAGCCGCAAGAATCATCCATAACGTGCGTTTCGAAGATTTCTTCGCAGGCACCGCAGGCACAGGTTGAGCGGTTGTTGGTGAAGTAGGGAAAGCTGCCTGCTGCTCTTCACTAGTTACAGCAATAGGCACAGCTTCTTGCAACGAAGCCGCATCTGGCTCACCTTCGGCGAAGTCATTATCGCCCAAAAAAGGCGGTGGAGTTTCAAGATCAGTAGTTGTGACAGGAGCAGGAGGCGGAGTGGGTGTAGCTGCTCTAGAAGCGAGAATCACACTGCGACGCACCATCTTGTCGCACATCAGGCGCTCGGTGTTGACAAGCAGATAATCATTATCCTCTTTCTCTACACTCTCCACTTCGATAAGCAACACACTATGGTTAGTGGCCACAGAATCGGTGAGCATCTTGAGCGATGCCAGTTTCTGGGCATTGCTCAAACGGCTGTGGCACAGCACGTCTTTGAGTTTCTTGTCGCTTAGAGCACTGGTAATGCCGTCACAACACAAGATAAAATAGTCGCCAGCTTTGATGTCGGTTATAAACGCCACGTCGGGCACTGCCACATTGCAGGGGCTGGGGAGCATGGCGCGTGTGAGCACATTCTTCTTAGCCGACGCATCGGCCTCGGCACGGGTAAGGCGCCCGGCGGCAAAGAGGTCGTTGACCAACGAGTGGTCGCGCGAACGGTACAACACCTCTCGGCTAGAAGGGCGAAGGTGATAAACACGGGTGTTGCCAATATGGGCTGCCGCTACACCAAAGTCGCCAAAGGCGAGCATCGCCATCGTCGTACCCATGGGATAACGGCTCGGTTCAAAGCGGCAATAAGTGGCATCGAGCTGGTCCTGGGCATTGACCACAGCGCGGCGCACCGTCACTCCAGTAAGCTGCTGCGAGAAGTCAACGTTGGCGCTCATCCACTCACCGAGAGACCGTGCTACCACAGCACTTGCCACCTCGCTATGGGCATGGCCGCTAACGCCATCGCAGAGCACAAACACCCTATCGCTCGCCTTTACATTAGCAAGATTAGGGAAGAACGAGTTGCACTGCACAGGAGAATGTCCCTTTTCACTGATTCCCAGCGGAGCTTTTATCTTTATTTTCATTGGTTATCTTTTTTCGGTATATATAATAACGTAAACATATACCAATAAATTGCTTTTGCATGCCGCACATCGAAAAAAACAAGTCAAAATAATTTATAAGACGTTCCTTATTTGCTTATGAGAAAATTATTGTTTATCTTTGCACTCAGAATATTGCAAATACAATAGAATTTCAAGTTCTAAATTTTTTAAACAAATTTATTATGGTAAGTTACAAGGAATTAGGCCTGGTCAACACCCGCGAGATGTTTGCTAAGGCAATTAATGGAGGTTATGCTATTCCCGCCTTCAATTTCAACAACATGGAGCAGCTTCAGGCTATTATCAAGGCTAGCGCCGAGACTAAATCGCCAGTAATCCTGCAAGTTTCCAAAGGTGCGCGCAACTACGCTAACCAAACCCTGCTGCGCTACATGGCACAGGGCGCCGTAGAGTATGCCAAGGAACTTGGATGGGAGCATCCACAAATTTGCCTACACCTCGACCACGGCGACACTTTCGAAGTGTGCAAGAGCTGTGTTGACTTTGGTTTCTCAAGCGTGATGATCGACGGCAGCTCACTGCCTTATGAGGAGAACATCGCCCTGACAAAGAAGGTTGTTGAGTATGCTCACCAGTACGACGTTACTGTAGAGGCAGAGCTTGGCGTGCTCGCTGGCGTTGAAGATGACGTTCAAGCCGAGGAATCGCACTACACTAAGCCCGAGGAGGTTATCGACTTCGCAACCCGCACAGGCTGCGACTCACTGGCAATCTCTATTGGCACCAGCCATGGCGCTTACAAGTTCAAACCTGAGCAGTGCACCCGCGACCCACAGACTGGCAAACTCGTTCCTCCCCCATTGGCATTCGACGTGCTCGACGCCATCATGGAGAAACTTCCCGGCTTCCCCATCGTGCTCCACGGTTCATCATCAGTTCCCCAAGAGTATGTTGACATCATCAACACTCATGGTGGCAAGATGCCCGATGCAGTAGGTATTCCCGAGGAGCAGCTCCGCAAAGCCGCTAAGAGTGCAGTGTGCAAGATCAACATCGACAGCGACAGCCGCCTCGCCTTTACCGCTGCAGTTCGCAAGGTATTCGCTGAAAAACCCGGCGAGTTTGACCCACGCAAGTACTGTGGTCCCGCACGCGACGAGATGACCAAGCTCTACAAGCACAAAATCATCGAAGTGCTTGGCAGCGACGGCAAAGCCGAGTAATTACGCGTAACACAACCACTAGAAAACTCACGGGCAACACAGTCCGTGAGTTTTTTGTAAATAAATAGCTCATTATTCCTATAAAATTATTATTTTTGCAAGTTGAATTATAAACAAAATAATTATGACACAAAAACAGCTAGAAATGAATACTCAGCTATTTGGGTTATTACAAAAGATATGCACTAGCGAAGCTTTGATGGCAAAAGGCATTAAAGCTCTTCAAGATGTACTAAACAATATATCAGAAGATGACACACTGATGTCTGAAGAAGAGTTTAATGAAAAACTTAATCGTGGCATAATGGCATACAAATCGGGCGAGTGCAACACAATGCTTGCGAATGAAGACCTTACTTCATATCTGAAACGAAGAGGGTATGACTTATAACATAACAATATCTCCAGATGCTGAAAAAGACATTGTGATTCTTGCAAAGTCGGAACCGAAAGCATTTAAAAAAGTACAGAAACTTATTGACGAGCTTCGTGAACATCCTAAAACTGGAACAGGGCATCCAGAGCCGCTCAAAGGTCAACCCGAAGGAAGATGGAGTCGTCGAATTAATAAAAAGCACAGACTTGTATATCAGATATTTGAAACGGAAATTCTAATTTTAGTTTTATCTGCTTGGGGTCATTATAATGATAAATAGTTATAACTATCATAAATTTTAATATGAAGAAAATTTTCTATATATGCACGTTTTTTGTTGCGCTTGTGGCATTATGCGCTTGTGGCAACAAGGATAATGGCATCTATCCTTTTCAAGAGGAGACTAAATACCTAACAGTGAGGCTGCAGGGCAGCGACAAGTGGAGCATTATCAACATTGAGAATGGCGACATCGTGGCCAAAAATGCTATCAACGGCATGCCATCGGCAGTGCATGAGGACATGTTCTATGTCTATGACAACGAGTCGGCCCGCATCAATTATTATAATGTAAATGACTGCTCTAAGCCTGTAAACAGCAAGCCCTACTGCTCGGCGACGAGCTTCAACGGCGGATATGCTATCGCTTGTCTGCCAGGTGAGGACTTACAGGTTATTGACAAGAACTGCGAGACTGTGAAAAAACTGCCGCCTAGCATAAACTCGGCATCGCTATTCCTCAATGGTCTTGCTATCGTGAAAGACGACACAGGCTTAAGCGGATTTATCGACACTAAAGGCGACACAGTGATAGGGCCACATCTGGGTCTTGCCAACGCTTTCCTCTTTGACGATGCCGCACTAGTGTCGGAGAGCCAAGTTGCCGACACCACTGCTGTTTCGAGTCTAGTAGTCATCAACAAGAAGGGAGAAAAACTATTTGATTTCGACAGCAATAAATACATGCCCATCAATCGCTATTTTATCAACGGCACCCTCAAAGTGATGCTTGCCAAAGAAGAGAAAATGGTCTATCTTGACAAGAAAGGCAATGAAACGACCGACACTCTGGCTCTGCCTAAGAAGATAACAGATGCCAACTATCGCGACGTGAAGCATGTGGGCAACGACCGCTATATGGTCATCAAGGGCGACCGCATGGGACTCGTGGATAAAAACAACGACACGCTCATCAACACCAAATATGACGGCATAGTCAACATCACTCCTAACCGATTTATTGTCGCTCAAGACTCGGTGATGATGATTATCGATGAGAAAGGCAAGCAAGTTGGCAAAGCCAAGTTTGTCGATTTTATCGATAGCAACAACTTTGAAGAGGCGGCAGGACGTGGATATGTCAACACTGGAAAGGTGGCGGCCACCATTCTGCAGCTCTTCGACAAGGATGCAGTGTTCAACGCGCGCAAGGGTGCCACACTGATGGAGATAAACCAAGTGGTGGGTGTAAATCCTGAGAATTACGTGGGTGCAACTGAACTTTCAGGACCGCTGCCTCCACTAATTATCACCTATCATTTCGACCGAGAGATTGCCTCGCACAAAGCAGGTGCGCCAAATGCCAACGACAGCATTCCCACGGGAACCGCCACACAGTCTTCGGCACAATTCAACTATAACGCATTGGTCAAGGGCGTGACGATGCAATACCCCGTAAGGGAGTGCGCCCCAGGTACAGAGGAAGAGATTTTGCAGATTGTCACCCAGCAGATGGGCAAGAAAGGCTTCGGCATTAAAGACGACGGCACCTTCATCAGCGATGACGGTTGCGCAGTAGCAATGGGATATGAAAAAGGTGTATTCCTCATGAACTACTACTTCGACGCCTCCAATGTAAAGCCCCTGCAAAGAGTGAGCCGAACGAACTAATGCACAATCAAGTAATCTAAAATGTCTAGTTAATATAAAAGAAGAACGCCTCACTCCATTTCTGATTTTGTTCCCGAAATATGGCATGATTTTTGCTCCAAATAATTTAGAGACACTTAACAACTTAACACTTACAAATCATGTCCTGCATTAGAGTTATATTAGCTATCATTTTTCCGCCACTAGCAGTGGTTGACAAAGGCTGTGGGTCGTTTCTCATCACTTTCATCCTCACATGCTGCGGATGGGTTCCTGGTGTGATTGCTGCACTCGTGATTCTAAACAACAACAATGGCACATAACCTGGTTTATAGCAAAGGACACAATCAAGGGTTATAAGAAGGGAGTGCTCATAATGCACAATTAGAATGCGGATTGCAGAAAGAACGTGCCACAAGTGCAAACTTAAAACTTAACACTTAAAACTTAACACTTAAAGTAGTTTTGTCTTGGAAAAGAAAAATATTGGCGGTTGTGTTCCCACCCTTTGCTGTTGTTGATAAAGGGTGCGGCACCTATCTCATTGCTTTCATTCTCACATGCCTAGGATGGTTGCCAGGAATAATCTACGCTTTTGTCGTTCTCAAACTCGAGCAACGCAATAAAAACAACAGCACCGGCAACCATGCAAGCAAGATGCAAAGCAGGACCACTGCTAAGAGCAATGCCAGTAGCGGCACATCACAGCAGTCGCCCTTCAACCGTCCACGCAGGATGTCAAGTAACAATAATCAGTCTAGTGGTTGGCAAGGATGGTGACAATGAATAAGGACCAACATATCATTGACCTGCTCGAGCAGCGCGACATCAAGCCTACTGCCATGCGCATTCTGGTGCTCAAGGCGATGACAAGCTGTGATGACGCTTTCTCGCTGCAGAGCCTTGAGGACAAGCTCGACACTGTAGATAAATCCACCATATACCGCTGCATCACCCTATTCTTAACTCATCATCTTATCCACGCCATTGACGATGGCACTGGATCATTGAAATATGCCGTGTGTCACGTTGGCTGCCACTGCGGCGAGGATGGTGAGCACCTCGACGACATGCACGCCCATTTCTACTGCGAGCGTTGCCAGCGCACCTTCTGCCTAAGTCGCATTGCCGCGCCAGTAGTGGCTCTGCCTGGCAACTTCAAGGTTCACAGCATCAACTATGTGCTCAAGGGCCTTTGTCCACAGTGCAGCGCGCTTCAGCAAGATTAATCAACGTCTAAACTTCTATAGTTTTTGCGTTTTTATCTATAAAATCACCCCACTCACCCATTTTGGGTAGGTTACCACGACAGTACAATTAAACTTAATTTTTAAAATTTAGTCAAAACAATACGTTATCGGTCATTTCAAGACTGGTAAACACATATAACATTATTACAAACAACAAAATATCAGCGAATATGAAAAGTTTTTATTACACATTATCAAGCGTAGCGCTCTCGGTGGCAATCTTTGCCCTCGCAGCGCCAGCATCGGCCCAAGGCCGAAGACCAGGTGGAGCAAGTAGTAACGACCGACCAAGACAGTCGATGCAGCAGCACGCTCCGTCGAGCAGCCGTCCCGACCGCAGCATGGCAGCACCACAAACACGTCCAAGTGCTCCAAGCAACCGCAGCACTGCAACACCACAAGCGCGACCAAGTGCTCCTAGCAACCGCAGCACTTCTACACCTCAAACTCGTCCGAGTACTCCTACCAACCGCCCGTCATATTCACCCAGTGGCGACAACAATCGTCCACGTGGTGGAGGCAATCACGGTGGTGGCAATAACGGCGGTGGAAGAAACTTTGGTGGCGACAACAAGGGCTATCAAAACCAACGTCCCAACGCTACTCCAGGACGTCCAGAAAACAGGAACTATAATGATAACACCCGCACCTATCAGCCAGGTTCACAGGTTAACAGAGGCAGCAACCAGAGGCCAGGCTCCATCACTCCTGGAAACGGAAACAACCGCCCTGGTGGAAATAACGGCAATGGCAACACTCGTCCTGGTGGTGGCAACGACCGTCCTAGCGGCAACATGAACCCTGGCGGCAATAACGGCGGCAACCATGGTGGCGGCAATCATGGAAACAACGGCAACAACTATCGCCCAGGCAATGACAACCACCGCCCTGGCAGTGGACACGGTGGTAACCACGGCGGCAACTATCGCCCCGACAACAACCGTCCTGACGGACACGGCGGCAATCATGGTGGCAACTATCGTCCAGGCAACAACCATCGTCCCGGCGGCCCCCATCACGGAGGCATCAACCACGGTGGCCCACGTCCCGACTACAACCGCTATCGCTGGCACAGCGACGTGCGTCCACGCGGACCACGCGACCGCTGGTACGACTACTACCGCTACAATCGCTGGAGTTGGCATGCACCCATCGCTCCTCCTTATCGCCAGTGGCGTCCACGCATCGTGTGGTACTATCGCCCCATCATCCCTACAGGCTATCGTTACTATGTATCGGCTCCCATTATCTCGGGAGTTCTGGGACTGGAGTTCGGCACCTATCTCGATGCTTCGCTCAACTACCTCTACTATAATGGCTATGACATCGACGGATATCAAGATAACGTGGTATATCTGCGCGACGTGAACATGATGGGATACAGCTGGCCCGACGTGATGCTGCAGTACGACAGCAATGGCGGAATGTACTATGCCGAGTTTGTCACCTCCACATCCTATCAAGACGACTACCGCTTCCGCAGCCTCTACAACTCGCTGTGTACCACATTCGGAACACCTATCAACAGCGGCAACGGCCACTTCTCGTGGTACGGACGCGACGGCAGCGGATTCGTCAACCTCAACACCATGTACGACGGCGGACGCTTCTTCACAGTACTCACCTTCGGCGTGTAGAACTTAACACTTTACACTTAACACTTAACACTTAGATTTATTCCCTTTTCATATTTCGCTCAATAGACGGCGTCGCTTCAAGCAACCTTGAAGTGGCGCCTGTTTTTCAGCAATCTTATTGTCTCTGTAACAAAACGTGTGGGTAAAACAGATGTTATGGTGGGTGTCAAAATAAAAAACAACCGATTTTTCTGATTAATCTGATTTTATTTGTCACCGACACTCATTAGCATATAATCGTTTGATAGAGTGCTACATCACTATATTGTTGTTGTTTTTGTTTGATAAGAATTTGCATCGTAGAATAGTTGCAAAGAAGCGCACAAAGTTTTTGAAATCAAAAAAATGATGTAAATTTGCAGTTGGATTGATAAACAATCCACTTACATTTTGGAAAATAGAAGCGACATGCTTTTCTTGTGAGTTGAAAACGTAAGAAATTCTCTTCTTATTTTTTCGCAAGAGGTTAGCAATGCGGCTTTCACGTGTATAGAGTGGACTGCACTAATATTCCCCTTTTTGTTTAAATGGTTTTCATACGACCTTCAACTCACAAAGCGTGGCATAGCAGTCCTCGCTTTTCGTAGTTATATAACGTCACCTTTAGGATTGCAAGGTGACAGAAAATACTGAATTAATGAAAAAGATTCTCCTGCTTGTGCTCTTGGCTACAATGTCCGCTATTACAGCAAATGCCTTCGACTTTACGGTCGACGACTTGCACTACGAAATTAACGATGACGGCAAAAGTGTCACTTTAATTCACCAAAGCCCTTCTAGTTCAAATTACTCTAACTTGAGTGGCGTTGTTTATATCCAACCAACAGTAACCTACAATAACATTATCTTCAAGGTAACAAGAATTGGCAACGGTGCCTTTCATGATTGTACTGGTATGACGTCGGTTGACATTCCTAACACTGTGACATCTATTGGTCTCAGCGCTTTTTTAGGCTGCAGCAACTTAACCTCAGTCACAATCCCAAGTTCAGTGACAAGTTTTGACGGCACCCCTTTTAAGAATTGTCCGAGCTTGACCTCGTTGGTTGTTGAGAATGGCAACCCAAAATATGACTCAAGAGATAACTGCAATGCAATAATTGTAACAGCAACAAATATGATCTTTTCTGGATGCAGAAATACCACGATTCCCAACACTGTAACAAAAATTGGAAGCCATGCGTTCGAAGGCTGTTCAAGCATGACATCGATAACAATACCCAACTCCATAACTTCAATTGCCAACGATTCCTTCAAAGACTGTACCGGCTTAACATCGGTAACTTGGAATATTAGTGACTACAAAGAAGGGAATCAGCCTTTCGCCAACTTGTTAAATATCAAAACGTTCACTTTTGGCGATGGAGTGAAGGTAATACCAGCAGGTCTTTGTGAAGAGCTCAAAGGTTTGACCTCAGTAACCATACCCAACTCAGTAACTTCGATTGGCAATGGAGCTTTCTTAAGGTGCAGTGGATTGAGATCTGTGACCATTGGCAACTCGGTGACTTCAATTGGTAATCTATCATTTTACGAATGTAGTAGTTTAACATCTGTTTCTATACCCAACTCAGTGACGAATATTGGATTTAGTGCCTTCGGTTCCTGTACAAGCATGAGCACGCTATCGATTGGAACCTCTGTAGCAAATATCGGGGATTTTTGTTTCAACGGTTGCACTGGATTGACAAAAGTAATATGGAATGCGAAATCATGCGAAGTAGCCGAGGCATTTCATTTCTTAGACAATTTAAAAACTATCATTTTTGGCGATGGTGTCGAAATGATCCCTGATTATCTATGTTCAGACACTGGTTTAACATCGGTGACTATTCCTAATTCAGTAAAAGTAATTGGTGAACATGCTTTTTCTTACTGCATAAACATGACATCAGCAATTATAGGAAATTCGGTGACGACGATAGGCGAGTGTGCTTTCACGCAATGCATGGGCTTGACCTCGGTGACCATCCCCAACTCGGTGACTTCTATTGGAGAGAATGCCTTCAGTTGTTGCACTGGCTTGACCTCGGTGACAATCGGTGAGTCTGTGGAAACCATTGGCTCAGGAGCATTCTCAGCATGCACAAGCTTAACAAGCGTAACATGGAATGCTATATCATGCTTAGATGAATTAGGAATAATCGGTAATAATAATAATTACAATATAAAGACTTTTATATTTGGGGATAAAGTCAAATATATTCCTGCATTTCTAGGTTTCAACACAGGTATAACCTCATTGACAATACCAAACTCGGTGACCTCGATTGGCGACAGAGTCTTTGAGGATTGCACAGACTTGACCTCGGTGACAATCGGTGAATCAGTGGAAGATATAGGCGGAGGGGCATTCTCGAATTGCATTAGCTTGGAAAATGTAACTTGGAACGCTATATCATGTGATGAAGCATTAATTTGCACAGAAAATTTAACGACTTTAATATTTGGAGACAAAGTCAAAATTATTCCTAAATATATATGTTCTGGATCAGGCATAACCTCTATTACAATCCCAAATTCGGTGAACTCGATTGGTGATTATGCCTTTGAAAATTGTTGTAGTTTGAACTCGGTGACTATCCCTAACTCCGTAACGTCGATTGGTAATTTGGCCTTTAATGGTTGCTCTGAGTTGACTTCAATAACTATCCCCAACTCTGTGACATCAATCGGAGAATATGCCTTTGGTGACTGTTGGGGCTTTTCCTCTATAAAAAGTGAAATTAATAATCCATCTGATGACCTTAATATGGGGAACGGTGTGTTTTATGGTGTTGATACAGAAAACTGTATATTATATGTCCCCAAAGGCACAAAAGGAATATATCAGAACACACCGCAATGGTGTGACTTTCTGAACATCATAGATACTCAAGCTGTCCCTGGCGACGTGAACGGCGATAATGTAGTGACCGCTACCGACATAACCGAGCTTTATAATTACCTGCTCAACGGCTCCACGACTTATCTTAGCAGCAGCGACATTACTGGCGACGGCGAGGTAACGTCTGCCGATGTGACTGCTGTTTACAACATCCTGTTGGGAAATTAGCTCTTCACGCTGTGTGTTATCGGTATTGATAACAAAAACTCAACTAAGGGAGGGTGTGTCAAAATTCTGATTTAGTGCGCTTCGCGCAGAAATCCAACAAATCATTACAAATCAAACATTATTAAATTTTTTTGGTTTCAAGTAATTTTTTATTTGTTAGATTTGGAAAAATACATGCGGAGTGATACGCATGCGTGGGAGTTAGGATAGGCTGATGCAAAAATCTTCAGCCGAAGGCTGGCCTCTGGATAACCCCCAGTACCGATTGCCGCAGTGAGCGAAGCGAACGAAGGAAATCGGCACTGGGGGTATTACAACATCCAACGTGTAGTCGCTGAAGGCGACCCCATGTAAACAATCCCACGCTAGCGAGACCTTTTCAAAAATATAAACAACTGATAAACCTGATTTTTTCCTGACTTCGTCACTTTTTTCGATAAAGAAAAGTGTTAATTCATAATTGCTTATTAAACAATTTGTTGTAATTTTGCGCCACCCAAATTCGGGTGGCGCAAAAGGTTTTTTAACTATGTATATCAGAACGAAACGTAACAAGTCAGGCACTATAAGTGTCGTCGTGGTTGACAAGAGCAGTGGCAAATACAGAGAAATAGAAACTATCGGCATCGCAAAGGACGAGGGCCAGATTGAGGATCTGATGGCACGCGGCCGTAAGTGGATTGCGGGATACCAGGAGCGGCTTCATCCCACATTTGACTTCGATTGCCGCGTTGAGGTCTCCAGGGAGCGCGAGCGTCAGGAGGTGGAGCGTGTGGTCTCGAGCATAGAGAACGTTCTTCTCAACGGCCGCCAATATCGGAATGAGTGTAGACAAAGTCCTCAATATGGCCAAGACTGTCACAACAATCGTCTTCCGTCTACCTGAAAGTGGCAAGACAGTCACAAAGACAATGCCAATGAGAAGACATCAGCGAATAGCAAAACTATTCACTGACGAATTTTGGGTGGCGCAATGACGAAGTCAGGAAAAAAGAACTTCCCCTAGAAAAGTGTAATATAATTGCAAAAGTTCCCCTAGAAAAGTGGTAAAGAAACTTGCAGGTTCCCCTAGAAAAATGTAACTTTGCAGCGCAAAACAATATAAACCAACAATATGAAGAGAGAAATTGAAAGCAGACTTATTGCGTGGAGGAATAGTCCCAATCGCAAACCATTAATCGTCATGGGAGCAAGGCAAGTGGGTAAGACTTATCTATTACAACATTTTGGAAAAAAACATTATGAGCATGTTGCCTATATCAACTGTGACAACAATCCTCAGGTTGCCAATCTGTTTGCCGAAGGCTACGACATGGAACGTATTTTGCTTGCCATAGGCGCAATAACAAAGGTTCCTATCATAGCTGGGAAGACATTGATTATTCTCGATGAGATTCAGGAGCTAAAGCATGGTTTAACGGCACTTAAATACTTTTGTGAGCTTACACCACAGCACCATGTTGCCGTGGCAGGCTCGCTATTGGGCATCACGATACATCATGGAGAATCGGCGCCCGTAGGAAAGGTTGACATAATCAATATGTACCCTTTGACTTACACAGAATTCCTCTATGCGCTGGGACATGAGCAATTAGTGCAAATCCTGAAATCACACGATTGGAAAACAATCCAATTGTTAAAGCAAGACTTTATCAAATACCTTCGTATTTACTTTTTTGTTGGAGGAATGCCAGAAGCAGTGCTCAAATATATTGAAACTAACGACACAATGTCGGTGAGAGAAGTACAGAATAATATTCTTTCCATTTACCGCAGCGATATGTCAAAACATGCTTCCCCACAAGAAGTGGTACGTATAACGCAAGTTTGGCAATCAATACCATCACAGCTTGCACGAGAGAACAAGAAATTTATATATGGTGTAATAAAGTCAGGGGCACGTGCTCGCGAGTTTGAACTTGCCATCCAGTGGCTTCAAGATGCAGGACTTGTTATTCGGGTTAATCGTGCATCCAAGCCAAATTTGCCATTGAAATTCTATGAGGACTTATCGGCATTCAAACTTTATCTACTTGATACTGGCGTGTTGGGCGCATTGGGCAATGTGCCTCCCGAACAGTTATTGACCAAAGACAACGAATTGAGTGAAAGCAAAGGGGCATTCACAGAAAACTATGTTGTCTCCCAAATTGCGACAATGCGAGATGTGACAATGTGTTACTATAGCAACGAAAATCACACCCTTGAGATTGATCTGCTCCTACAGGAAAAAAGTAACATCTGGCCCATTGAAATTAAAGCTGAGGAGAATTTAAGGTCAAAATCGTTGCGAACCTACGTCAATAACAATCCATCTCTCACTGGGTTGCGATTCTCAATGAGCGACTACAGAGACCAGCAGTGGATGCGAAATGTACCGCTTTATGCATGCACCACCTTTTTTTATGAATAATCTTTGTGAGACTCCCAAATCAGAAACATTCAGATAATTCAGTTGTTATAAACAAGTAAAGTTGTCTCTACATTGCGAATGAGGTACTCCTTCTTGTCCTCTTGTTTTGCATCTTTCAGAATTATTGTGTAACTTTGCAGTGATGATTATCTGCAACACTACATATCATGTGGAATGCTCTATCAGCGGCGAGTTTATCGACTGGATGAAGCAGGAGTTCTTGCCTCGGGCCACCGAGAACGGCCTCGTGAGCCATCCACGACTTATGCGCCTGATGGGGCATAACGAGGGTGGCGCATGCTTTGCCCTGCAGTTGCAGGCATCATCACTCAAGCACCTGCAGCAGTGGAACCAAGAAGTGGGCAAACCACTGCATCAGGCGATAATTGACCGCTTCGGCGACAAAGTAGCGGGATTCACCACCTTTATGGAAGAAATTCCTCTTAAGTATTAAGTGTGAAGTTTTAAGTTTTAAGTGTTAAATGTGAAGTTTTAAGTGTGAAGTTTTAAGTGTGAAGTTTTAAGTGGTTCTTGATGGTCAAAGATTGTAGTGCATTTTATATCACCACTGTCTTCGATAAACGATAAACCATAAACGATAAACCATAAACGATAAACGAAAAACGATAAACGAAAAACGATAAACGATAAACCATAAACGATAAACCATAAACGATAAACCATAAACGATAAACCATAAACGATAAACGAAAAAAGTGGCAAAAGACATTTTTGACAAAATAATAATAGGCATCGACCCCGGCACTAATGTGATGGGTTATGGGCTGCTGGGGGTGAAAGATGGCAAACCCTCGCTCATAGCCATGGGTGTGCTGCAGCTCAGCAAGATGGATGACCATTACATGAGGCTGCGACGCATTTACGAACGTGTGCTGAGCCTCGTAGAGGAGTTCCTGCCCGACGAGATGGCGATAGAGGCTCCGTTCTACGGCAAGAATGTGCAGTCGATGCTGAAGCTGGGACGCGCGCAAGGCGTGGCGATGGCTGCAGCGCTGGGAAGACAGGTGCCTATCTCAGAATATGAACCCCGAAAAATTAAAATGGCTATAACCGGTAATGGTGCTGCCAGTAAAGAGCAAGTGGCGATGATGCTGCAGCGTCAGCTGAACATCGACCCAAGCAATATGCCCAACTTTCTTGACGCCACCGATGCCCTCGCAGCCGCCTTGTGCCACTACTATGAGAGCAAAAAGCCTTTCCCCTCCTCAAGCTCCAAATCGTGGAAAGACTTCATCAAAAAACACCCAGAAAAAATCGCAAAACTATAGACAACTTGTCGATTTGCCCTCTCGTTTTGTACCTAATCCTTACCTCACTCCTCAATTCCGCCTCACGATCAACAGATTACTTTTTCCTCAAAAACAAAAAAAATTTGTGTATTAGAAAATTATGTTGTACCTTTGCACCGCTTTAAGCTCCCGTGTGATGGGAAATTAAGCTAGATAACTTAATTTTTAGTAACACAAATCATTCAAAATGAAGACATTCCAATTAAATGCAGAGCCAAGAACTGACCTTGGCAAGAAGGCTGCAAAGGCGCTCCGCGCTAGCCAAAAAATTCCTTGCGTCCTCAATGGCGGTAAGGTAGTAGAGTTAAAAGACGGTAAGTATGAAGGCACCCTCGCCGAGGGCGAGAAGGTTGTAGAGATTGGCCGTGACGGCAAAGCTGTACTTACTACCGACTTCACCGTAAACTTCAGCGACATCCGCAAGCTCATCTACACCCCCGACGTGTATGTTGTAGCTCTCAACCTCAACGGCGTTGAGAAGATGGCTGTTCTGAAAGACATTCAGTGGCACCCAATTAACGACAGCATCCTGCACCTCGATTTCCTTGAGGTAACTAAGGAGAAACCAGTTGTTGTATCAGTGCCTGTTAAGCTCGAGGGTCACGCTGCCGGTGTTAAGGCTGGTGGTAAGCTCTATCTGAGCATGAAGAAGGTGAAGGTTAAAGGTATCTACACCGAGCTTCCCGAGCGCATCGTGGTTAACGTTGACGACATCGCCATTGGCCACTCTATCAAGGTGGGTGACTTGAAGTTCGACAACTATGAGCTCGCAAGCTCTAAGGACCTCGTGATCACTGGTGTTCGTGCTACACGTGCTGCCGCAGCTGCTGCAGCCGCTGCCGAGGAGGGCGAAGAGGGTGAAGCTGCTGAGTAATCTACTCAACCGCATTTTCTCTCAACACTCCAGCAGTGAAACGACCGAATCTCAAGACTCTGAAGATATGAAGTTCTTGATTGTTGGACTGGGAAACATTGGTGCAGAGTATCAAGATACCCGTCACAACATAGGTTTTACAATATTGGATGCCTTTGCCGAGGTGTCCAATGTTGTTTTTGCCTCAGCCCGTTATGGCGCCGTGGCACAGATGCGCCTCAAGAACCAGCAACTGGTGCTCTTGAAGCCGTCAACCTACATGAACCGTAGTGGAGAGGCGGTGCGCTACTGGATGCAGAAAGAGAAAATCGCGCTCGACCACCTGCTGGTGATCGTTGATGACCTGGCATTGCCATTTGGCACCTTGCGACTGCGTGGCAAGGGCGCCGACGGTGGACATAACGGTTTGAAGAACATCAATGCCATGATAGGCTCGCAGAACTATGCGCGCCTGCGTTTTGGCATTGGCAACGACTTCCCCGAAGGCGCACAGGTTGATTATGTACTTGGTCCCCTCACTGCCGAGGAGCGCCAAATGCTCCCCGAGCGATTGGAAAAAACCACACAACTCATCAAAGCCTTCTGCCTAAGCGGATTGAGCTTTGCTATGACCAACTACAATAATAAGTGACAGGTGGAATGTGGAAGGTAGAAGGCGGAAGGTAGAAGGTGGAAGGTGGAAAGTACATAGTATGTAATGTAAAGTCTTATTCCTCATTTTTCTCTCCTCGTTCCACCTTCCTCATTCCACCTTCCACAAATAATCAAGATTATGACTGAGATGCGAATTGACAAGTGGCTGTGGGCGACGCGGGTGTTTAAGACACGGTCGCTGGCTACTGACCAGTGCAAACTGGGACGCGTAACTATTAAGGGCATGAACGTGAAACCGTCGCACAACATCAAGGTGGGCGACGTGATTGAGGTGCGTAAGCCGCCCGTCACCTTCACTTTTGAAGTGGTTGGGCTGCTCAACAACCGCGTAGGTGCCAAACTCGTGCCAAACTACCTGAAGAACATCACCCCCGAGGACCAGTACAAGATTCTTGAGATGGCCCGCATCGGTGGCTTTGTGCGCCGACAGAAGGGCATGGGCCGTCCAACTAAGAAGGAGGGCCGCGAGATGGCGGCATTTGCCGACGAGGCATTCCTCGATTTTGACGACTTCGACGACGAAAACCCATTCTGGACCGAGGAAGACGAGGAGAAACTCGAGTCGCAGAGTTAATGGGGTCATCACTCGCCTAGCCAGTTTTGGTGAAACATGAGGCTTTTTGGTGATTTTTTCTTCTAAATTGTTTTTAGTTTTAAAAATAATGTGTAATTTTGTTAGTTGTTTTGTGCATTCGTGATAATGCGTATAATAGCAAAAAACACTAACGAGATAACACATTTTTTATTAACTAAAACTTAATGCAATGAAGAAATTTTTACTTTTTGCTTGTATGTTGACCTTGGGACTGACTGCTTTTGCCCAGAACCCATACGCCTACAATGCTTCGACTGGTGCGGTGACTGACCAAGCACTGCCCGTGAACTACACACTGAATGCTGCTGCCGTGAGCGTAATTGTTGACTTCATCGATGCTGATGGTGCTATTGCCATGAGCTCTGAGCTTGGCGAGGAGTTCCTAACAGCAGGTGAGCACGCAGCTAACGTATCTATTGAAGGTTTAGACCCTGGAACCTATTCACTGGCTATCCGTGTCAAGGGTGCTGCTTTGGAGGCGCCTGTTCAGTGCGACCCAGTATATACATTCTGGAGTCCTTACGGAATTGCCATTGACAATGACCCAATGAGCAAGCACTTCGGTCGCGTTCTCGTTACTGAGTGCCAGCCAAGCGTCAATGATAAAGGTGCAACAACTGCTTACTGGACTTCGGTCCAACACAGCGGTGTGGGTGTAGGACTCTATGAATTTGATCCTCAGCTTAACCGCCTCCAAAACCCCGAAGGAACTTATGGTTATGCCGTGCCTTGGACACAAGAAAATTTTGCTTACGCCGACTACACCGGTGGTACTGGCAATAATTTTGCCCTAAAGAAAGTGAAAATCAGCAAGGACGGACGCATCTTCGTTGGAGGCCTTGACGTGAAGAATGGTGAACCCCTCTGCGAGGTTAATCCTGACAATCTCGCTGAATGGACTCCTATCTTCGTTGGCGAACAGAGCAATTATAATGAGACAAGTAAAGACTGCAACCTCTATGATGCTGATGGTAATTTCGTTGCTGGCTACTCAGTATGCTTTGCCGTTACAGGTGAAGGTGAGAACTTGAAGATCATGAATCACAGCAGCACGATTGGACAGGTGTTCACATACAGTTATTACAAGATGTTTGAATATCCACTCGGCACAGCTACTACTTGGGACGCTCCCGCGACAAACGAGGTAACTCCTGTTAGTGGTAATTATACTATCAGCGCCCAGAACGTGAGCATCGACTATGACCCCAATGGCAACCTGTGGTACGCTCAATATCGTGCTGAACCAACCGAGGCTCAACCCACCATGAAGCATTTCAGCAAGAATAGTGAAGGAGAATGGGTAGAGGACTACTCTTACGTTACAGGCGATGGATTCCCCTACAACCGTGGTGGTGGCATTGCGTGCAGCCCTGATGGAACCAAGCTCGCATTCTCTACAGGAAACTTCAAACTTACAGTAGCCGATGTTACCTACGATGAGAGCGGCGCGCCAACAATTGACATGGCTAATGCAGTTACCGTAACAAGCACCGATGTGCGTGGCTTCAACGATATTGCATGGGACTATGCCGGCAACCTCTATAGCTGCGATAATGGTAAAGAGACATTCCGTCGCTTCGCATTCCCACGCACTTCGAGTGCCAAGGAAGGTGATCCCAACGAGGTTAGCACTCCTCTGCGTCCAGAATTCGACCTTACCATCTCCACACCCACCAGTGTTACCGACATGAACGTGAACAAGGCTATTGCCAGCGTTGAATATGTTAACGTCAACGGCCAAGTGAGCAGCACTCCATTCAAGGGTGTGAACATCGTTGTAACTCGCTATGCTGATGGATCCAAGAGCGTAACTAAGTTAGTGAAGTAAATTAGCAAAGAGAATAGTTACAGACAATAGATTAGAGCCGCTGCTTAAGCAACGGCTCTATTTTATTAATAGTGTCTGAGAACGCTTATACTTGGAGTTTGGCTTCAGAACATTTAGAATGTTACATATATAATTTCTGATTCTCGAAATCCACTTCGCCTTCGAGTTGAGTGACGAAATCGTCAAGCACGTCGCGTTCCACATCGCCGAGGCTATACTCCTTCTCGGCATCTTTGCGTATCAGCGATATCCACTCGCGGCGAGCAGCCACATAGTCGGCATGGATGTGCTCCACTGTCTCGGCATCAAGATTATCGATGTGATAGTAATCAAGAATCATGCGATAGGTCCACGCCCAGCGATATTCGTTATAATTCTTGTGGATAACGACAAAGCGTGCAAGCACGTCTTCTATCGACTCAAGTTTGCCATCGATGACATCGTTGACAAGTCGCTGCTCTTCGCTCACAGGAAGCAACATACCTGAGAGATCGACCCAGTCGCCTTCGCCAGCGCTCGATGCTGGCACAACTGGAAGATGACGCTTGAGCACAGCACCCATATAGATGCGTAATGCCAAGTCATAGTAACGGATGCCTTTGCGCAGCAATGGAGCCTTGATGACATACTCGTGGTAGTTGTAGGTGCTCACATTATCGCCGCTGGCAGCACGCAGGTTCTCGAGGATCTTTTTGCCGCGCAGCACCTCACTGATTGAGAATGGACTAAGCCAGTCGAAATTGACTATGCTCTTGCGGTCGGCAAGGCGGCGCTTGTCGCGCTTTGGCCACTTGCGTATGTCGCGATAGAGTCCCACAGTGGCGAAGTTGCGGCCAGGCACCAGATACATAGTGTCGCTGTAGGCGATAAGATAAGAGAATGGCAGGTCACGCGTGTCGGGGTGATACATCAGTTTGCCAAACAGCACGCTGAATGTGCCAATATTGGCAGGCATAAGCAGATAAGCTCCACTGGCAGTCTTGCTGCCACGCTCGAGGATGCCGTAGTGCATAGGCCCCATCTTGTAGGCATGGTTGCTGAAGTTGGTCGCAGAGCCAGCGTTGTAGAACGAGAACTGACCGCCAATGAGCAGCGAACTCTTGTGGTGACTCACGGAGAATGGTCCACAGAAGGCGGCACACGCCTCACCATTCGACATGTAGCTATTGGCAAAGAACACGCTTGATGCAGCGGTGAAGCCATTGCTCAATTCACAAGCCTCGCCCACCATGCAATCAACAATCTTCACACTATTGATAATAGTAGAACCACCACTGATTATAGAGTTCTCGCAAATCACACCAGTGCCAATGGTAATTGGATTGTTGATAGCGCTGCTAATGGTGCAATTGCTTATGCGTGCAGCACCCTTGATGTGGCTGCCGTCGCCTATCATAGCGTCGGTAATCTCGTTGGTGTTGATTATAGTCACACTGTCACCAATAGTGCAACAAGCCACCTTTTTAGACTCAATGAATGTCTCCACAAGTTTGGTGATAGCCTTTTGAAAGACGTGGTTGCACTGCTGCTTCACCATGAGAGCAGCAAGCTGGCTGTTGAGGCCGTCGAAGAGGATGAGGTTGCCCTTTCCTATCTCGTTAAGCACCGAGATCACGTTACCCTGTCCGTAGGTGGCATCGGGACTAGTGCTCTCGATTGTGCACACGTTAGAGATGTGGCAGTTATTGCCAATCTCCACATTGTTCATATAGTTGCCAATGTTCTCAATGAGACAGTTGTCGCCTATGGTAACGTTGCGCAGCGTGGCGTTGTTGATGCCACAGCGCTTCACAAAACCATCGCTCACCTCGATGCTGCCACTGCAGTCGCCTATGGCTACATTGCCATAAAAAGTAACGCGATGAATACAGTTTGGGTCGAAACGCGAAGTTACATTTACCTTCTTCCAATCTTCGGCTTGGCAACCGTTGGCTTTTAAACACTCTATCTCCTCATCACTAAGGAAACGGTAGGTTACTGATTGTTTCATTTTTATATCAATTATTGTGTCTAGTCCTTTTAGGCTTGCAAAATTAGGCAATAAAAACTACATAGACCTAATACCAAGGCCCCTTTAACCTATATTGCGAATCATAACCATTTTTTCAAGAAAAATGAAATGTCATATTAATCTATTCAAGAAAAAATCAAGTGAGTTTAAAGCTTTAATTTCTAAATGGTGGGGGCTATAAATTGCACTTTGCGGCTTATTGGTCATTTTGCGTGTTGAAATCTCTGAGAAAGCCGATCAATCCTTATCTTTGCAGCATTTATTATCAATATGATGCAAAAAATGCTTTTATTGTGGGTCAAATGACGTCATTAAATTCGGCAAACGCAAGAAC